>Ga0182010_10001827_pt1 | contig 11051 bp, 9 predicted proteins | sample 611E1MmetaG_FD_120488 | JGI IMG/M metagenome (GOLD analysis project Ga0182010, IMG submission 120488) | Permafrost microbial communities from Stordalen Mire, Sweden - 611E1M metaG | ecosystem: Environmental > Terrestrial > Soil > Wetlands > Permafrost | place: Sweden: Stordalen | collected...
CGTCGCGATCACGGTGGTGATCAGCCTGCCGTTCGGGCTGTGGCTCAAGGAGTGGAGCGTTCCCCTCTGGGCCGCGTTCATCGTCTGGGCGGAGTACTTCGTCCTCGGCGGGAAGCCGGCCGGACTGAAGATCATGGTGCCGTCGTACATCCTCGGCGTGATCGGCGCGGTATTCGTCCTGATCATCATGGTCGAGGCCCAGAAGCTCCTCCCGGATCTGATGCTGGTCACCGCGACCGACGTCGCGATCGGGATCGCGTTCCTCATCGGCTTCTGCATCCTGATCTACGCGATGAAGTTCATGCCGGTCACCGGCGGCGCGGGCACGCTGCCGTTCTTCAACGGCATCTCGATGGGCCTCGCGACATTCTTCGTCGGCATCTACGCTGCGTACGGCGGCATGAAGGTCGACGATCTTCTCGTGCCGATCGTGACCGGCATCCCGGCCATCCTCGCGGGACTTCTCGGCGCCTTCCTCGGCTGGTTCAACGTCACGATCCTCTTCCCGCGCCCGGTCACCAAGGCCGTGTCGGGACACCAGCCCGCGCACGTCTAGTCCGGGGCTGCACGCCGACAATCGTCGTCAGGACGCCGACCGCCCGAGCCTCCCCAGGGGCTCGGCCCCGGTCGGCGTCCTGATTCCCGCCGAACATGACGCCCGCGGCGCCTTGCTCCCGAGGAAGATCCCGACATGAAGATCGACGTCGCCCTCGTCCCGCAAACCGCACGGGTCGCCCCCGGCCGGGTCCTCATCGTCATCGACCAGATCCGCGCGAGCACGACGATCACGACGGTGCTGGACCTCGGCTGCACCGACCTCTTCCTCGCGGGTGACGTCCGCGCGGCGCGCCGGCTGGGCCGCCTGACCGGCAGCCTGATCGCGGGCGAGCGCCTCGCTCGAAAGCCGCCCGGCTTCGACTTCGATAACTCGCCGAGCGAGCTCGCCCGGGCCGGGCTGGGCGGGCGGAGCCTGGTTCTCAGCACGACGAACGGCACCGCGGTGCTGCGTCGCTTCAGGGCCGCGGACGCGGTCCTCGTCGGGTGCCTGCGGAACGCGCGCGCCGTCGCGGCCGCGGCGGTTGGCCTGGCGCGTGCGTCGGGGCCGGATGGCAGCGTCCAGGTGGTCTGTGCCGGGAGGCTCGGCAGGTTCGTCATCGAGGATGCGGTGGCGGCCGGCGTCATCGTCGGCCGGATCGCGGAGGTCCTTGGCGACGATGGCGAACCGGCCGTCCTGACCGACGCGGCCGTGGCCGCCGTGCGGCTCCGGGCGAGCTTCCCCGACCTGCTCGCGGCGATGGCCCAGTCCGACGGCGGCGCCACGCTGCGCGAGATCGGCCAGCCGGACGACATCGCCTTCTGCGCGGAGGAGGATGCCAGCAGCACCGTCCCGCGCCTGGTCGCGGGCGAGCCGATGCGGATCGTCGCGATCTCGTCCTGAGGAAGCGGGCATTCGACGGCCCGCGGCCGCCCGGATGGTCGGGCGCGCGCTAGCATCGTGTCGTGGCCGGCCCGACTCCCCTGCTCCTGGACGTCGACACCGGGATCGACGACAGCCTGGCGCTTCTCTATGCGTGCGCGTCGCCGGACGCCGAGATCGTGGCGGTCACGTGCGTCGCCGGGAACGTCGACGCCCGCCAGGTCGCCGAGAACACGCGAGCCGTCCTGGAGCTGGCCGGTCGCGCGGACGTCGAGGTCGCGCTGGGACGCGAGGCGCCGATCGCGCGCGACCTGGTGACCACCCTGGAGACGCACGGGCCGAGGGGGATCGGCTACGCGGTGCTGCCCCCGGCGAGCCGGCCGCTGTCGGCGCGGTTCGGGCCGGACGTCATCGTGGAGGAGGCGCGACGCCGGCCGGGCGAGCTGACCCTGGTGACGCTTGGCCCGATGTCGAACCTGGCGGTGGCCGTCCTGCGCGAGCCGGCCCTGCCGACCCTCCTCCGGCGCTGGGTGATCATGGGCGGCAGCTACCGGTCACCGGGCAACACGGCCCCGACCAGCGAGTGGAACGTCGCGGTGGACCCGGAGGCCGCCAGGGTCTGCGTCGCGGCATTCGGACGGCCGGCGGTCGTGGAGGCGCGGCGCGCGGCCGGGCTGCCGCCGCTGCCGCTGGCGATGGGGCTGGACGTGACGGAGCGGGCGAAGCTCCTGCCCGGGCACCTCGAGGCGCTCGCCGCGCGGGCTGGGGCGACCGTGGCCACGAACCCGGTCCTCCGCTTCATCGACGACGCCCTCCGGTTCTACATGGAGTTCCACTCCCGCTACGACGGCTTCTACGGCGCCTTCGTCCACGATCCCTTCGCCGTGGCCGCCGCCCTCGACCCGGCCCTGGTCCGAACCGAGGCGCTCGCCGTGGACGTGGAGCTCGGCGGCACGCTCACGACCGGCGAGACGGTGACGGACTGGCGGCGCGCCTGGGGCCGGCCACCCACCCTGGACGTCGCGGTCGACGGCGACGCGACGACGTTCTTCGAGCGGTTCATCGAGCGCGTCGGGGGACTGGCCGCGCGGATGGGCTGATTCGCGTGGTCCGCGGACGCGTGGCGTGGGGGTCGCGCGGCGTGGGACACTGCACCGGAGCGATCGCCCGCGCGGCGGAGGCACGGGAGCGGCGATCGGGGCGGGGCACATCGCGGGGTTGAGGAGGTCCGAGCACCATGGCCTGGCTGTCGCGGCAGTTCAGCACGCGGGTGATCGTGTTGATCCCGATCGCGATCGCGATCAACATCGTGCTCGGCTACACCGTCCAGACCATCCTCAAGCTTCCCATCTACCTCGATTCGATCGGGACGATCCTGGTGGGCGTCCTGGCCGGACCCATCGCCGGCGCGCTGACGGGGATCCTGTCGAACCTGATCTGGCAGTACGCGCCGGGCATCGGCGGGGGCACGATCGGCCCGTTCGCGATCACGGCTGGCGTGATCGGCCTGCTCGCCGGAATCTGGGGCCAGCTGGCGGTCTACAAGTCGCGGCCCGCCTCCGGCACGCAGCTCCTCCTGGCGGCCATCGCAGCGGCCGTGATCGTCATCGTGGTCGTCATCCCCATCCTCAACAACCCCGCCTACACGGATCCGAATGTCGGCGGCTATCCCAGCTGGGTGTACACCGCGGCTGCCGTGATCGCGGTGGTCGTCGCGGTTGTCGTGGCCGGCTTCATCTACATCCGCCGCGACCTCGCCGGCCTGTGGGTCGCCGTCGCGGGCGTCGTGACCGGCATCATCGCTGCGTTCGTGTCGGCACCCATCTCCGCGATCGCGTTCGGTGGCGTGACGGGGGGCGGAACAGATCTGCTGGTCGCTGCCCTGCGGCAGGGCGGGTCCGACGTCCTCCATGCATCGCTGGGCCAGGGCCTCTTCAGCGATCCGATCGACAAGACCATCACCAGCTTCGTGGTGTTCATGATCCTGAGCGGGCTCTCCGGGAGGCTCCTCGCGCGGTTCCCGCTGGGCGAGCGACTCGTCAGGGACCGTGCGGCCTGACCCCGGGCCGGACCCGTCGGTCGCGATCCCGGAGCCCGGGGCCGCCGTCCTCCCCGCCTACGTCCTGCGCGTCCCGACCGGGCCATATCGCGCGCTGAACCCGCTCACGAAGTTCGTCATCGCCATCGCCAGCGCGGTCGTCGCGTTCGGGGTGCGGGGCTGGACCGGCCCGCTCAGCGTCCTCGTTGTGACCGCCGCGGTCGCGCTGATCGCGGGCGTGTCGCGCTCCCTCCGACGGTTCGTCCTCGCCACGATCCCGATCGTCGCGTCGATCCTGCTCGTCAACGCGTTCCTCTACCCAGGCGCCACCGACGTGCTCTTCCGGGTCGGGCCGTTCGCGGCGACCGGGACCGGCGTGACCGTGGCCCTCCAGGCCGTCCTGCGCGTCGTCGCGTTCGCGCTGAGCGTCGCGGTCTTCAGCCTCACCACGGCGACCGACGACTTCCTGGCCGACATGGAGCGCCGCGGCACCGGCCGGCGGCTGACCTTCGTGATCGGCTCTGCGATCCGGACGATCCCCACGATGGGGTCACGCGCGATCGAGATCGTCGAGGCGCAGCGCGCGCGGGGGCTCGACACCGAGGGGTCGATCCGACGACGGCTGCGCGGGATCGTGCCGCTGGCCGGCCCCATGGTGTTCGGCTCGCTCGGCGAGGTGGAGGAACGGACGATCGCGCTCGAGGCGCGCGCCTTCTCCGCCCCGGTCCGGCGGACGGCCATGCGCGCCCTCCCCGACAGCTCGACGCAGCGCGTCCTGCGCTGGGTGGTGGGGCTCGGCTCGCTCGTGGCGGTCGCGGTCTCCGTCGCCGGGCGCTTCCCGCTCCCGTGAGCGTCGCCACGGCAACCCTGCGCCTGTCCGGCGCCACGTACCGCTACGCGGGCGCCCGGCACGACGCGCTCACGGAGGTGGACCTGGAGCTCACGGCCGGGTCGGTGCTCGGCGTGGTCGGCCCGAACGAGGCCGGGAAGAGCACGCTCTGCCTCGTGGCGGCGGGGCTGGCGCCCATCGTCGTGGGCGGACGACTCACCGGGTCGGTGACGATCGACGGACGCGAGACCGTCGGGATGCGGCCGCACGAGCTGGCCCAGCGCTGCGGCATCCTCTTCCAGGACCCGCAGGCGCAGCTCTCGGGGACGGCGTCGACGGTCTTCGAGGAGCTGGCCTTCGGGCCGTGCAACCTGGGCCTCCCGCTCGGCGACGTGATCGATCGGGTCGAGGCGAGCCTCGCGACGCTCGGGATCGCCGCGCTCGCCGACCGGGACCCCGCCCGGCTGTCCGGCGGCCAGGCCCAGCTGGTGGCGCTGGCCGCGATCCTGGCCCTTCGGCCCGACTTCCTCGTCCTCGACGAGCCGACGAGCCAGCTCGACCCGCAGGGGACACGGCTGGTTGGAGAGGCCCTGCGGGGCCTCGCTCGCGAGAGCCGGACCGCGATCCTCGTCGTCGAGCACAAGACGTCCCTGCTCGACCAGCTCGCGGATCGCGTGGTCGTGATCGACCACGGCCGGATCGTCCGCGGCGGGCCGTCGGCCGAGGTGCTCGGCGACCCGGCCCTCGTCGAGCTGGGCGTGGAGCCGCCACCGCGGGTCCGGGTCCGCGCGGCGCTCGCCGGGGCGGGCCTGCGGACGCCGGACGAAGCCGATCAGCTCCTCGCGGAGCTCGCCCGATGATCGCGATCGAGGTTCGACGGGTCGGCTTCACGTACCCGGGCGGGGTCCGGGCGCTCGACGGCGTGGACCTCTCCGTCGGGCCGGGCGAGACGCTGGGAATCATCGGCCAGAACGGCAGCGGCAAGTCGACCCTGGTCCGCCATCTCGACGGGCTGCTTCGGCCGACGGAGGGGCAGATCCTGCTCGACGGATCCGTGGTTGGGCGGCGCCACGTCGCCGAGCTCGCCGCGCTGGTCGGGATCGCGTTCCAGGACCCGGACCGCCAGATCTTCGCGGGCCGGGTGCGGACGGAGGTCGCGTTCGGGCCGAGAAACCTCGGGCTGCGCGGCGCGGAGCTGGACCGGCGCGTGACCGAGGCGCTGGACATGGTGGGGCTGGCCGGGACGGACGAGGAGAACCCGTACGACCTGGGCTACTCGCGCCGGAAGCTGCTGTCGATCGCGTCGGTGCTCGCGATGCGCACGTCGATCGTGGTCCTCGACGAGCCGACGACCGGCCAGGACCTGCGCGGCGTGGCGCGCGTCCGCTCCGTCGTCGCGGCGATCGCGGCGGAGGGGCGGACAGTCATCGCGATCAGCCACGACATGCGGTTCGTGGCGGAGACCTTCCGGCGCGTCGTGGTGATGCGCGCCGGGAAGATCGTGCTCGACGGGACGCCGGCTCAGGTGTTCGCCGAGGCGAACTGGCCGGCACTGGCCGAGACGTACCTCGAGCCGCCGCTGGCGGCCAGGGTCGGCGCACGGCTGGGGGTCGGCAGCACGCCCACGGAGGCGGGCCTCGTGCAGGCCCTCACAGGTCGGGCGTGATCGTCGTCGATGAGTGCGGCCGCCCGGCAGCCTGACATGGGCGCCCGATCGAATACCATCGAACGCGCCTGGAGGGCACGCATGAACCCCCTGCCGTCGCCTCTCGCCGCCGACCGGCTGCTGGCCCCCGAGCCCGCCCAGCGGGGCGTGGCCCGGGAGCTCTACGAGGGGATCGCGGAGCTCCCGATCATCAGCCCGCACGGCCACGTGGATCCGCGCCTCCTCGCCGACGAGGATGCGATGCTCGGCACGCCGGCTGAGCTCTTCGTCATCCCGGACCACTACGTCTTCCGGATGCTCCACTCGCAGGGGATCGCGCTCGAATCATTGGGGATCCGCCCGCGCAACGCGAGCGCCGACGTGGGGGCGGCCGGACCGGCCGCGGAGGCCGATCACCGGCGAATCTGGCAGACGTTCGCCGACAACCTCCACCTGTTCCGCGGCACGCCGTCCGGCACCTGGCTGGCTCACGAGCTGCACGTCGTCTTCGGCGTGCGCGAGCCGCTGAGCAGCGCCAACGCCCAGGCGGTCTACGACGAGCTGAACGATAAGCTGGCGCGGCCCGAGTACCGGCCACGGGCGATCTTCGAGCGCTCGCGAATCGAGACGCTGTGCACGACCGATGACGCCGCCGACCCTCTGACCCACCACGCCACGATCCGCGCGAGCGCCTGGACCGGCGACGTGCGACCGACGTTCCGTCCGGACGGCGTCGTCAACCTCCTGGCGCCCGACTGGCGGGCGCGGCTCGACGCCCTGTCGGCGGTCGTGGGGCGCGAGATCCGGACGGTCGGCGGGCTTGTTGCGGCGCTGGAGGAGCGGCGGGTCTTCTTCCGGTCGATGGGCGCCACCGCGACCGACCACGGTGTCGAGACCGCGTTCACGGCGCCGCTGGCGGCCACCCAGGCAGACGCGATCTTCGCGCGAGCCCTGCGCGGCGAGGCCACCGCGGACGACGCCCGGGCATTCGCCGGGCACATGCTGATCGAGCTGGCTCGCATGAGCGCCGAGGACGGCCTGGTCATGCAGCTCCACGTCGGCTCCTACCGCAACCATGATCGCGTCGTCTTCGAGCGGTTCGGTCCCGACATGGGCGCCGACATCCCGGTCGCCACCGAGTTCACGCGCAATCTCCGGCCGCTGCTGGAGCGCTTCGGAGACGATCCCCGGCTCCGCCTGATCCTGTTCACCCTGGACGAGAGCTGCTACGCACGCGAGCTCGCGCCCCTCGCCGGCCACTACCCGGCCCTGAGGCTGGGCCCGCCGTGGTGGTTCCACGACAGCTTCAACGGCATGGCCCGCTACCTTGACCAGGTGATCGAGTCGGCCGGCCTGTACAACACCGCCGGCTTCAACGACGACACCCGGGCCTTCGCGTCGATCCCGGCCCGGCACGACGTGTGGCGCCGCGTCGCGGCGAGCTGGCTGGCCGGGCTCGTCGTGCGGGGGCAGGTGGACGAGACGGCCGCGCGCGAGATGGCGTACGAGATGGCGTACGGCCTCGCGAAGCGCGCCTACCGCCTGGACGTTCGGTCATGATCGGCCTCGATCTCGGGACGACCAGCTGCAAGGCGATCCTCCTCGACGCCGAGGGCCGTGTCGTCGCGGCGGCCCGCGAGTCGTATCCCCTGCAGGTTCCGCGGCCCGGCTGGGCCGAGCAGGACGTCCTGGTCATCTGGGAGGCCGTCACCCGGACGGTCCGGGCTGTCATCGCTTCCGCGCCCGTCGCGCCGACGGGGATCTCGTTCAGCGGGGCGATGCACAGCTGTTTCCCGGTCGATGCCGAGGGTGTGCCACTGGCGAGCTCGATGACCTGGGCGGACAACCGGGCCGCCGGCGTGGAGGCGACCGTCCGGGCGGAGGTTGACATCCCCGCCCTCTACGCGCGGACGGGCTGCCCCGTCCGCTCGACCTATCACCCGGTCCGGCTGCGCTGGTGGGCGGACGCTGCGCCGGATGTCGTGCGACGAGCCAGCCGGTTCGTGGGCATCAAGGACTGGATCCTCCACGCGCTGACGGGCGCCTGGGCGACGGACATCGGCCTTGCCTCGACGACGGGGCTGCTCGACGGCGCCACGTACGCATGGGACCCAGAGGCGCTGCGCGTCGCACGGATCGCGCCCGAACGACTCCCCGCACTGGTCCCCTCCACCGCGATCGTCGGAGGCCTGGCGAGGGGCGTCGCGGCCGCGACGGGACTTCCCGCGGGGCTGCCGGTCATCGCCGGGGGCAGCGACGGCGGGATGGCGAACCTCGGAACCGGGATCGCGCGCGCCGGCCAGGCGGTGATCTCGGTGGGGACGAGCGGAGCCGTCCGCCAGCTCGTCGGCGGGCGGTGGGTCGACCCATCGGAGCGGACCTGGTGCTATGTCCTCGACGGGGGGCGCTGGTTCATCGGCGGCGCCATCAACAACGGCGGCCTCGCCCTCGACTGGGTTCGCCGGCTCTGCTACCCGGAGATGACGCCGGACGCGGGCTTCGGGCAGCTTGCCGCGGATGCCGCGGCCATCGCGCCGGGGGCCGACGGGGCGTTCGTCCTCCCCTACTTCACCGGGGAGCGCAGCCCGTCGTGGACGCCGGACGCCCCGGCGATGTTCTACGGACTTCGGCTCGGGCACGGGCGCGCACACCTCGCGCGGGCCGGGATGGAGGGCGTTGCCCACTGCATCGCCGACGTCTGGCAGGCGCTTCCGCCGCCGGCCGGGACCGGCGAGGTGACCCGCCTGACCGGCGGGATCACCCGGACGCCCGTCTGGGCACAGATCCTGGCCGACGTGGTGGGCGTCCCGCTCACGGCCCTCGCTGTGACCGATGCGTCGGCGACCGGGGCGGCGCTGGTGGGGCTCCGCGCGCTCGGGCGGCCCGTACCGGTCGACGCCGGGGCCTCCGCCCAGGCCGGGGTGCTCCACGCTCCCAGCGCCGACCACGCCTTCTACGTGGATCACCACCGAGCGTTCGATGCGCTGCGGGACCTCATGGGCGCCCAGGCGCGGGTGCTCGCGCAGCACGTCCCCGCCGGGGCCCCGAGCGCCAACCCCTGATCGACCACCAAGGAGTGCGGGATGGACATGTTCGACCTGACCGGCCACGTGGCCGCCGTCATCGGCGGGACGGGTGTGCTCGGCGGCGTTCTCTGCCACGGGCTGGGCCGCGCAGGCGCTGCGGTCGCCGTCATGGGTCGTTCTGCCGAGCGCGGCGCCGCGCGGCTCGCCGCCCTCGAGGTTGAGGGAATCCGCGCGATCAGCGTCGTGGTCGACGCCACGGATCGCGCCTCGCTCGACGCCGCTCGCCGGGAGACGGAGGAGCGCCTCGGCCCCGTCGACATCCTGGTCAACGCGGCGGGAGTCAACAGCTCCACGCCGTTCTTCGAGATCGAGCTCGAGGAGTGGCACCGGGTCCTGGACGCGAACCTGACGTCCGTCTTCCTCGCCTGCCAGGTCTTCGGAAAGGCGATGGTCGGACGCGGCGGCGGTTCGATCATCAACATCTCGTCCGCCTCGTCCGGCCCGCCACTGTCCCGCGTGGCGACGTACTCAGTCGCGAAGGCCGGCCTCAACAACCTCACCCAGTACCTGGCCCGCGAGCTCGCGCCCAGCAGGGTCCGCGTGAACGCGATCGCGCCGGGCTTCTTCCCGGCCGAGCAGAACCGCGCGCTCCTTTCCGAGGAGCGCGTCCGCGCGATCCTGGGTCACACGCCGGCCGGCCGGCTCGGCGAGTCCGAGGAGCTCATCGGCGCGGCGGTCTGGCTGGCCGCCGAGCGCGCGTCGAGCTTCGTGACCGGGGCGATCGTGCGGGTCGATGGTGGCTTCTCCGCGATGACGATCTGACCTGCCGGGGCGGCACGCCATTCGACTGCCGCACCCATCCGGGAAGGAGGAAGGATTCGATGAGCGGCATGTCCGACGGGTTCCTCAGCGATCCGCCGGTCCCGTCGACGAGGCCGGCCGACGGCCGGCGTCCGCTGTTTGCCGAGTTCGACCGCGGGACGCTCCCCGAATGGGCGCTCGTCCGCCACCGGATGGACCCGGCGGAGGTGAGTGACGTCCGCGCTGCGGTCCGGGCAGCCCTGGAGCCGGTGATGGGCACGGTCAGGCCGGGCGCGCGCGTCTGCGTGGCGGCCGGGAGCCGGGGAATCGACCGCATCGACCAGGTCGTCCGGGCCGTCGTCGGCCGTCTCCAGGAAGCCGGCGCCGCCGTCTTCATCGTCCCGGCGATGGGCAGCCATGGTGGAGCGACCGCCGAGGGCCAGCTCGAGGTCCTCGCCGGGTACGGGATCACACCGGAAGCCATGGGCTGCGAGATTCGCTCGTCGATGGAGACGGTGGAGCTCGGCGAAATCGTGCCCGGGGTGCCCGTGTTCGTTGATCGACACGCCCTCGAGGAGGCCGACCTGATCGTCCCGATCAACCGGGTGAAACCGCACACCGATTTCGAGGGCGAGATCGAGAGCGGCCTGATGAAGATGATCGCCATCGGCCTGGGCAAGCAGAAGGGCGCCGACACGCTCCATCGCCAGGGTTTCGCGACGTTCCACGAGCTCATCCCCGCAGTCGGCCTTCACACGCTGGTGCACGCGCCGATCCCGTTCGGGGTCGCGCTCGTCGAGAACGGTTATGCCAGGCTCGTCCTCGTGGAGGCGGTGGTCGCCGACCGGATCCCCGAGCGCGAGCGCGAGCTGCTGGCCATTGCCCGCGCCGCGATGGCGAGGCTCCCGCTCGACGCGATCGATGTGCTGGTCCTGGACGCGATCGGCAAGGACATCAGCGGGCTGGGGATGGATTCGAACGTCGTCGGCCGCTACTACGCCGGTCCGACCGGGTCCGGGCCGTCGATCAAGCGGATCGTCGTTCGCGATCTCACCCGCGAGACGGAGGGCAACGCGGTCGGGATCGGCATGGCAGACGTCGTCCTGCGCCGAGCCGTCGAGAAGATCGACTACCACAAGACGTACATGAACTGCATCACCGCGAAGACGCCGGAGGGCGCGCGGGTCGCGCTCACCGTCGACTCGGACCGGGAGGCGCTCTCGATCGCGATCGCCTGCGCGATCAAGGTGTCGCCCGAGACCGCGCGGATCGTCCGCGTGCGCGACACGAAGCAC
>Ga0182010_10001829_pt1 | contig 11039 bp, 10 predicted proteins | sample 611E1MmetaG_FD_120488 | JGI IMG/M metagenome (GOLD analysis project Ga0182010, IMG submission 120488) | Permafrost microbial communities from Stordalen Mire, Sweden - 611E1M metaG | ecosystem: Environmental > Terrestrial > Soil > Wetlands > Permafrost | place: Sweden: Stordalen | collected...
AATATCGGGGGCGGTCCCGCACGGCGTGTCTCCTTTCGCCACCCAAGGTGGCACGCCGGACTGACACGGATCTGCGCGCGGAATGCGACATCGAGACATCGCCGTCAGCACGATGGCGAAGCAGCGCGCCTGGCGCTGGCGAGCTATCGCCTCTCGCCCGCAACAGTAGGGCTCTTGCGACCAGGGAGTCCGATAGGAAGAGACCCTCGGCGCGGGCGCGGTCGATCATCGGCGCGACAGCCGGGAGCAGGCCGGCCCTTTTCGCCTGAAGGAGAATGTGCAGCGTGCCGTGCGTCGCCAGGCCCAGGGCCGCGGCACATCGGCGGGCAGAGCGATCGTCGAGCACTGCGACGTCCGCGTGCTCCGATGCGGCGCAGGTCAGAACCTCGCTCTCGCCGCGGCCCAGATCCCAAGCGGCGACGATCGGATCGATCACATCTACCGCTACGGTAAGGAACGAAGCGAGACGATCTGCGCTGATTGGTCTTGGCCCCCGGGAAATCTCGGCCAGTACCCCGCCGGGGACAATCAGCTTGTGGCCAAGGCGTACGAACAGATCGAGTTGGCCCAGCCTGTCGAGGACGATGAGCGGTGAGGCGTTGACTACCCAGACTTCAGCCACGCTTTGGCTCTGCGGTGAGGTCCTCGTCGTCGACCTGGAAAGGTGACACGCGGTAGCGCGAGAGCACGTCGAGAAACTCGGATCGGCTGATGCCGAGGATCTCGGCACCCTTGCTCTGCGACACCATTCCCATCTCGTACCATTTGGACACGGCGGCGCGTTTTAGTTCCTCGCCGAACTCTGACGGGTCGGTACGCAGCACGGAAAGGGCACCGTCGGGGACCACAACATTCACCGTGACGCTCATGGACGAAGTCTAGCACGAACGCGGGGTCATCGAGTTGCAAGGCGCCCCAAGCACCTCACTGCCGTCGGAGGCGAGGTCAACGGTGAGAGCCTTGTGGAGCCAAGCCCGCGTGTCCTCGATGCGTGCCGGTTCAGGCGGCATGAAGCACGCGGCCCTCACGCAGGACAATACCCGGAAGCGAGGCCTGAAGGTGGACCCGCGCCTCGAAGTAGCCGTGCGTGCAGACCACGACGTCGGCGGCGATTCCGGTCCCGCGCAGGGCCCGGTAGCCGATCTTGCTGGCCCGTGCCTCCGGGGCGACGCTGTCTGGGACCACAACCAGCAGGTCGTAGTCGCTATCCGGGCCGTCGTCGCCGCGAGCCTTGGAACCGAACAGGTAGATGCGTTCGGGAGCGTAGGCGTCCCGCAATCGGCGCACCGCCTCGGCAAGTCTCTGGTCGGAGAGGATCGGATCGACGTTCATGCTCAGGGCACCATTCTATCACTGGAACCTGGCACTGGCCGGTTGCACATCCAAGACCATGTCAGACCCCCGCGCCACCCTGGGCGGATGCCCGATACATTCCCCGGTTCCGGCTTTGCCCGCGTGCCCCCGCACAACCTGGACGCGGAACGGTCCGCGCTTGGCGGCGTGCTGGTCAAGCCCGTCATGTTCGACGAGCTGGCCACCACGCTGGGTACTGACGACTTCTTCCTGCCCGCCCACCGCGAGATCTTCGACGCAATGATGGAGATCTCGCGCCGGCAGCAGCCCATCGACGTGGTATCGCTGGGCGACGAGTTCAAAAGCCGCGGCAGCCTGGCGCGGCTGGAAGGCGGCACCGCGTACCTCATCGCCATCGCCAACGCCGTGCCCACGGCCGAGAACATCGGCCACTACGTGCGCCTGGTGAAGGAGAAGGCCATCGTGCGCCGGATGATCGCCGCGTGCGCCGAGATCCAGTCGTGCGGCTACGGCGATTTCGGCGAGTTCGGGCAGTTCCTGGACCAGTCCGAGACGCTGTTCTTCAAGGTGGCGCAGCAGGGCCGGCGCGACAGCTATCGGCGCGTGGGCGACATGATGCCCGGCCTGGTCGAGACCCTGGAGGCCCGCTCAACAAATCGGCGCCAGGTCACCGGCGTGCCCACCGGGTTCACCCGCTTGGACGACATCACATCAGGCTTGCAGCCCCAGAACCTGATCGTCGTGGCCGCGCGGCCGGCCATGGGCAAGACCGCCTGGGTGCTCAACGTGGCCGTGAACGCCTCAGTCGGCCAGGGCACGCCCGTGCTGATCTTTTCGCTGGAAATGTCGAAGGCCGAACTGATGGAGCGCATGCTCGCCTCCGAGGCGCGCATCGATTCGACCCGCGTTCACCGTGGGTTCGTCGACGCCAACGACTGGCGCACGCGCATCTCCCCGGCGGCCAACCGCTTGAGCGCCGCGCCCCTGTTCATCGACGACACCTCTGCGCCCAACATCATCGAGATCCGCGCCAAGGCGCGCCGGTTTCGCAGCGACTCGCGCTACTTTCCGCCCACTGTGGACGATGGCCCCGCGCCGCTGGGACTGATCATCATCGACTATCTGCAACTGGCGCGCGGCCTGGGCAACCGCAACAACGACTCGCGCGAGCGCGAGATCGACGAAATCTCGCGCGGTCTCAAGTCGCTGGCCAAAGATCTCGGCATCCCCGTGATCGCCGTGTCCCAGCTCAATCGCGGTCTCGAAAGGCGCGACAACAAGCGCCCGCAGTTATCCGGCGAATCCGGCGCCATCGAGCAAGACGCCGACCTGATCCTCTTCGTCCACCGCGAGGAAATGTTCGACGACAACCCCGAGTTGAAAGGCCGCGCCGGACTGATCATTGGCAAGAACCGCCACGGCCCCACCGCCGACGTGCCGCTCACGTTCTTGAGCCAGTACACGAGGTTCGAGAATTGGGCGGAGGAGGGGTGATGGATCGCACCTGGATGTGCACTTGGACGTCAAACCAACTCACCGCGCGAAGCAAAGGAGGACTCCCGCCTGGCGCTGGAGCGACCGGGGCTGCGTGCAAGCAACAACGCGATAGGATAGGATAACTAGCTACACGCCCGTGTGAACCACCCACGCGCCGGACAGCCTGAAAGGGAAACTACATGGCAAGCGATCTCAAGCCGCTGCAGGACTTCTTCAAGAACCGGGTTTTCAGAATTCCGGACTACCAACGCGGCTACGCCTGGGGCGAAGGCCAACTGGAGGATTTTTGGCAGGACTTGAAACGGATTCCCGACGGCCGGAACCATTACACGGGGCAGATCACACTGGAGCCGGTGCCAAAGCAATCCTATGACAAATGGGACGAAGACATCTGGTTGATCGACGGCTCGAACTACAAGCCGTTCTACGTGGTCGATGGCCAGCAGCGTCTGACGACGGCCGTGATTCTGCTGAAGTGCCTGATCGATGCCGTGCCGGACGGAGGCGCGCTAGCCTACATGGAGAAGTCTGAATTGGTTCGAACCTATCTGTTCCGCTGCTCGCCTGACGCTGGGGTGAGTCGGGTCTATCTCTTTGGCTACGAGAAGGACAACCCCAGCTACGAGTATCTCAAGACCCAAGTACTGGACCAACCGTCCAACTCTTACCGGGGAACCGAGACCGTCTACACTGCCAACCTCAAATTTGCGCGCGAATTCTTCAGCAAGCGCCTGAAGGGTCTTGATCTCCCAGAGATCGACGTACTGTTCCGTGGGCTGACGCAGCGGTTTGTCTTCAACGAGTACGAACTCGACGCGGACCTTGATGTCTTCGTTGCGTTCGAGACCATGAATAACCGCGGCAAGCAGCTTTCCAAGTTGGAACTCCTGAAGAATCGGCTCATCTATCTTTCGACTCTAGCGCCGATCAATGAGGACGAACGACGCACGCTGCGCCGCAATATCAATGAGGCGTGGAAGACGGTCTATGAGTACCTCGGGAAGGAAGGCTCTTCGCCCCTCGACGACGACGAATTTCTTAAAGCCCACTGGATCATGTCATCCACATATGCCCGCGACGAAGCTCAGCAGTTTGCGGCGTTCCTGTTGAACCGACATTTTACGCCGGATCAAGTCGTCGAGAAGAAGCTTGGTGCGGCCGAGATCCAGGAGTATGTGGACAGCATCCAAAATTCCGTCAAGGCCTGGTATCGGATTCATTTTCCGGAAAAGGCGACGGAGCTGGTCGACGAAGTACGATGCGGTCTCGAGCGATGCGCCCGGGTCGGCAGAGGGGCCTTCCCTCCGCTAATGATGGCCGCTTTGCAGATGGCGGCTTCAACGGCGGAATTGGTCAGCTTCCTCGATGCGGCCGAACGCTTCGTCTTCGTGGTCAGCCGCCTGTGCCAGCGAAGGGCCGACACAGGAGACAGCGAATTCTACAGTTTGGCCTCGAAGGTGAATCAGGGGGATGTGTCTCTGAAGGACGCGACCGCGCAGATCGAGGCGCGCACTCTGAGGGATTTCAGCCTCGAGAAGAGCAAGGCGGAACTGAGCGACCTGTTCAACAAGAGCCAAGGATTCTACACCTGGACGGGATGTCGCTACCTCTTGTTCGAGTACGAGCAACACTTGAGAGCAACAGCGGGAATGCAGGCGGCCAAGATCGACTGGGAGGAGTTCGATAGGAGGAAGAAGGAACAACAGGACACAGTCGAGCATGTCTATCCGCAAACGCCCAAAGCCGGGGAATGGCCAGGCTTCGAGATGAGGACGGACTCCGAGCGACACAATCTACGGCATTCTGTCGGAAATCTCCTGCCACTGTCTCAAAGTCGGAACACGCGTTTTTCGAACCGCAGCTTTGCCGCCAAGAAGCAGGACAATGATGGGGTTCGTGGCTACTTTAACGGGTCATACAGTGAAATCGCTGTTGCGCAACTTTCGGATTGGACGCCCAAGGAGGTGCTGCAGCGGGGTTTGGATATGCTCGATTTCTTGGAGAAGCGCTGGCGCATTTCGCTCGGCGGGCGGGCGGACAAGGTCAAGCTTCTTGGGCTCGATTTCCTTGAGGCCGGTGTTCCTGCATCTGGTCCGTCCCAATCATAGCCGCTCGCGAATATCGCGATCGGTCGGTCAGTGTGGCCTCCTACCCCGATTGCGCAGGGCAGGCATGCCGCCTTCTGCCACCTCGCGGGCCACGCTTTCCAGATCCTCGAGGTCATCGACCCATCCTTCCCATTCTCCGGCTGTGCCGCGCAGACGGGCGCGGTGTCTTCCCATGTCGGATTCGAGCTCGAAGTGCGCCAGCCGCGCACCGACTGCGTCGACCAGCGTGTACAGCCGCTGCACAGTTGTCAGCACGGCGGCGCTGTCGCGTTCTGCGTCTCCATAGACCCCACCGAACGACAGGCGCAGACGCAGGCTCAGGCCCGGGCGAACGTCGGTGAGATAGATGGCGTAGCTGTTCATGCCGTGGCCGCCGAAGGCTGCAAGGCGGTACGTGGTTCGGCCGGCCACCGACAGCGGGTGGGGGAATCCCTGGATGTCACGCTCGGCCACGCCGGGCGTGACCCACTGGTGCTGGCCGATTGCCCGCAGCTTGTTGCCCCAACCCGACAGCGGGAACGGGCGGCCGAGCAAAGACTTGAACCATCCGTCGAAGGTGACGGGGACTGCGGCTTCCGGGTCGTCACCGCAGAAGATGCAGAGTCTTCCGTCGCGCACGATGATCGCGGGCGAGCCTTCCGAGTCAAAGTCGGTTTGCGCGACCAGGACGCGCAACTCGGGGGTGTCGCGCCAGCTTGCCAGGTGCTCCAGGACCTTTTCGTTCCGGTTGAGCGTGGCACACATTACCTGGCCGTGCGGTCGGGGCGTGATCAGCCGCAACAGCCCCTCGCCCCGCGCCACCCACTGGGCAGGGCCAAGGTCGGGCGTGGCGGCCAGCAGGCGGTTGAGTTCGTCGAGCCAGGGATCGTCGATGGGCGTGTTGTTGAGTTCCGGCATGTGAAGACAGATGGCGTCCCGACAGGTTCCTTCGGCACCGGCGTCGCGCAAACGTCGAAGAAATTGCCGAATGGTGGGCTCGGCGGGGCGGGTTGCGATTTCGTGTCAGTCCGCCATGCGACAATCGTCTGAACTGGAAGCGCCGAAGAACACAACGTCGATGCCATCTGAAACAGACAAGGAGGACAAATGACAGAAGACCAACAGATCGATCTCGACGACATCCAAGGGCAGCTGGACAAGATTCGAGCCAGCGCCGACAAGGCCGAGTGGCCTGAGGTGCGGGAACGGCTGGCCGAGACGCGCCGTCACCTGGACTATCTGTGCGTCAGCAGCGCGTACGTGCTGTGGCTGTCGGCCGTGGCCGCTGACATGACCGAGAACCCGGAGGAGGCGGTGGCGTTTGTGCGCCAGGCGCGCGCCCTCGACCGCTTCCAGACCGACTTCATCCGTTCCGAGCAGGTCATCTTCCATCACACGCGGTCGCTGCTGAACGACCGGGCAGCCAGTGGTGACGTCGGCGGTCTACGCATCTACGAGTTGCTTCTTCTCCACGGTGAGGCCGACAGCAGCTCGCACCTGGCAGCGGCGCGGTGCCACTTGGCGGCCGACAACGTGGAAGCCGCCGGCAAGCTCGCCGACGCCTTGGTGCTGCTTTCTCCCGGATGGTCAGAAGCCTGGCGGCTGAAGGCCGACGTGGCTCGACGAGCCCGGAACGAAACCCTAGCCGTCGAGATGGAAGCCCGCGCACTGACCGCCGCCCGGCCCGCGCCTGCGTGGCCCGCCCAGAGCGGCCACCGGGCGGAGGCTTGACCATGGCCATCGAAAGAACGCAGGAAGCAAACGGGGGAGACAGGTAGCTATTGCCGGATTTGCTGAAACGCAGGACAATTACCAAACAAACCAAAAACCACCATCGAGATGAAGGGGAGGCAACGGGCCTTTGATCCTTCAGCCATCCGAGCCGCTTCGGCGGACGCGGTGGCAAAGCCGGCCACGGGAAACGTGGAGCGATGGGGTCCCAACAGAAAGGACAAAACGAAATGCCGAACGACCATTGCGACATCTGCGGCTTCTTTGGGGCGCTTGTGTCCGGGAATCACGTCAGGCGCATCCCCGCGCAGCTGACGAGGCTGGCCGAATCCGTCTTGCGCCACGACAGCCTGACCCGCGCCACCGCTGACGATCTGGTGGCGGAACTGCTGCGGCGCCTGATGGAGAACGATATGCGCCTGGTGCGCGACGATTTGGCCAGATTCACTGAGGCCGATCTGGAGCGCGTGCTTCGCTTCCGGTTGCGCCAGATCGCCACCGAGGACCGGCCGCGCTGGCCGCTGGTGCGTGCCTTGCGCAAACAGGTGAAGGCGGCGCTGGCCGCTGAGCTACCCGGGCCAAGCGCATTGCCTGCGTCGCTGGAAAGTCACTTCCGGCTCGAGCCGGCGGCGGTAGCCAGGGCGACCGCACACTTCGTGGCACATGGAACGCCTGCCACGGTCGACAGTCTCTCCTCGAAATTGCTGTACCACTACTTTGGGGCCGAGCAGTCGGTCGACGAAATTCGCGAGATCGCGTCGCAGGCCCTTGGGCCAGAGGAGATGGTGCAGCGTCACCTCGATGGTCGCGCTGCGGCCGCTGAAGTGTGGCGCGATCTCGACGAGCGCCAGCGCCGCGTGCTAGCGCTGACCTGCGCCGGACGCAGCCTGACCGCCGTGGCCAATGACAATGGTGTGGCTGTATCCACGGCCTTCGCTTGGCGAGCCGCTGTCTTGGGTGTGGTCACGTCCGTCGCGCGCCGACTCGGCATCGACCACGACACAATGGCCGTCGCGCTGGAGACGCTCCCGGCAGCGTAGGTGCCGCGAGCCCCACATTTGAAAGGACAGAACGGAATGCCGAACGACTACTACCTGGCCTGCGCTACCGCTGCCGACCTGATGGCGGAACTATCACGCCTGACAAGGAGGGGACCATGAGCGATTGGAGGCCCGACTTTTCTGGCTTTTCGGTGACCAAGGGGTGGTTTCCGCGCGACTGGGGCAACCTTCTCGACTGGCCGCCGCTCGAAGGACGTCCGGTGATCGCCGACTCGAGCGCGCGCGTTCTTGCCGCCCCAAACGGCATCACCTACGCGCGCCAGTGCCCCGACCTCTTCCCCGACATTGACGCCCTTGTTGCGCGTTTCCGCTACGCCACCAGCGAGGAATTGTTCGCGCTGGTATCGAAGGACCCGAGCATCGTCTGGTTGTCCAGCGGTTCCTCACTCACCGGGCCGGAACTCTGCCGGCCACAATACTCGACCATCCTGGAATCGGCTCGTCAGCACGCAATCGTGTCCTGCTCGTGCTTCAATGCTGGGTACGCGGGCATATCGCTCTTCGAGAGCGCCGCCAGAAGGCGCCTTGTCGTCTTCTACGGTGGCCGCATCGTCGAGCGTCCGCCGGGGGTGTGACCTGGGCGACGCAGATCCGGGCGTCGGCGGAGGACGGAGAAGCTGCGACGCTAGTCTACGCCCCGGACTGACATGGACTATCCGAGCGCAGCCCGCAATGCCTCGCCGAGGTCGGTCTTCTCCCAGGCGAAGCCGCCGTCGGCCTCGGGAGCGCGCCCGAAATGTCCATAGGCGGCCGTGCGGGAGTAGATGGGCCGGTCCAGCCCCAAACGGTCGCGGATGGCCCGCGGCGTGAGCGAGGTCGTCGCGCGGATGGCTGCTTCAATGCGGGTGTCGCCCGCCCTACCAGTGCCCTGGGTGTCGACGTACAAGGCCAGCGGCTCGGCGACGCCGATGGCGTAGGCGAGTTGGATCAGACAACGTTCGGCAAGGCCGGCCGCGACCACACTTTTCGCCAGGTGGCGCGCGGCATACGCAGCCGAACGGTCGACCTTGGTCGGGTCTTTGCCCGAAAAAGCGCCTCCACCGTGAGGCGCGGCGCCGCCGTAGGTGTCCACGATGATCTTGCGGCCCGTGAGCCCGGTATCGGCCGCTGGCCCGCCGTAAATGAACGAGCCCGACGGATTCACGAGGATGCGCGTGTTCGCATCCAGCCATCCTGGCGGCAGGACGGCGTTCAGACTTTCGCGCACGATCTCCTCCAGGGCGGCCGGCAGGAGTCCATCTGCGTGCATGTGCGAGACGACAACGGTGTGGGCGCGAGCGGGCCGGCCGTCGCGATACTCGACCGTGACCTGCGACTTGGCGTCCGGGCCGAGCTGGCGCAGACCCGCATGCCGGCGTTCTGCCAGATGCTCGACAATCCGGTGCGCGTAATGGATGGGGGCGGGCATCAGCGTGGGCGTCTCGTTGCACGCGAAACCGAACATGATGCCCTGGTCCCCCGCACCCAGATTGGTGTCCGCCTCAACGGCGGTGGCAATCTCGCGGGATTGCGCGTGTACACGAACGTCCACCTCCAGCGTGGCTGGATCAAAGCCGGGGCTGGCGTAGCCGATCTGGCGAATCGCCGTGCGAGCGAGGGCGGCATAGTCCACGTCCGGTCCCGTGACCTCACCCGCGATGAGGCAGTAGTTCGTGGTCACCAGCGTCTCGACTGCCACCCGCGCGCGCGGGTCGCGGGCCAGGAGGCCGTCCAGGATCTCGTCGGAGATGCGATCGGCAACCTTGTCGGGATGGCCCTCGGAAACTGATTCGCTCGTGAACAGGTAGCTACCTTTGCTCATCGGACATCCCTTCAGCAGCAGGTTCGCTGCTCGCGATGAAGTCGGCAAATTCGACCAAGCGTGAGGCCCGTAGGTTCTTGCGAGAGGGGTGGGGACGGGCTGGTTCTGCCGCCAGCACGGGCTCTCGCCAGCGTGCGGGTATGGCGGACTCTCCGTGGAATGCCCCCAGCAACGCGCCAGCTATGGCTCCGTTCGTGTCGGCATCGCCGCCACGGTTGACGACATCGATCAGGCCGGCCTCGAAGGTCTTTGCATGAAACAGTTCCCAGAACGCCAGCCGGAGCGCGACGCGGACAAACCCTGCACCATCGGCACGGTTCAGAAACAGCTCGGGGCCGTACAGTCCAGGATCGGGGGCGGTCGATGCTGCGATGTCTGACGTGACAGCGTCGGTGGCCGGCACGAGATTGGCCACCTCTGACAAGGCTTCCTGAGGCACGAGTTGCCCCAGCAGACACGCCAGCGCGTAGCTTTTGGCCTCGTACGCGGCCTCCCGCAGCCGGAACGGGTCGCGATCCTTGTCGTCAGTCAGCGCGGCTGCGATTGCGCCATTGAGGACCGCGCACGCCAGCGAGCAGCGCGGGTCGTAGTGGGTGATCGCGGATTCCGCGATCGATGCCCAGGCCAGCCGTTGGTCGCAGCCCGCGAAAGCCACGCCGATCGCGGCGGTTCGCATCAGTGAGCCGTTTGCCGCCGGCCCCTTCTCGCGAGCCAGCCAGAGTTCCCGGCTGGCGTCCCTCTTGCCCGACGCAATTGCCTCCAGCACCTCCGAAATCTGGCTCCCGACGTCGAACGCATGCTTGCTCCACACTATGTATCGCCGGGCCACATCTTCGACATCGAGCTGGCCCTTCTGTCGTAGCGACTCGGCCAAGCAACAGGCCATCTCGGTGTCGTCGGTCACCTGACCGGGCAGAAGGTCGAACGGCCCTCCGCCCGTGACGTCCACATGACGGCCTGTGGCCATCTGAGGAAACGCGGGAGCGTCCAGCTGATCAAACTCGAGCGTGGCGCCGAGCGCGTCCCCGACCGCCAGCCCCAGCAGGCAGCCCCGGGCGCGGTCACGGTCAAATCGGGGGTGTCTCTTGAAACTCATCGCTGCGTTTCGGTTTCGGGTGCTGGAAAGGGCAGGGGAGCATGGGGAACATGCCGCCCCAGGAACGTCGTGATCCGTTCTGGCGGCGGCCCGAGCTTGGCCCAGAGCGCGTCCGCCCTCTTCTCGAAGTCACCGTCCTCGGTTACCGTTTCGTCCCTGAGCGCGTTCTTCCAACCTCGAACAAAGAGGAAGCGAATTCCGATCGCGATGGTCTGGGCCAGGGTATCGCACCAGCCGATGACGTAGTCGCCGTCGTACAAACCCACAGCACCGGCACACAGAAGAATCGGCTCATCGCGTGTGGTTACTGACAATACCCTGGATTCGAGTGCGAATTTCCCCTCTGGGTCCTCAAGTCCGATGTGAGCTGCGGGGTTGGGGTCGTCATCGAGGTCATCGTACCCGCCCTCTGGAGGAGCGATGATCGGCACGTATGCGGCCATCGAGAAAGC
>Ga0182010_10001830_pt1 | contig 11034 bp, 8 predicted proteins | sample 611E1MmetaG_FD_120488 | JGI IMG/M metagenome (GOLD analysis project Ga0182010, IMG submission 120488) | Permafrost microbial communities from Stordalen Mire, Sweden - 611E1M metaG | ecosystem: Environmental > Terrestrial > Soil > Wetlands > Permafrost | place: Sweden: Stordalen | collected...
CTTCTCGAGGCGGAGCACCGTTCGACCCAGCGTCGTCTTGCCGCAGCCGGACTCCCCCACCAGACCAAACGTCTCGCCGCGGTAGATCTGCAGGCTGACATCGTCCACGGCGTAGACGGTGCCGACCTGATGACGGAGGATGCCGCCCATGATCGGGAAGTACTTCTTGATGTTCTGGATGTCGAGTAGCACCTGTTCCGAGGGCGCGGCCAGACCAGAGGCCGTTTGGTCGGCCTCCTCTGTCGTCTGGGCGCCGCTCGCCATGGTGCTCATCGATTCGCTGCCCGTCCCTTCCATCTAGCCGACCACTCCCCGAACCGTATCCTGTGCGGCCAGCTGGTAGGCCTCGCGCCGCTCAACGCCCTCCGGGGCCTGCAAGAAGCATCGCGATCTAGCCCCGCCCGCCGATTCGAACAGGTCGGGCTCGCATTCGACGCAACGACCCCAGGCGTATGGGCATCGCGGCTGGAACTTGCAGCCCGGTGGCATTCGGAACGGGTTCGGGACAACGCCCTTGATGACCGAGAGCGCCTGACCGCGTTTGGCGACGCCTGGGATCGAGTTGAGGAGCCCTTGCGTATAAGGATGCTGTGGGTTCAGAAGCACCTGGTCAACAGTCCCGGTCTCTACGATCCGACCGCCATACATGACGGCGATCGTCTCGACGGTCTCAGCCACAACGGCCAGATCGTGGGTGATCAGCAGCAGCGCCGTCCCCGTTCGCGACTGGATCTCCTTTATCAGCTCGAGGATCTGGGCCTGGATGGTCACATCGAGCGCCGTGGTCGGCTCGTCCGCGATCAGCAGCTTTGGGTGGCATGAAAGGGCCATGGCGATCATTGCCCGCTGGCGCATCCCGCCCGACAGTTCGTGCGGATACTGCTTGACCCGCCTTTCCGGAGCAGAGACGCCCACGTCCTTGAGCGACTCGATCGCACGGTTCCACGCTTCCTTCTTGTTGACGTCGCTGTGCAGCAAGACGGCTTCGGCGATCTGGTCGCCGATGGTGAAAACCGGATTGAGGCTCGTCATCGGCTCCTGGAAGATCATGGCGATCTCCTTGCCGCGAACCTGGCGCATCTTGTCCATCGGCAGCTTGAGCAGATCTCGGCCGTCGAACAGCACCTCGCCTGCGACGATCTCGCCGGGCGGAATGTCGATCAAGCGCATGATCGTGTGGGCGGTCACGCTCTTGCCGCAGCCCGATTCCCCGACGAGCCCGACGGTTCCGCCGCGGGGGATCGAGAAATCCACTCCGTCTACGGCCTTGACCGTTCCGTCCATGACGTGGAAGTAGGTCCGCAGCCCGCGGACGTCGAGAAGAGGGCTATCGGCTGCCGGTCCGATTGTCGCGGCGCCGGTGGTCGGCTGGTCGGTGGTCACTCGCGGCTCCTGGGATCGAGGGCGTCGCGCAGGCCGTCGCCCATGAAGTTGATGCCGAGTACGGTCAGCACGATCGCCAGGCCCGGGAACAGGGCCCACCACCAGTTGCCGACGATGATCGAACTCTGTGCGTTGGTCAGGATGTTCCCCCAGGTAGGAGTCTTGGCCGGGTCGACGCCATAGCCCAGGTAATCGACGAAGGCCTCAGTGACGATGATCGCGGCGATCGAGAGCGTCGTGGAGACGATGATCGGGCTGACGGCGTTCGGCAGGATATGCCGGAAGATGATCCTGCGGTCGCTCACTCCAACCGCGCGGGCCGCATCTACGAACACCTCGGTCCGGAGCGTCAGGAAGAGGCTTCGGACGAGGCGAGCCAGGCCGGGCCAGCTGAGCGCGGCGAAGACGACCATGATGATTCGCCAATCGCCGAGGCCGAACGCCTTTGCGAAAACGGTGATGACGATCAGGATCGGCAGGCTAAGGAGGACGTCCACACATCGCATCGCGATGGTGTCTATCCAGCCTCCGAAGTAGCCGGCCAACCCGCCCACGATGGTGCCGAGGATGGCCGCGAAGACCGATGCGCCGACTCCGATCAGCAGCGAAATCCGGCCACCGTTGACCACGAGTGTCAGCAGATCGAGCTGCAGGCTGCCGGTCGTGCCCAGCAAGTGCCCGGCGGTAAGCGGCGGGCAGCCGTTGTAGGCAAGCTGGGTCGTGCTGCCGGGGCAGAAGTGGAGCGGCGTCGGCACGTAGATCGGGTTGTAGGGGAAGATGAACGGCCCAAAGACGGCGATCCCCACCATGGTGAGGAAGAGGCCCGAGCCGAACAGCGCCATCTTGTGGCGGCGAAAGCGCCGCCACGCCAACTGCCACTGGTTGAGCGAGACCAGCGCGACCTCGAAGTCGGATGGCGTGCCGCCGGATGGCGTGCCGACGTCCAACGGCTCAGGGGCAGAGAGTGGGTTCACGCGCGCCCTAGTCGTACTTGACGCGGGGATCGACCACCGCGTACATGATGTCGGCAAGCAGGTTGGCCATGACAACAAAGGTCGAAGTGATCAAGAGAACGCCCATCAGCACCGGATAGTCCGCGTGGCCGAGCGACTCGATCAACTGCCTGCCCATGCCAGGCCAGGCGAAGATCGTCTCCGTCACGATCGCGCCGCTGAACAGGACGGGCAATTCCAGGCCGATGTTAGTAATGACCGGCAACAGCGCATTCCGCAGCGCATGCCGGAGGATGACGCGGCGCTCGGGCACTCCCTTGGCTCTTGCCGTCTTGACGTAGTCCTGGTTGAGGGAGTCGAGCATGCTCGACCGAACAAACCGCGAGTCACCCGCGATGCTCACCATAACCAGGGTGATCACGGGCAGAACGAGATGCCGGCCGAGATCGAAGATGGCAAACAACGGGTTCGACCCGAAGAAGGCCCAGTAGGCGTCCGTGCCGAACCCCGGCGTGGTGTAGGAGTCGTTCATGCCGCTGGCCGGGAACCATCGTAATGGTGGCACGGCGAAGAGGGTAATCAGCATCAAGCCCAGCCAGAACGTCGGCAGCGAGTAGCCCACGTAGTTGAAGATGGTCAGGCCCGAGTCGAAGAGGCTGTAGCGCTTCACGGCCGCGTAGACGCCGGCCAGGATTGCCACCGTGATCCAGATGATGTACGCCGTCGTCATCAGGATGATCGTGGGCAACGCACGCTGCGCGATGATGTCGATAACTGGACGCCCGTCGAAGGTCGAGAACCCGAAGTCACCGTGCAGGACCCCGTTGTCCCCGCCTCCGATCGCGGCAGGTAGCGCATTGATCACGGGGGGTTTGTCCCCGCATAGGCCGATCCAGTCGCAGTACTGGATGGGAAGCGGCTGGTCGAGGCCCCAGCGATGCTCAAAAGCCGCGATCTGCGCTGCGGTGACCTTAGGGTTCTGGGCGAATCGGTCGACCGGGTTGCCCTGGACCCGCATCATGAAGAACAACAAGATGGTGATCAGGATGAGCACCGGGACGGCCTGAATGCAGCGCCTGATCGTGTACTTGATCATGAAACTCGCTCGTATGTGAGAGAGGGCGACGAGCCCGTCGGGCTCGTCGCCCTCTTGATCTCGAGAACTAGGACTGTCGGTTGACCGTCAGGTCAGTCGGCTGTCCAGTCGCCTATGTTCCACTCACCTGCCGACGTAGTCGGGTTGCCGGTGAAATTGTGGATCCTCGGCTGCACGAGCCACACGTCCTTGCGGTTGTAAAGCGGCAGCTCGTAGGTGTTCTGGTCGCTGACATAGATGTCCTGGATCGCAGCCATGGCTGCCTTGACGACCGTCGGGTCGACGCTGCCCTTGACGTTGTTGTAGGCGGTGTCGAGAGCAGGAAGGCTGATCCGCGTAGTGTTCTGGCCGTTGTGCGGGGCGTTGTCCGGGATGCCCTGGGTGGTGTACACGTTGTAGCTGCCCAGCGGATCCAGCGGCGAGACGTAGGCGAACTCGGCCACGTCGAAGTTGCCGTGCACGAGGTTGCACTTCGTGTCGGCCTTGGCGGCGTCCCAACCGCCGAAGAGGTCGGTCGCACTCACCGCGTTGACGTCGGCCTTGATGCCGATGGCGTTGAGCTGCGAAGCGACGAGCTTGAGCGTGTCCTGGCGGACCTGGCGGGTCGTGGTGCAGTACTGGAGTTCGAGCTTGACGCCGCCCTTGGCAAAGATACCGTCCGAACCCTTGACCCAACCGGCGTCCGTAAGCAGCTTGGTCGCCCCTGCCGGATCGGCCGCTGTGGATCCGCCTTCGTTCTTGTAGTACCAGGTGAGCGGAGAGATGAAGTTGTTGCTCACTGAGACGTTGCCACCGAGCGGCCCGGCGGCGATCGCCTGGCGATCCACGGCTAGCTTGATGGCCGCCACGATCGTCTTGTAGTCGGCGCCGAACTTCGTCTGCAGCGACTTGTTGTTGAAGGAATGAAGCTCATACGTCAGCGAGTCGTGGATGACCTGCTGGTTGAGGTCGATCCCGGCAAGCGAGGGGATGTCGGCGTCGTTGAGGTCCTGGGCGACGTCATATTCGCCGGCCTTGTAGCCCTGGAGCATCGTCGCCGCGTCGGCGTAGTACTTCCAGATCACCTGGTCGACGGCCGGAGCCTTGCCGCCGATTGTCGACCACTTGGCGTTGCTGACCGTCGTGATCTGCGAGTCCGTGGCAAGGTCTGTCGGGATGTACGGACCGTCGTAGACACCGGACTTCAGGTTGTTGAGCGGGTAGAGCTTGGTCGGTGCATCGGCGACCGAAATGCTACTGATGTATTTGGCCGGAAGCAGCGGCGCGACGAGGTAGAGGTAGCCCTCGTAGACCTTGCTGAAGCTCATCACGCAAGTCGTGCCGGTGCCGCCCGTGATTCCGCTGATGTCTTCCCAGCCAACCGTTCCACCGGCGAGGCCGGTGTTGGCCGGATCCATGATCCATTTCCACGTGCCAGTCATGTCGTCGCAGTTGATCGGAGTGCCATCCGACCACTGCATGCCCGTCTTGAGAGTCCAGGTCACGTCCATGCCGGCGCCGTTCATCTTCACGCCGCCATTTGCGAGGGTCGGGACGCTGGTGACCAGATCAGGCACGGTCCTCAGGTCCGGCGTGACGTCGACAAGGTTGAGGAACATGCTGTCAGAGACCTCAATGTCGGTCTCCGCCTGCGCCAGATACGGGTTCACGGTATCCGGGAACTGCCATTCCGCCACGACGATCTTCTTGACCGGGGTGCTCGACGAGCAGGCGCCGGCTACGAGGACCGCGACCGCAAGTGCGCTGAATAGACGTTTGTACATCTATGAAGCCTCCAACTCCGCTTCCAACCCGACCCTCCGGGCTTAGTTCTCCGGTGGCGCCCCAGCGCCGATGCGAGTGACGGTCCCCAGCGAATGCGGGGCTCCTGTGTGGGTCTGCCAGACCGGACAGGCCCGTACTATGGAGAGGCACCCACGGGGTGTCAATGACCCACCACGGCCACTCCTGGCTCGAGCAAATGATCTCGTCCTAAAGGCGCCTCCTCGACTTGCGAACCGCTCCGTAGGATCGAGGGTAGGTTCCGCCCAACCGTTGGTACCAACTCAGCCGGGCCAGTCGTGATCGTGTGCAGGAAGGGCTGCCCGCACATAGTAGGGTCACGACGGACCGCGCGATGGGTCGGTCTGGAATAGCGTCACGCGACGTTCGGCGGCGACAGATCCGGCTTCCGGCTTCGCAGCGTTCAGTGCTGGAAAGATCGGGTTGGGCTTCGTTCTTCTGCTCCAGTACCTGTATACCTACGATACACCTTGCATAGCGACGAGACGTGCGCCGTTTCCCGTATAGCGCCGCGGCGAGGGCGCTCCAGACGCAGCTATTGCGGCCCAGTTCTGGATGGATTTCCTGTGGACCGATGCCCATCCGGGAATATCCCGGATGTTCGCCGTCATGCGTCCCCGAAACCGGACAGGTCAGTCGGGGCAGGGCGTTTGGGCGCCGGTCATGGTCCGCCAGCGCAGATTGGGCTGGCGAGCAGCGGTGGTTTCGTCGAGACGACGCACTGGGGAGCTGGTGGGTGCCGAATGCAGCAATTCGGGGTCCTGGTGCGCCTCGCCGACGATGCGCCCGAGCGCTTCGACGAACAGGTCGAGCGTTTCCAGCGCTTCCGTCTCGGTCGGCTCGACCAGAAGAGCCTCCTCCACTGTCAGCGGGAAGTAGATCGTGGGCGGGTGGAACCCATAGTCGATCAGCCGCTTGGCGACGTCGAGGGTTCGGCATCCCGTCTCGCGTTTCAGGGTGGCTCCCGACGCCACGAACTCGTGCATGCACGGTCGCGAGAACGGCACATCGAGAACGCCGCCGAGCCGAGCCTTGAGGTAGTTCGCCGCGAGGACCGCGTCATCCGAAACCTCGCACAGGCCCGCGGCTCCGTGCGCCCGAATGTAGGCGTACGCCCGAACCAGAACCCCCGCATTACCGACAAAAGAGCGCATCCGGCCGATGCTGGTTGGCCGCTCCCCGGGCCGCTCCAGGCGGTAGCTCCCGTCGGCCTGGCGCAGGACCCTCGGAGCAGGCAAGAACGGAAGCAGCCGCTCCCCTACCCCAACGGGCCCGGCGCCCGGCCCTCCGCCACCATGTGGCGTGGAAAAGGTCTTGTGGACGTTGATGTGCATGACGTCGAAGCCGGCGTCGCCGGGCTTGAAACGGCCCATGATGGCGTTGAGGTTGGCGCCGTCCATATACGCCAGAGCCCCCGCCTCGTGCACGGCGTCCAGAAGCTCGCCGATACGCGACTCGAATAGCCCGAGCGTGCTTGGGTTGGTGATCATAACGGCGGCCGTTTGCGGCCCGAGCGCGGCCCGGAACGCGGCCACGTCCACGCCACCGTCCGGGGCCGATGGGATCGAGACGGTCCGGAAGCCGGCCATCGACGCCGTCGCAGGGTTGGTGCCGTGGGCGGAGTCCGGCACCAGGACCTCGGTGCGAGCCAGGTCGCCGCGGCTGCGATGGTATGCCCGAACCATGAGGATGCCGGTCAGCTCGCCGTGAGCTCCGGCGGCCGGCTGGAGGGTGACGGCTTTCATGCCGCCGATCTCGGCCAGCGCCTGCTCGAGCTCCCACAGGAGTTGCAGCATCCCCTGGGCGATCTCGTCGGGCGCGAACGGATGGAGAGCCGCAAAGCCAGGCAGCCGAGCGGCCCATTCGTTGATCTTGGGGTTGAACTTCATGGTGCACGAGCCGAGCGGATAGAAGCCCGTGTCGACGGCGTAGTTGAGCTGGCTCAGATTGACGTAGTGACGGGTGACTTCCGGCTCGGCGAGCTCGGGCAGATTTGGGCCTTCGGACCGGAGCTGGTTCGCCGGAATCCGAGAGAGGGCGTCCTTAGGCGGGTGCGGGATCTTGCCGCCTCCGCGCCCATGACGTGACCGCTCGAAGAGGGTGGGGCCTAGGCGATCGCCGGCCGCGCTCACAGTGAACCCTTCGCGATCTCGCCGTTGGCGGCGCTCTCCTCGATCCCCGGCAATGCCAGCTGGCGTCCTCGCTCGATCTCCTGGCACAGGGCCGTTGCGAATGCCTCGATTTCGCGGGCCGTGGTGACCTCTGTCGCGCACACCAACAGCGCGTCGGCAAGGGATGGGTCGCCAGGTTCGGCTTCGGCGAGCACCAGTCCTGCCAGAACGCCGCGGGCCAGGAGCCGGTGATGGATCTCCGCAGCGTCCTGAACTCTGACGGCAAACTCGTTCAGATACGCCGCCGAGTGGATGCGCGGGGCACCTGCGGCAGCCAGCGCCGCTTCAAGCTCGGTGGCCCGCGCGGCCCCCATCGCGGCGGCGTCCCGGAGTCCGTGCGGCCCAATGGCCGCCAGATATATCGACGCGGCCAGCGCGCAAAGCGCCTGATTCGTGCAGATGTTGCTCGCGGCCTTCTCGCGCCGGATGTCCTGCTCGCGCGCCCGCAGGGTCATCACGAAAGCGCGCCGCCCCTCGACATCGGCCGTCATGCCGACCAGGCGTCCCGGAATCTGGCGCACGAGGGCCTCGCGGCAACCCAGGATTCCCAGGTAGGGGCCGCCGTACGAGAGAGGTATCCCCAGAGGCTGGCCTTCGCCAACCGCTATGTCGGCGCCGTACGAAGCAGGCGGGGCGAGGACCGCAAGCGACACGGGCTCGACTACCGCGACGAAGAGGGCGCCGGCCGAATGGGCGAGTCGACCAGCTTCGGCCATCGGCTCCAGAAGACCCAGGAAGCTCGGATTGGCCATCACAACGCCCGCTACCGGCCGATCCGGGTCTGCCAGCATCCGTTCGAGAGCGGCCAGATCGGTTGTGCCGGCTGCCGGTCCGTCGGCCACCAGCGGAATCAAGTCCATCGCGAGCTCACCGCCGGAGAAGTAGGTCAGCATCGTCTCGCGGTAGTGAGGATGCACGCCGCGACCGACGAGGACTCGCTCGCGCCTCGTAGCGCGGCACGCCATCAGCGCGCCCTCGGCCGTCGCCGTGGCGCCGTCGTAGTGCGACGCAGACACGACGTCCATGCCCGTCAGCTCGCCCAGGAGCGACTGGTACTCATAGATCGTCTGGAGAGTCCCCTGGCTTATCTCGGGTTGATACGGCGTGTACGCGGTGTAGAACTCGCCGCGCAGGAGCAACTGATCGACGACGGCGGGCACGTAGTGGCGGTAGGCGCCGGCGCCGAGGAAGCTGACGAGATCGACGCGATTCCGATCGGCCAGGTCGCACAACCGATCGGCCAGCTCCGCTTCCGACTCGGGCGGCGGCAGCTCCAGACCGTGGGCTCGAAGCGAAGCGGGGATGTCGGCGAACAGATCGTCCACCGAAGCGACGCCAATCGCCTCGAGCATTCGGGCGCGATCCTCGGGCGTGTGGAGACCGTAGGCCATCGCTTCAGCTCCGGGGGCGGGCGGCGGCCGAGACGCACACCATCGGTACTCAGGCCTCTTTTGTCAGCTCGTCGTAGGCGGCCTGGTCCAGCAACGCGTCGAACTGGGCCATGTCGGCGACGCGAACGCGGAGCATCCAGCCGTCTCCGAGCGGGTCGCCGTTCACGAGTTCGGGCCTGGCGGACAGTTCGCCGTTCGTTTCCACGACCTCGCCGCCAACCGGCGCAAAGAGATCGCTCACTGCCTTGACCGACTCGACGACGCCGACGGGGCCGAACTGAGTCACTTCGCGGCCGAGGTCCGGAAGCTCCACGAAGACGATATCGCCGAGCTGATGGGCAGCGTAATCGGTTATCCCTATCGTGGCGACGTCGCCTTCGACGCGGACCCACTCGTGCTCTTTCGTGTAGCGCAGATCCTGAGGCGCCATCGCCATAGCCTCCTGTGCACGACCTTGCCCCGCTGGTTCCCGTCGGCCCATCTGGGCACTGGATTATGGTCGCGAATTCCGACGGCTCACTTCGCCCGGCGATAGAACGGCAAGACAACGACTTCCGCCGGGACACGCTGGTCGCGAATTCCCACTGCCAGTATCGTACCGGGCTCCGCGTCGGAGGGTGCTACGTATGCCATGGCGATGGGCTCGCCCAATGTTGGTGAGAGCGTTCCGCTCGTAACGACGCCGGTGGCGCGCTCGCCGGCGTAGACATGGTAGCCGTGGCGGGCGATGCCCCGGCCCCGGACCACGAGGCCTACGAGCTTCTTGCGGGGGCCCTCCGCCTGGGCTCTCTCCAGCGCGGCGCGACCCACGAAATCGCCCTCCTTTTCGAGCTTGACGACCCGGCCCAGGCCCGCTTCGAAGGGCGTGGTCTCACGGCCCAGCTCGTTGCCGTAGAGCGGCATACCCGCCTCGAGGCGCAGCGTGTCCCGCGCGCCGAGCCCCACCGGAACGACTCCAACCGGTGTCCCGGCCTCCAGGAGCGCGTCCCAGACTTGGACGGCGTCGGCCACGTCGACGATCACCTCGAAGCCGTCCTCGCCGGTGTAGCCGGTACGAGCCAAGAGCGCCTCGGCACCGGCGACGTGGCCTTCGGCGATTGCGTAGTAGCGCAGACCGTCGAGGGCGACGTCGGTGAGCGGCGCCAGCACTCCGGCGGACAGGGGCCCCTGTATCGCCACCAGCGCGGTCGCCAGCGAGCGGTCGTCGATAACGGCCCGGAAACCGGCCAGACGTTCCGCGAGGGCATCGCTGACCACGGCCGCGTTCGACGCGTTCGCGACGATCAGGAACCGCTCCGGGGCGAGGCGGTAGACGATCAAGTCGTCGAGCACGCCGCCATCGGGCGCACACATCATCGAGTATTGCGCCCTGCCGATCGCCAGCGTCCGCGGGTCGGAGACAAGCGCATAGGCCAGACGGGAGCTCGCTTGTTCGCCCTCGACGAAGAGCTCACCCATGTGAGACAAGTCGAAGAGGCCGGCCCGAGCTCGCACGGCCCGATGCTCCTCGAGGATGCCGGAGTACTGAAGCGGCATCTGCCAGCCCGCGAATTCGACGAGTTTCGCGCCCAGCGCTATGTGGCGATCTGCCAGCGGTGTTGCCAGAAGCGTCTCGTGAGCCTGGGCCATCGAGGATCTACCTCCGGTCATCTGAAATTAGCCGGCCGAGCTCTCCATCTCAGGGAGACGAGCGGCAGCCAGGGCAACGAGACCGCGCTCGGTCTCGAACGACAGGAGAGCGGACGCCTCGGCGAAGGCGATCCACCGGACCTCTTCGAACTCGTGGTCGTGGTTGCCGAGATTCCCGCCCACAGGCTCCATCAAGAAATAGTGGACTGTCTTGCGAATCTTCAAGCCGCGCTGGACGAAGGTGTAGTTGATCGAGTCCAGCGGGGACACGATGCGGACCTTCAGGCCGGTTTCTTCCTCGACCTCGCGCAGTGCCGTCTCTTCCAGGGTCTCGCCGGAGATCGGCGTTCCCTTGGGAAGAGTCCAGGTAGCCCCGTCGCGTTCGCGTTTGCGGCGACCGACCACAAATTGCGGGACCGCTTCCTCGAACCGGACCACGATGCCGCCGGCGGAAGTCGCGGTGGCGGCTATCAGCCGCGCCACGGGGCCGCGGCGAGGCTCGATCGGCGGGCGGCGCGCGGGCGTCCTGACTCGGCCCAGCGGATCGTGATGGCTGGCCGAACGACTCCGCAACGCGGGGACTTGGGGCGGGTCGTGGTAACAGGACTCCAGCCGCTCAGATGCAGGCC
>Ga0182010_10001832_pt1 | contig 11022 bp, 5 predicted proteins | sample 611E1MmetaG_FD_120488 | JGI IMG/M metagenome (GOLD analysis project Ga0182010, IMG submission 120488) | Permafrost microbial communities from Stordalen Mire, Sweden - 611E1M metaG | ecosystem: Environmental > Terrestrial > Soil > Wetlands > Permafrost | place: Sweden: Stordalen | collected...
CGAAAATGCCCCCGAAGGGACGAAGTGCGACGACGGTCGCTTGTGCACCTATGCCGATCAGTGCAAGGCCGGCGTGTGCACCGGGACTCCGCTCGTGTGCGGAGGTTCCGCAATCTGCGACCCGATCACGGGCAGTTGCCCAGAAGGCTTCCCCACCGCGCTGACGGGCTGGTCGTTCGACAACGCGAGCTGGCCGTCAAACGGCAGCGGGCTCATCCGATCGCCCGACGGACAAGTCTTTGCTGGTGGGTCCTATTTAAACCAGATCGATCTTGGAGCCGGACCCATTATCCAAGATCAAGATGCAATCTTCGGAACCGCGACCACAGACCTCTTTCTGGCTAGGCTGGATCCGTCCACGCTCAAGGCCATCTGGGACGTAACGTTCGTTGGGCCCAAGGACCAGTACATGACCTCCTTCACCGTGGACGGGGCCGGCCACATAGGCGTGATAGGTCCTCTGATGGGGTCCGTCACGGTAGCTGGCAATGAGGTGGACGCGGTCAAAATCGGGGACCAGTACATCCTGGGCGCAAGCGCCACGGATGGCGGTGGCTTGTGGGTGCGGCGGTTGAACTTGCAGAGCGGCGTGGCAGATGGCCGAACCATTGGCCTTCGCGCAATAGCTGGCGACCCAAAGGGCAGCGCCTTCATGGTTTGTGGGACGGTAGCGTGCGCCACAGGACCCGTGCGAGGGGATGCGGGGCCCGATCCGAATCCGGCCAAGGACCTTTCGACGACGCTTCTCTGTCAGGGCGGTACCGATTTGGTGGTGGCGCGCATCAATGGCAGCGATGGCACAATTGGCAAGAACAGCACGAACGAAGACTGGGCGGATCAGGTGGGGGGTGTGAATGACGAGGATTGTGGGACGCTGACAATGGATGCTCAATCGAATACCTACGTCGTCGGCACCTATCGATTCGGAAGCGAGGTGACGTTCGGAAACACAACCCTCCCGATGGTGGACCACACAGGCCCGACGGCATGGATGTACCTGGCCAAGGTGGATTCTGACAAGAGCTGGAAGTGGGCGAAGGGCATTGGCACGGGCGACCAGTCCATCACACCCACCGCGGTTCTCGCGGTTGACGTCGACAGCGCGAGTAGTGACGTGATCGTGGCTGGAACGATCAAATCGGGGTCACAGTCGTTTTCGATGAACGGCGCGGCCGTGGTTCTGGACTCGCCCACCTTCATAGCCCGGTTCAAGGGCGCGAACGGTAATCTGCTTTGGGTCAATGGGATCGGGACCGGCATAGTCGTGAACAGCATGGCGGCGGACGGCGGGCACATCCTGGTTGCCGGAAGCTATGGTGCTGCCTGCGGCGCGGCCTGCAGCATGGGGGCGATATCCTTGCCCACGCCCCAATTCACAGGTCCAGCAGCTGCGTTCATTGCGCAAGTTGATAGCAGCAATGGCGCCGTCGCGGGAGCGAAGGGGTATGCGATGGCGCAGAGCACCAACAGCGCCGCCGGCCTCGTCGGACTCACTGGGACGGGCGGGCCCGATCAGGGCGGTAGCCTGCTGCTTCTATCCTACACGTCGAAACTGGATCTCGGCCCTCCCGTCGTCGGCGTCTTGCAAGCCACCTCGACCAGCAACTCGGCCAGTTGCCTGGCCAGGATCGCCCCATGAGCGGGCTGCCAAGCAAGGTGTAGCAAATCCGACACCAGGAATTCACAAATACCTCACCCGATACTGCCATTGGCAGGGGTATTTACCCACGACAACCATCCCAGGCAGGGACTTGACCAACAGCGAGGAAAGCATGATTCGATTCCCACAAAGAATACTCACCGTTCGCAGCAGACAACTGAGCTCTCTCGTCTTGACCGGCGCGGTCGTTGCGCTCGCGTTGGTGGGATGCGGTGGTGGTAGCAGCGGAGGATCGCCGAAGCCCGACGCCAGCCTGGCCAAGCTCGACACGTCGCCAGACCTTGGCACCGCTGGTGCTGGGGGCGGGATGGGCGGTGCGGGAGGGGCGGGGGGCATGGATGCGTCGGTGGATCGAGCTCCCATCGGCGGAGCCGACACCGGTGTTGACGCGGTCCCTGCCGATCGGTCCCCTGTGAACCCGGACGTTCCTTCCATTGAGGCTGGCGCGGCCGACGTTGCGGTTGATGCGGCCCCCGCCGATCGGTCCCCTGTGAACCCGGACGTTCCTTCCATTGAGGTTCTTGCGGTTGACGCACCCTTCGCCGATGTGCCCCAGTCTGGCCCGGACGGCCTCGCCAACGAGGCCAACGGATCCGTATCGGATGGTGGTGGCGGGGAGACAGGATCGGGCACGTGCCCGAGTCCGGTTCATGCCTGGGCCTATCCGGTTGGGGATCTCGCCGGAGTTGCCTGGGACAGGGATGGAAGCCTGGTTACCGGATCCGCGTTCTTCTTCACCACCACAGCCTTTGGCGGACAACCTGTGACGAACGCTGGCAGTGCCGACATGTTGGTCGCCAAGCTCGATCCTGCGACCGGCAAGGCGACTTGGGTATTCACCGCTGGTGACGCCAACGATCAGTACGCCGATACTGTGGCGGTGACCAGTGGCAACCTGGCTGTGATTGGGAGGTTCACCGGGACCCTGGACATCGATCCCGTAAACGGCGTGATTCCGCCCATCATAAATCCGGGCACCGCAACAGTCAGCTTTGTGGTGGGGCTGAATGACAGCGACGGAACAGGTGTGTGGTCCAAGAAGGTCGACCTGGGCAGCGGCGAGCTCAACGCAGTGGCAGGCAACCCGGGCAAGGACTACGTCCTTGTTTGCGGCGGAACGACCAAAACACCGCCAACTCTCGCAGCGAGTGGAACGCTGGGCGGTGGGCAGGACGTGATTGTGGCTGCAGTCAAGGCCAGTGATGGCACCGTTGTGTGGGCCAAGCTGTTCGGCGGCGCGATGGATCAGGTCTGCACGTCTGCGGCGCTGGACGACAGCGGCAATGCTTACTTCGCCGGCACCTATGCCGGGACACTCGACTTCGGCCAGGGCGCCCTCACGCCTGCCCCGACGGCTGCGACTGATCAAATCGCCTGGGTGGCCAAGCTGAGCGGGGCGGACGGGACCGCCATCGCGACCCACACCTTCGGGACTTCGGGCCGCGTGACTCCCCAGACCATGGCACTCGACCCGCAGGGTACCGTGATTGTGGCAGGAGAGTTCGCCAAAGCGGTGACCTTCGGGGATCAAACGCTGACACCCGGCGGAAACGCCGATGCGTTTGTGGCCAAGCTCAATTCATCCACGTTGGCGCCCTTGTGGGCGCGGGGTATGGGAGGCAGCGACAGCCAGGCGACCGCCGGTTCAAAGGGTGTGGCAGCGGATTCGACTGGCGCTATTACGGTCGTGGGCAACTTCTCGGGTTCTCTCAACGTGGGTCCAGGCGGTGCGATGCTGCAGGCCGCTGCCACGGGGGTGCTGGAGACCTTCGTGGTTACGCTCGACGGGACCGACGGGCAAACTCTGTGCACCCATCGCTACGGGGACTCTTCGTCGGCTGGCAACGGGGCGAGCGCCACTGCAATCAACCGTGGCGGCTTCGGGGCCAACAAGGATCGCGCGGCCATCGGCGGCTACTTCACCAAGGTCATTGACTTCGGTGCCCCGACCACGGCAATGAGTGCGGGGGGGGCGGGCACGGCGAGGGCCACCACCGCGTATCTACTAGAGATGTAGCGCGAAGGGGGCTTGCGCGCACTCGATCCAACCAGCGATCCAGCGGGCGTGGGCCGAACCAGACAACCTTCTCGACAGGAAAACCGCCGTGGTATCGGGCAAATTATCGCTTCACCAGGGCCGCTCCCGGGCGTCCATCATCCTTCTCCTGGGGCTAGCCGCTTCCTGCAAGAGCAATGGCCCCAGCGAGCAGATCGATGCCGGAAAGCGCAAATACTGCCTTGTCACCTCCGTGGACGGGGGCCGGGACGCCTCCCTCGGCGAGGGCGGGACCGCCGACTTGTCCACCAATTCGCCTGACCTACGTCTGGACAACAACGTCAGCACTCGGGACTTGCTCCCCCCGGCAATCGACGGTCGCGCAGGGGATTCGGGTGAGGCAGGTAGCGTTGATGGCGGCGGGGTGGATTCGGTGTCGTCGGATGCGCGAGACGGGGCGAATGACGTGGTGGATGGCAACGATGGCAGCGGGGGCAACGGTGGAAACACTGGCGATGGCAGCGCCGGCAGCGGTGGCAGCACCGGCAACGGCGGCAGCACGGGCGGTGGCAGCACTGGCACTGGCGGCAGCGGCGATGCGCGCGGGCCCGATGTGGCCTCGTACGCTGGGGGTGATGGCGGCATCGACGTTTCCGCTGACCAACGGCCACCGGACCTGCTTCCGGATGCGCCGGCCGATTTGTCTGGCGTCTATGATGTCTATCCGGATGCACCGGCGGATGCGCCCGGGGTGCATGACGCGAACACGCCATCAGATGTCGTCGTCGTCGCTGACGCGGGTACGGACACGCCCGCGGTCGTGGATCTCGCGCCCGCCGCGCCTGACGGTCCTGCCGGGACCTGCAGCACCGGCGGGGCAAGCTGGGCCAAGGCCTGGGATCCCGCGGCGACTCTATACGGCTTGGCGGTATCTCCCGATGGGACCGGCTGGGCTACCGGCGAGATCCACGGCGCCGTGGACTTCGGCACGGGAACGCCGGTCCCGCATGCCTCTGACAACAACTCGGACGCCTTCTTGGTCAAGCTAAACCCCTCGTCGGGGCTGGCCACTCAGGCCTTCAGTTTCAGCGACCTCGCCGGCAGCAGCCAGGGCGGGACCGGAGTGGCGGTCGCTCAGGCAGGAAACGTGGTCGTCACCGGCTATTACTACAGTGAAATCGACTTCACCGCGGCCAACAGCGACATAGGCACCAGCGGTCTTGACTATTTGGCCAAGTCGTCTGTCATCCCGGGAGCCCCGATGAAGTTCTACATCGTGGTTGATGGCGCGTCGTCCGGTCAGTACGTTACGCCGATCAAGGCACACAACGTTGACGTGGGCACGGGCGCGATCCTGGCCATCGCATCCAACCCCAGCCAGAATAGGACCGCGATCTGTGGCAAGACCAGCAGGCTTCTTGGCGCGTATACCACGGCGGCCACGAACACGGGATTGCTCACCGCTGGCTGGGGTGGCACTGGCTCGGGTAGCCCAGTCACCGGCGCCGCCACCTACGGCGGCAGCATGGACATCGTGGTGGCTGTGATCGACGCGAGCAGCGGTCAAACGACCAGCGGGCAAATCCTTTGGGGCAGGCAATTCGGTGGCGTGGGCGACCAGGTCTGCGAGTCCCTGGCCATGGACAGCGCTGGCAACGTGGTGATGGCTGGTACCTACAATGGCGCCTTGTCCTTCGGCGATCCTACCCTCTTCCCAGCGCTCCAGCTGCCCACGGTGGGGACCAGCGGTCTCAGCCTCATGTTTGTGGCCACGCTGGACACCACCGGCACGGTCCAGAAGGCCGCCAGCTGGGGCACCACGGGGGTGTCGGATCTCAACGGCGTGGCGGTTGACAGCAACTCCAACATCGTCATCGCGGGCAATATCGGCGCCAGTGTCAACATGGGCGGCTCCATCGGCGCCGTCACGTACTATGGCAAGCAAGACGGCTTCGTGGCCAAGCTGAACTCCAGCCTGGTCGCGCAGTGGGCGATGTCGTTCGGCGACGCCGATTACAACCAGACAGCCAAGGCTGTGGCCCTGACGTCGAGCGGCGACGTGCTCATCGGCGGCGCCTTCGATGGCACCCTCAACCGGCTCGGTAATCTGACTGCGTCAGACAACACCGCGCTCGACGCCTTCACGGCGCAGCTTTCCGGGTCTGACGGCTCGTTGATCTGCGCGCATCCGTACGGCGATGCCAACGGGACGCAGCAGGTTCTTGCGGTCACCGTGGCGACTGCCGCGACCGGGGCCCTGGCCGACTCCGTGATGATCGGCGGCAGTTTCAGCAGCACCATCGCGCTGGGCTCTACGAATCTGTTCAGCCCAGGCAACGTCTGTAGTGTGAACGCGGACTGCACCGATCTGGGCCTGAACTGCAGCAACGGACACTGCGTGAGCGCCCTTACCAGCAAGAGCTTCATCTCCCGCCTCATCCCGTAGGTGCGGTGATTATTTCCGCGGCGTCCGATGCCGAAGAAATGGCTCATAGCCGCACTGGCAGGATTGCTCCCGCTAACTGCGTTGGTCTACGCGCCAGGGCTCTATGGCGAGTTTCAATTCGATGACGGGCTTGCGGTGCAGTTTAACCCGGCCGTTCACCACCTCGAAAGCTTCACCCACGCATCATCGCTCGCGGGAATGGTTCGGGGTGGGCGCCCCCTAACCGAGCTTACCTTTGCCGTCGACTACCGCCTTGCGGGCAACGACCTCTTCCTACTCCACGCGACGAATCTGGCCATTCACCTCGGTGTTGTCCTACTGGTGTTTTTCTTCACGCGCAGGATGCTCACACTCAGCGGTGCCACTAGCCGCGCTTCCCTGGCCTTGACGGTAGCCGCAATATTTGCGCTGCACCCGCTGCAGACCCAGGCAGTGGCCTATCTCTCGCAACGTGCAGAGTCGCTGGCTTCTGCCTTCTACCTTGGCTCACTTCTCTTGTTGTTGGCGGCTGAGCGGCGCGAACGCTGGGCGGCGAGTGCTGGGTTCTGCGCGGGTTCGTTCGCCCTGTTCGCACTCGGGCTCGGCGCCAAACCCATTCTGGCCACGCTCCCCTTCGCCTATCTTTTGATGGGATTACTGCCCGGACCGCATGGTCTGCTTGCGCGCCCATGGAAACGACTCGCGCTGGCGGCACCCTTTCTTGGATCCATTTTGGTGACGACCGTTGTGACGTTGGTGGGGTTGAACGGGCAGGTTGCGGGATTCTCCATCCCGTCCATGCCGGCCGGCCGCTATTTTTTCACCCAGTGGCATGTGCTGGTGACCTATTTGCGCCTCCTATTCTGGCCCGCTGGTCAAAATGTCGACTGGGACTTTCCGCTGGCGCGCGGCCTTGCCGATCCAGCCGTGCTCGGCTCTGGGTTGCTTCTCGTCGGCTTGCTGGCCGGCGCGGGGATTCTCTTTTCCCGGTGCCGCTCGCGTGCGGACCGGGCAGGGGCGGTGGGCAGAGCGGCCGCGTTCGGCGTGGCCTGGTTCTTTCTCCTCTTGGCCCCCACGTCCAGCGTGGTACCGCTGGCCGACGTCCTCATGGAACATCGGCTCTATCTCGCATCCTGGGGCGTGTTCTTCGCGGTGGCAGTCCTAGCCGACGGTCTTGCCGAGCGCCTGCATCGGCCGCGTTTCTCGCATTTTGGGGTGGCCGTTGTGCTGGGCCTGTGCGCGGTTCTCGCCACCGCCACCCACTTTCGGGTCGGGTTGTGGAGCGCCAAGCTTCTGCTCTGGTCGGACGCCGTCGCCAAGTCACCTCACAAAGCGCGCGCGCACCTAGGATTGGGAAATGCGTATCGCATGGCGGGTCAGATCCAGCCAGCCATCGACGAATACAAGAATGCGCTGAACCTGGCCGCCAGCGACCCGGTCTGGATTCGAACCCGCATTCACGAAAAGCTTGCCGTTGCCCTCTTGTCGCAGGGACGCGCCGAGGATGCCATCGCGGCTGCTCAGGCTGGTTTGGCGGAGGATCCCAACCACAGCGCCTTGCTGGGTACCCTTGCCATGGCGCACCTCCAGCGACACGAGTTACCGCAGGCCGAGGCGGCTGCAGAGCAATCTGTGCGCACAGCATCCAACCCCGCATCCTCCCTCCTCGTATTGGGTACGGTGCGCCTGCAGATGGGTAACCAGGCGGGTGCGACGGACGCCTTCGAAGGAGCGGTGAAGCTGGACCCCGACGAGTTGAAGGGGGGCCTCTTGCTCGCCGGGGCGTATCGCGCGCAGGGGCGTGCGCAAGAGGCTTGCGATGTTCTACGTTCTGTTCGAGAGCCGAACCCCGAACAGCGCGAGCAGATGAACCAGGCGCTAGTAGGTTGCCCGCCTCGCTGAGGCAGCGCTCGGCCAGGTCCGGCGCAGATGACGTCACCATCGAACCACAAGAATGCGAAGGGTAGACTGCCTTCTGTGGTCAGGACACTCCCAACCGGAAGTCCCCGCAGTCGAAGGCCTCATGCGCTGCGGTTCTTGGGACTGCCAAGCCCGCTCCTGCTCGCGCTGCCGCTCGCCTTCGCGCTAGTGGCATACGCGCGCGTGCTCGGCGGCGGGTTTGTCTTCGACGACCACGTTTCCGCGCTCAGCCTGCCCGTGAGAAATCTCGCGACACAGGCGCGATCGCTCCTCCCTGCGCTCCTCCGTGGCGGGCGCCTGGTCGTCGACCTGAGTTTCGCGTTGAACTACGCTGCCGGCGGGAACGACGGATGGGGTTTCCATGCGGTGAACATCGCCATCCATCTCGCCACCGTGCTGCTCGTGTTCGCCTTCACGGTGCGAGCGTTCGAGATGGCGGGCGTCTCACGCGCATGCGGGCTTGCTCTCGCGATAGCGGGCGTTTTTGTCCTGCACCCCCTGCAGAGCCAGGCGGTCAGCTATGTGTCGCAGCGAGCGGAGTCTCTCGCCTCGGCGTTCTACTTGACCGTGCTTCTCCTGCTGCTCGCAGCGGAACGTGCCGCGAGCACCAGGAGGCGTTGGCTATTCTGGGCCGGCGCCTACTGCACATTCCTGTTCGGACTCGGGACCAAGCAGATCCTGGTGACGGTGCCTTTGGCCTACCTGTTGCTCACGATTGCCGTGCCCGAAAGAAGACAAGCGGCAGCGCGGATTTCCTGGCCAAGGCGGCTCGCCGTGCTGGCGCCGTTCGTTGCCACCGCCGGCTGGTACATCCACAGCCTGTTCGTCTCGATCAAGGGCCTTCGACATGTGGGCGCTGCGGTTCCTGGAATGACTTCCTGGACCTACTTCCTCACGCAATGGAAGGTGCTGCTCATCTACCTTCGCCTCGTGTTCTGGCCTTCGGGACAATGTCTAGACTGGCGTTATCCCGTCACGACCCACCTCGATGCCAGCACGATCCTGGCCGGAGTTGCCTTGGCGGCCATCGGCGGTGGCGCGCTGGCGCTGCACTGGCGCTTTCGCGGCGAGGCCGGTGAGGACGCCGCCGCGGCCAGGATCTCGGGGTTCGGTGTGCTGTGGTTTTTCCTCTTGCTCGCGCCAACATCGAGCTTCGTCCCCATCGTCGATGTGCTGGTAGAACACCGGGTGTACCTCGCGTCTTGGGGTATCCTGGCCGCGGCTTTGATGATTGTGGGGCGCGCTCTCGCCCGGCTCCGCGACGAGCGCAGGAGGATCGTGGCCTTCTCGCTGCTTGGCGTCCTTTGGTGCACGCTTGCCGTGTGCCTGCACAGTCGCAACAGGGTTTGGCAGGATCCCGTCGCGTTGTGGACCGACGTCGCCACCAAGGCGCCGGAAAACGCCCGCGGTCGCGTCCTCCTGGCGGCGGCCTATCAGGATCGCGGCAACCTGGAGCGGGCCATCGCGGAGTACATGGTGGCCTTGCTGGTGGCTGGGAACCGCGACATCGACCAGGAGGTCCAAGCCCGGCTCGGGCTCGGCTCTTCGCTGGTGGATCTGGGCCGCATCGACGACGGGATCGCAGTGATTGAAGGCGGGCTTGCACACGCCCCGGCGGACCCCCTGATCCTGGCCGGCCTGTCAGAGGCGTGGTGGCATCGCGGCGATCGGGCCAAGGCCGAGTCTTTCGCCGAACGCGCACTGGCGGCGAGGCCAGATCTCGGGAATGCGCTGCTGGTCCTGGGCGCTGCGAGAACGGCCCGCGGAGATCTGGACGGGGCCGTCGAGGCGCTGGCTCGCGCGGTGAGGGCCAATCCAGATGGCGCCATTTCACGCCTCAACCTCGCCGGTGTGTACGCTCAGCTTGGGCGTACCGCAGAAGCCTGTACGGCCTGGCGCGATGTCCTCCATCTGCAGGCTGCCCTCCCCGAGGATCGGGCGCGCGCATCTCGCGAAGCCTCGGGACGGGGATGTCCGGGGCTTTAGAGCGCCGCTGGAAGACAGGGATGTAGACGATCAGGCCGAAGCGCCGCAAGGCGATCGCGCTGACCGCGATCGCCGGTCTCAATATCGGCTCGGGATTCCGGGCAGTTGGAGCATCTCGGAGCCGCGTTCCCCACGATCGTCATCGCGCACTTCGAAGTGATCGTCTACAGTTCGTCAGGACGAACAGGGTGGCGGCCCCTATACACGGGTCTTGACGGGAGACCATGGGGCCGCCACGGAGAAGATCGTCCTACGCGGACAGCACCTCCTTTCTTGGGTTGATTCGCGCACGCATGGGACCCAGCACCTCCTTTCTGTCGGCGGGGACTCGTGTTTCGGGCGTTTGGCACATCGCCACGTCCCTTCTTCACAAACCGTGCCGAAGCAAGACTGGAGATCTGGTGTCGTGTTCTCGCGGGGTTACGAAATTCCTCCGAGAAGGTGGCACGCTACAACCGCAATACTCCGACAGTTTGGCAGGACCGAGCGAGGCACGTGCTGCGAAAGGATGTGACGAACAGCGCGTAGACCATGACGTCGTAGCCCAGCGGGCAAGGCACCCAAACCCCATCCCGCGCTCCTCCGTCCGAATCTGGGGACGCCGGACGCTGGCTGAACGGATGGGACGTCAACCGGATCATGATGGAGTAGACTGTCACGCGTGCTTGATACGGCGTCATCAGCTGCCGGAACCGCCCCGAAACGCCGGCAAAACCGCCTCGGCGTACTGGGCGGACCCGCTTCAGGTCGCCCAGATGCGGACCGGAAGGGTTTCTGGACGCTCAAACACCAGCATCGATTTGCCTATGCATCATAGACCCTCGACCAGCACGAGAATGGAAAGGCACTCGTCATGACAGGGAAGTCACTTGGATTCATTGGAGGTGGGCGCATCGCTCGAATTCTGCTCGGGGGTTGTAAACGAGCAGGACGACTCCCCGAACGAATCGTCGTCAGCGATACCGACAGCACAGTTCTCGCCGAACTGAAGGCGCAGTTTGGAAGCGCGCTCACGGTGACCGCTGAAAGCAGGCA
>Ga0182010_10001833_pt1 | contig 11021 bp, 6 predicted proteins | sample 611E1MmetaG_FD_120488 | JGI IMG/M metagenome (GOLD analysis project Ga0182010, IMG submission 120488) | Permafrost microbial communities from Stordalen Mire, Sweden - 611E1M metaG | ecosystem: Environmental > Terrestrial > Soil > Wetlands > Permafrost | place: Sweden: Stordalen | collected...
CGACCTTGGCTCCTCACGCGAAGTCACCACCGTGGGCGAGCCCGCCTTGATTGATGATCTTGTGGCCAGGAGCCGACCGGCTGCGCCCGCGACTTCCGCCAATGTCGCTAGGACGCGCCCCCGGCCGCCGCCGCCTCCGGCGCCTCGTGCGGCCCCACCCGCGATCGTCCCTCTCGCGGCCCCGGCGTCCACCAGCAGAGAGGGAAGCCTAACCATGATCGGCTTCGGGTCGACAGGAACGGCCGCGCTGAGTTCGCCGCCTACCGTCGCGGACGCTGCCCCAGAAAGCAGCAGCGCCGCTGCGGGCGGATGGGCGCAGAGGCGGTTGTCGGGGCCTCCTGCACTGGAGATGTCATCGAACGCGGCGCCCGCGCCAGCTTCATCCACGTGGGAAGAGGAGCCGTCCGTGATGCAGGACGCGGGTGAGGTGGTGCTTCCCAGCGCGTCGCCTTTCGATGCGCCGCCAGCGAGTTGGGGGGCCCGCGCCCTGGCTGCGCTTGGCGGTCAAGCTGGAATTGGCTCCTCGCCGGGCAGTCAAGCAACCGGCCTGGGACTGCTCGACGATGTCCGGGTTGAACCGGCAGAGCCCAACCCGCCAGACTTTGCTCCTGTCCGGGCATCGAGCGGCCTGGGCGGCTTGCGAGATTCGCGGCCCTTTGCCCTCGATGAGGCGCCTGCAACTGGACCCGCGCTGGCGGAGGACTATCCCCTGGAGGTGGAACCGGGCGCGCAGGACAGCGAGGATGACGCCCGGGCGGCCGACCTTGAGACTCGCCGCGGGGCTGAGCAGCCCCGGGGCGACGCCCTGCTTGAGGACGAGCTAGTCGATTCCCCAGACGGCGCCCGCACGATTTCGCCCTGGCCCCCGGTCGGCGCGTCCGAGACATATGCCCTGCCGGGACAGGCGAGCGGCGGGGTCGATGGCCAGCCTTTGCCCGAGGCTATCACCCTGCTGGACGACCAGTCAGAGTCGGTCGCTGAAGCCCTGGCCTTCGTGGAAGACGACGCCCAAGCTACGCCCGAGGCCGAGAGCTACTTGGACGATGGCGAGAAGCCGGCGGCCCCCGCCTTTATTGATGATGGCGGTCAGCCGCTGCCCGAGTCCGAAATTGCCGCTCTGCCGGAGGCTGCTGCGCCCCGGGCTCCGCGTCCCTTGCCGCCAGCCCCTCCATCATCGTCGGGCGACCACGGCGGGGTGGTCAGGCGCCCTGCCCAGGAGCAAGCCTCCGTCCCCGTATGGGCGAAATCACCTGAGGAACAGAAGGCCAAGCACGGGAACCACCGCCTGGTCTGGGCGATCGCAGGCTCGGTGCTGGCCGCCAGTGTGGTGGCGGGCGGACTGGGTGGCTTTTTCGCCGGGGCGGGGGGCAAGCCGTGGAGTGCGATTCTGGGATTCGGCCGGCTGTCTGCACCGTCACGCCCACAGGCCGTGCCGCCGGTTCAGCCCGAGGTCGCAGACGACGTCAAGCCTCAGGTTGCGCCGTTGCCCGACAGCGAGGCCAAAGCCAAGACTGGCACCCGTCGCGCGCTTCCGGTCGTCGAAGAAGCACATCCCGTGGCGAAGAAGGCTGGCGCTGAGAAGACCGCACCGGCCACCGCGCCAGACAAGAAAGCGTTGGCTGCTGGAGGCGTGGCCCCGGCGACTTTGGCCAAGGCAGTCGCGGACAGCGCCAGCGCGGGCCGCCTGGTCACGCTCGTAGTAGCCAGCCAACCGGTTGGCGCGGACGTCTGGATCAACGGCAAGGAACGCGGCCGCACACCGCTGGAAGTCAAGATCCAGTCCGGCCCCGCCCACGTGGTGTTGGTCCTTGCCGGCTACACTTCGGTCACCGCCGATGTGACGGCCAGCGAGAGCGCGAAGGTATCCAAGGAACTTGTGGCGGTTTCGCCACCCATGACCGGCGACGCCCGTTTCCGCGCCGAGTGCATCACCCGAGGCAAGCTGCCCATTGTGGTCGATGGCAAGGAAACCGGGATCCTCTGTCCGTTCACCAAGCTGCGGGTGGAGCCCGGCGTGCACAAGATTGGCCTGTTTGTGCCTGCTCTGGGACAGGTGCACGAAAAGGAAGTGACCTTGCACCCGGGCGTGCGCAGCATCGTGTTCGGGGACTGACCGGCGATCTGGCCAGCAAGGCCGAAACCTGTGGTCTTCTGCGATCACCTCCCAGCTACGGGAATACAGCAGCGTGCAGCACGAGGGCCGCGCTGTCCCCTGGGTGCCCAAAGACGTTGATGACAGCTGTCTTCGCGCCGATGCTTGTCGGACTGAAGAGCAGAGTCACCGTGCACTTTCCACCAGGCGCGACATGTACCCCTGTGCACTGGTCGGCTTGCACCAGGAACTGCGCCGCATCGGTACCGGAGAGCCCCCTTGTCAGCGAGCCCGTCAACGGCGCGCCTGCCTCGTTCTCGACGGTGATCGTGACGGGCAGCCCACCACCGAGAAGGTTCGTGTTCCCAAGGTCCACGGAACTCCCATCCGCGGACATGGTGCCGGGCGATGCCGTCATGGTCAGCGGAGAAATCGCGGTACCGACCAGCGGGGCAGTTGCCGAGCCACCGGGGCTTGCACTCACGGTCAGCGTCCCTGTCTTTGTCTGTGGGCCCAGCGACGTGGGCGTGAACTGGACAGCCACCGTACACGTCGTGCCGCCGGCCAGCGTCCCAACCGCGAGGCATGTGCTGTTGACCGGATTGGGATCCACGACGAAATCGGGAACCGCTCTGCCCTTGCTGTCCACTACCTCCACCCCCAGCACTCCAGTCGCCTGCGCGTTGACGCCGTTCGCGAACGTGAACGTGAAGGTGTTTGCAGTCGTGGACAAAACGGCCTGGTTACCGAAGTCGTGGGTGCTGGCGCCTTGCACGGACAGAGAAGCGGGCCCCTGCGAGATCCCTTGCACGATCTGCGGCGCCGGCGGTGTCTCGCACACGCCGCTTGACGGAGGAGTCAGGGTGACCGTCGCGCTGTAGGTGTTAGGTTCGGCCGGGGCAATGAACACCACCGTGGCTGCCAACAATCCCGCGACCGGCACCACTTGGCCGCCGGTTGGAGCGACTGCGAAGATGGCGGGAACTGAAGAGCCGAGTGTAATCGTAGCGGGCTGGTTGCCGCCGTTCCAGATGGTGAAGTTCTTGGCTACGAGGTCCCCAAGCGCGCCCGTGCCGAGGTCAGCCACTGTCGGAAGATCCCACGTTAGAACAGCGCCCTTGGCGACCTCGGTGAGGCTGATTTCGTGGACGTTGTTTGTGGATTCGTTGGTCGCGATGGTCAGACCGCCCGTCAAGGCGAGCCCCAAACCGGAACGCGCCGGGACGGTTGGAGCAGTGACAGTGACCACTTTCGGACTACCAGGAAGGATCTGGTCGCTGACCTTCAAGTCCATGCTGTAGCCGGATCCAACGACGGCCGTGCCCACAATGGTGGCCATCACGTTTCCAGTATTGGTCAAAGTGAAGGCTTTCGTGGTCGTCGGGGCAGTGCCACAGGAGACCGAGCCAAAATCGAGAGAGGTCGGCCAGCCGGTCACCATAGCAACCGCCGGGGTGCCAGCAGCCGCGGTCGTTGCAGGGGCAGTTGTCCCGCCAGCGGCGGTCGTGCCACCAGCAGCAGTCGTTCCCCCAGCGGCGGTCGTCCCCCCAGCCGCAGTCGTGCCCCCAGCGGCAGTCGTTCCCCCAGCAGCGGTCGTCCCGCCAGCAGCGGTCGTCCCGCCAGCGGCGGTCGTCCCGCCAGCGGCGGTCGTCCCAGCAGCGGCAGTCGTCCCACCAGCAGCGGTCGTCCCACCAGGGGAAGTGGCTCCAGCTGTTCCGCTGGCCCCAGCCGCGCTGGTAGCTCCAGCCGTGGCACCGCCCGAACCGGCCACACCACCCCCGCCACCGCCCAAGCCGCCTCCGGTTCCGCCGCTGCCACCAGCACCGTTTGAACCGGCCACGCCACCCGAGCCGCCTCCGGCACCTCCGCTGCCACTAGCACCTCCTGAGCCGCCCACGCCAACCTCAGGCGGGACGTCGTCTGAGTACCCTGCAGTGGCATCCCCACCAGGCGCATCAACGGGTGCAAATCCGGCATCGTTGTCGCCGACCTCGGCCGCGCTGCCGTCGGAGTGCCCGTCGCTGGCTTCCCCACCGCGCGCGTCGCCGGGCGGAGGTTCTGCATCGCTGCTGCCAATTTCAGACGGGCTGCCGTCGGCAATTCCGTCGCTGGCATCGACAGATGCAGCGCCCCCGTCGCCAGCAGCAATCATCGCCTTCAGCGCTAGTTGCGTGCAGCCGGGGGCTAGGTCGACGGACACATCCTGCCAGTCGCCGACCGGGGCTGCCCCTTTGGTCGGCACGTATCGCAATGCCAACTTCTTGTAGGCGGCATAAGAGTTCAGCGTCAATTCAAGGCCGCCTCGGTCCGCGCCTGGCGGCCGACTGATGGGCGAAAGATCCGTGACTGGCCCTTCATCCAGCCGGTACTTCATGGCCAATCCGTCCACCAGGTCACGACTTTCAGAAAACTCCACGCTGACGAACACCGTCCCTTCCCTGCAAGGGTGTTCCTTCACGCAAGCCAGACATGCCCCAAGCAGCGCGAGGGATCTCCACCTCACGGCCCGCCCCCAATCTGCTGTCGGCCGAGGTCAGCGGTCGGATAGTGTTGGCGGTTGCCGTAGACCAGGATCAGGCAGGTGGCAGCACCTGCGACCAGGGCACCGCCGGCAATCCAATACCAGGTGGCACGACGCGAGAATCGTGTATCCAAGTTCGGCTGACGGGTCTCTGTGGAGGGCAGGACTTGCGGCTCGCTCTTCGCGGGTGCCGCCATGGGTATCGGTGCGGGCTTCCGCTCCTCGAAATCGATGACCAACGGCACCACTTGGCCAGCCGCGGCCGCAAACGGCACGGACTTCGTTTCTCCTTCCCACACGATCGTCAATCGGTGGGAGCCAGGTTCGACAAAGACTGGCTTCTCAAGCGGAGTCGTGCCCTTCTGGGCGTCGTCAATAGTCACGACGGCTCGTGGCCGATTGCATCCCACCGCAATCCGCGCCAGCTTCCCAGTCAATTCTGTGACTTGTGAACGTGCCTGCTCCTGGAAGGCGGGGCTGGCATCCTTGGCTTCGGCAAGGAATCGCTCGAAGGCCTCGATGGCTTCAACGTTGCGAGAAAGGCCACGCAGGGCTTGACCCAGGTTGAAGAAGATCTTTGGACTTTGAAAACGCTGGTGAGCCTGCTTGAACTTGGCCAGAGCACCTTCGTAGTCGCCCTGATCGTACCGCTGAGCCCCCTCTTGCAGCAACGCCCGGGCGGCGGTGCGGCTGTCAGGGTTCTGGGCGAGGGCGGGCGAGACGAGCGCCGCCAGCCCTGCCACAACAAGCGCCCCACGAGCACAGTTGAGTGGAAGTCGCACCTCAGAGATCCAGGAGCAAGTTGTTCGTGGCCTTGGCGGGAGGGGCCGCCGGCCGTTTCGGCGGAGCCGCCGCCGACGGGACGTCGGGGTTCGGCAACGAGGGCAGCTGGCGAGGCGCGGCGGGGCGTGCGGGCGCGGAGGGACGAACCGAGCCGCGCGCAACAGCGACGCCACGAGCCTTGCGGGGCTGCAGGCTCGTTCCGGTTGGCTCGATCTTCTTCATGCTCAGCACCAACGTGCGCTGTTCGCGCATGCCATCGACGCCAACCTCGTACGGTTCGTGCCCGACGGCCTCGAAACGCAAACGGTGCACCTGCGGGCCACGAGGAAGCGTCAGCGGTAGGTTCTTCAGCACCCCGTCGACCGTCACCCGCAATCCGGGCGGGCTGTTCTCCACATCTACGAGCACGCTTTCCTTGTGTTGAGAATTCGTGGCAGCTTCAGGCGGAGGCTCCGACGCGGGCCCCACGCGGCGTGGCTGCGGCTGGGGGCTCGGCTCCACGGACGCTGCCCTGGGTCGTAGCGCCACCACGCCGACGACACCAGCCACGACCGTGCCGGCCACGGCGAAGGCCAGCCACCGCTTGCGGGCCGTGCCTGGCGTCGGTCTTTCGGACGCCTCCATCTCGGCAGTGGCCAGCCGCAGTGTCGTGGGCTTGGCGGATTTTGCTGGTGGCAGTACCGCCGTCCGCGCGCGGGGGAATTCGAGGCTCGCGGTGGCGAGGACCTTGTGCTGGTCGGAAGCAGCGCGTACCAACTCGGCGTGAAAGTCGTTCACCGTGGGGAAGCGATGCTGTTTGTCCTTGGCCAGCGCCTTCATCACCACCGCCGCAACGGCCGGGCCGACCGCGGGGTTGATGCTTGTGATAGGGTCAGGATCTTCGTGGACGATTTGATAGAGGATGGCCGTGACCGCCTCACCACGGAATGCTTCGCGCCCGGTCAGCAATTCGTAGGTGATGGTTGCCAGTGAGAATTGGTCGGTACGTGCGTCGATCTCGGACAGTCGGCCTAGGGCTTGTTCGGGTGCCATGTACTGGGGCGTGCCCATGATGGTCGCCTCCTGGGTCAGCTTGGTTGTGGCTTCGCGCACCTTGGAAATGCCGAAGTCCACCACCTTGACCACCTCGCGCTCCTCACCGGCCAGCCGCAGCAAGAAGAGATTCTGCGGCTTGAGGTCGCGGTGAACGACCCCGCGGGTGTGCGCGGCGGTCAGCGCCGAGGCAATCTGTCCCACGATATCCAGCACGCGTGGCAGCGGCATGGCCCCCACGCGACGGATTTCCGTAGCCAGTTCCACGCCATCGAGGTACTCCATCACCAGATAGGGATTCCCGCCGGGGGTGCGGTTGAAATCCAGAATCTGCACGATGTTCGGGTGGCGCAGCTCCGAGGTCACCTCGGCCTCCCGTTGGAAGCGCTTGAAGATATCGGCGCGATTTGAAACATCGGCCAGCAACACCTTGACGGCGTAGCGCCCCGCCAGCCGGCTATGGGTGGCCTCGTACACTTCGCCCATCCCGCCGGCGCCTATCAGGCGGACGATTCGATACGTGTCCGCAAGCAAAGTCCCAGGCTGAAGTGTCACCGCCATGAGCGTGGCATCCTATCGAATCTCTGGGTCGGAACGCCCCGCTTTCTTTCGAGCCGCATCAAGTTACTGTATGTTCGACAGGCTGAATGCGTCAATCGTGATGCCGCAGAACCTCCGCAGTCAGCCGGAATGATCTTGATTCTGCCGATGCTACCGCTGACCAGGCCGGGTAGGTGGTGGCCAAGCCAGGATCGAGACGACGTCGTGGCGAGTCACAAGGCCCCCACTTTTCTTTTTGACGGACGCAGGCTTCAACATGCACTAAACTCTTGCTTATAGGTTTGGGGTGGGTGCGCTTCCTGTGCCAGTAAGGCTGGCGAATTATCCTCATCGCAGAGCGATCGAGGGGCTTGTTTCGGGGAGGCCCGATTCACTTCAGGAATGTTCAAGGAGGTCAAGATGACCGGGCTAAAGATGATCAGCCGAATCAGTTGGGTGGGGCTTTGCGGAGCGGCCGCTGCGGCAGCCGCGGTCTTCGTTGCCTGCGGGGGCCCAACGCCGCTCGAGGTCAGCCTGGGCAACGGCGCGGGCGGGCAGAAGGGAAGCATAGGCGGCGGCGGCAACGGAATTAGCACCGCTCCCATCATCAGCGGGATTGGCGGCAATACCGCGCCCATCGCGAGTACAGCCACCGAGGTCACCGAGGCCACTAGCTGCGCCACCAAGACCGCTAGTCTCACCAAGCAACCGGCTGATGTGCTGCTAGTTCTAGACAAGTCGGGCTCGATGACGAGCGCGATTGATTCCACCAACAACTGCGGGCCCAACGGCGCTGGCGCTAGCCCTGACGCTGGGGGCTGCCAGGAGCGCTGGGGAACCATGGTGTCCGGCCTCAACGCTGTGCTTTCGGGCGCCTCGGGTGACGTGAACTGGGGCCTTCAGCTCTTCAACATCGACGGAACTTGCGGCGTCGCGGCAACACCGGAGGTTCCCATCGCGCTAGGGTCAGCCGCCACCGTGCAGCAGACCATCGCCGGTGTGACTCCCAACGGCAACACGCCCACCCAGGCCGCTGTCAAGGCCGCCACGGCCTACTTGCAGACCCTGACCGACACGAATGGCAAGTACATCCTCCTGGCCACCGACGGAGAACCCAACTGTCTCACCACCGGTGGCAAAGGCGGCAGAGGCGGCGGCGGCTCCGGATCCTCGGATGTGCCGGGGACTGTCGCAGCCATCACTGCGGCGGCTGCGCTTGGGTACAAAGTCTATGTGATCGGGGTTGGTCCCGAGACCGGTAACCTGGACAACTTTGCTTTGGCCGGCGGCACGGACCACTACTACCCCGCCCTATCGCCCCAGGATTTGAACGCCGCCCTGGCCACCATCGTAGGCACCGTGGCTAGCTGCACCTTCAGCCTGGGCAAGGCCCCTCTCGATCCCACCAACGTGGCCGTTCAATTCAACGGGGACTCGAGCCTGCGAGCGCCCCAGGACACCACGCATACCAATGGCTGGGACTACACCTCGTCGTCTGACACCACTATCCAGCTCTACGGCTCTTGGTGCGACAACGTGACCAACGGAACCTACACGCAAGCCACCATCCTGGAGGGTTGCCCGGGCCAGACCAGGCTCTAGAAGTTCTAGAAGAATCTGTCGGACAAGAGGCGTCCGACGCCGAGTAGCGCCAAGGCGAGGCCGGCTGCGGCCAGCAGTGTTCCGGCAAGATCCACGGGCCGACGGCGCTCGCTGGCCAGCCGCACGCCGTAGACGGTGGCCGCAAGGCCAACCACGATCAAGACAAATGCCAGCAGCATGGGCCAATAGTCTTGAGGTAAAGTCCGCCGATGGCAACGCCTGAACAATTCGCTTTGATATTGGCTGGCGGTGGAGGTACCCGCTTGTGGCCGGCCAGTCGGCGTCGCCGGCCCAAGCAGTTGCTCAGCCTGGGCGCCAGTGAGTCGCTCCTGGCAGCTACCTTTCGCCGGCTGAGCGCCCTTCTGGGTCTGGAGCACACCCTGATCGTGACCGCGGCAGATCAGGCCCAGGCCATCCGCGAGGCCCTGCCCGACCTGCCCGCCGGCAACCTGCTGGTCGAGCCCGCGCCACGCAACACGGCGCCGGCGGTGGGTCTGGGGGCTGCGCACATCGCCCGCCGGGCAGGGCAGGACGCGGTGCTGGCTGTCGTGCCCTCTGACGCATTCATCAGAAACGAGCCGCAATATGCGGCCGTGTTGCGGATCGCGCTGGCACAGGCTAGCCAGGCCATCGTTACCGTGGGCATCAAGCCTGTGCGTCCGGAAACCGGGTATGGCTACCTGCAAACCGGGGCCAGGGTTGCGGGCTGCGCTGAGGTTTGCCAGGTTGCCCGCTTCGTAGAAAAGCCCGACCTGGAAGCGGCGCGTGCCTATCTGGCCTCGGGCCAGTACCTGTGGAATTCGGGCATGTTCTTCTTTTCTGCCGGCCGCCTGTTGGCCGAAGCCCGCCTGCACCTGCCCGAGCTGTCAGCCCTGCTCGACGAAATTTGCCTTTCAGCCGATCCGGCCGCCCTGACCCAGCAGCGCTACCCGCGCGTGCCCGCCATCTCGATCGACTACGGCATCATGGAGAAAGCGCGGGGCATCCAGGTGGTGCCAGGCGATTTCGGCTGGAGCGACGTAGGTAGCTGGGCCGCCTTGGCTGAAATGCTGCCCCCGGACCTCGACGGAAACGTCATCTCGGGCGACGCCATTGTGAAAGCCAGTAAGGGCAGCGTGGTGATGGCCGAGCCGGGCTCCCCGCTAGTGGGCGTGGTCGGGGTCGAGGGGATCGTGGTGGTGGCCACCCGCGACGCGGTGCTGGTCGTGCCCAAACATCGGGCGCAGGAGGTGCGCAGCGTGGTAGAGGAGCTTTCCGCGCAGGGCAGAGATCAGTTCCTGTAGCCAGCTTCCCGGGCGGCTGGGGCTTGGTGCGCGCCTGCAACACCGGCCCGCCGACAGCCCCGCGCGCCTAGCGGAAATCCGCGCCGATCTTCAGGGCCAGATCAAAGTCATTAGCGCGCAGATGCAGACCAAGAGCTAGGAGTGCGCAAGGCCCGTCCGGGTTGTAAGCTTCTACCGATTAGCCGATTGACCACCAGCCCACTAGTCCGATCTCCTTTGGAGGTAATCGTTATGGAAAGCATTCCCTTCGGCCAGAAGCTGTTCTACGGGATGTTGCCGACCTGCGCGTTTTGCGGGCTGCTCCTCTGCGCGCAGCCCGCGTGGGCCGCCTTGGGAGGAGATGCGTCGTCCGTCGGCACCGGTCAGACTCACTTGCTGGCCAGTGCTCGCATCATGCGCGCCGCCACCCACACCATGCACGAGATGGAAGCCGGGACCGGCACCAAGGTGCGCGAGTATGTGGGCAACGACGGCAAGGTCTTCGCCGTCTGCTGGCAAGGTCCATTTCGCCCCAACCTGCGCGACCTGCTTGGCGTGCACTACGAGTCGTACCTGAAGGCCGCAGGCCCGCGCGCTGCCCGTGGCCCGGTCAACATTCGGCTCCCGGGACTGATCATCCACATGAGCGGCCATCAGCGTGCGTTTTACGGCCGGGCGTACCTCGTAGACCTTGTGCCGCAGGGTCTTTCCACCGACGAGATCCAGTGATGCGCGGCCGGCGCATCCGACGGGCCGGGTTGGCCTGCACCCCTGCTTTCCTGTTCGGCCTGGGCGCAGCGTGCAGTGGCAGCAGCACCAGTTCCAGTGCGCCCCCCGACATCATCGCCACGCCTGCCGACAACGTGAGCGAGATTTCCGTGGACTATGGGCCGCCTGCCGCCGGCGGCTACATCAACGGGCTGTTTACGACCGTCACCGTCTGCGTTCCCGGCAGCACCACTGATTGCCAGGCCATCGACAACGTGTTGGTCGACACTGGCTCATCGGGCCTGCGCCTGCTCGGGTCAGTGCTGACGCTCTCGCTGCCGGCCTGGACGGACGACAGTGGGACAGCTCTCGCCGAGTGCGACCAGTTCATCAGCGGCTCGATGTGGGGCCCGATGCGAAGTGCCGATTTCAGCATCGCGAACGAGCACGCCGCCAATCTCGCCATCCAGGTCATCGAGGA
>Ga0182010_10001834_pt1 | contig 11014 bp, 9 predicted proteins | sample 611E1MmetaG_FD_120488 | JGI IMG/M metagenome (GOLD analysis project Ga0182010, IMG submission 120488) | Permafrost microbial communities from Stordalen Mire, Sweden - 611E1M metaG | ecosystem: Environmental > Terrestrial > Soil > Wetlands > Permafrost | place: Sweden: Stordalen | collected...
GAGGCCATCGCTTCGCGCATTCCGGGAGAGGGACGAGTCACGGTGTCGCTCCTCAGATCAATAGCCTTCTCTGCCATGTCTTTCCTTCCTCCGAAGAATTCTCTGCACTGCAGCCGCAGCAAGAGTGCATACCGCGCCTGCGAGCATCAGCTTGCCGAGCCAGTCGCCATGCACCGTATAGAACGTCATCTCATCAGTAACGCCCAGCGTCCGGCTCAATGCCGCTCTTGTGAACAGCTCCGTCTTGTCCTCCGCGCGGCCATACGGGTCGATATAGCAGGAAATGCCTCCGACCGCGCACCGCGCAATCCAACGACGGTTTTCCACCGCTCGCAAGACGGCATATTGCTGGTGCTGGAACGCGCCCGACATTCGCCCCCACCAGCTATCAATCGTGATGAGGGTAATGAGTTCGGCGCCCTTCCGGACAAAAGAGGCGACGAAACCCGGATACACCGATTCATAGCAGATGAGGGGCGAAAACCTGACATCCGTCTTCTTCTCCGTGAACACGGCCGTGTCTCGCCCGATCTGCCACCCTCCAATTCCCACCCCCCAACGCATGAAATCGAGGAACGCGAACATATCGGCATAGGGGATCCGCTCGGCAAGGGGGACCATTTTCATCTTGCCATACCATGGCACGTCGCTCACCCCGGGCTGGAGGAATGCCGCCGCGTTGAACGCGTCGTATCGTTCTCCGAACCTTGTCCGTCGCGCGCTTGGCGGCGCTGCCGACGAATCGGGGTAGAACTCCGCATGTTCGATCCCCGTGAGAACGGAGATATCGAGGGCAGTGAGCCGATCCTGGATGAAATGAAGAAGAGGAGCATTCCCGGGAGTCAACAGGTAGACGGGGAGGGCCGTTTCCGGCCAGAGGACAAGTTCGGGCTTGTGCCCGGGATGCGCTTGCAGCAGAGAGTCGGTCAGCCCCACGTACGTCCGGGCCGCCTCCCCCCCCGTTTTCGACCACTTGTCCCAGGGATCAATGTTCGATTGAATGAGTCCGACAGTGATCGACTTTCCTTTTGAGGAAGTGACGTCCGCACGGTTCAAGATCACCGTGCCCTCCACCGAGGGGGCGGCATACACAACGGCCAGGAGACCGAGCCAGGCAAGGAGCGGAGACCAGCCGTCCGTTGCTCTTCGCGCAAGAAACGCCTTCAACGCCAGATACGCGAATATATTGAGGACGATGATCCACAGCGAGAGTCCATAGACACCTGTGGCCGTAATGAACTGGATCCTTGCAAGGTCGTACGTCTGACTGTTTCCCAGCGTCAGCCAGGGAAACGACCACTCCGTGAGCGAATGCGAGTATTCATATCCCACCCAGAGAAACGGGAGGGCACCCAACGCGGTGGCTTCCCCCCTCCATGAGCGGAGCAGGAGATATCCGCCAAGAGGGAGGAAGTAGAACAAGGGGTGGGCGATCATCGTCACCGCACCGGCAATCATCATATACGGATCGTTGCCGTGGGAATAGCCGCCGGTCCAGTTCAGGGTGATGACATGGAAGACCAGCATGGCCACATAACTCAGCTTCAGGCCCTGACGGAGACGCTGCGTACGAGAGAGGGCGGCAAGAAGGGGGACCAACCCGACACACGCAAGTACTCCCATCCGGCTCGGCGGAAAGGAGAACCCGAGCATGAGACCGGAAAGGACCGAGAGTGCATAGAGCGGTCCGACACCCGCTTTCGCCGGCGCGGGAAGAGAAGGGGCATTCATTGTCGAACCGTTGTCTCCTCCGGACTCTCCGCAACGCCCCACCGGGGGAAAAACCTCCGCTGGATCATCGTCCATCCCGCGACGACCGCGATCCCCACGACAGCCCCAAGAATAGCACCGCCAAGAATGTCGGAAGGATAATGCACCCCGACGGCAGGACGGGAGAGCGCGACGAGGGCGGCCCAGCCAAAAAATGCCCATCGGCCTTTTCGGTAATACGAGGCGAACAACGTGGCAACGGCAAAGTTGTTCACGGCATGCGACGAAGGGAACGATTTCCCCGATCCGCAGTCGACGAGCATGTGGATCCCCTGCACGACGGGAACCCCGCCGATCTGGTGGCATGGGCGTGGACGCGCGATGAGCTCCTTGATGAGCGAGCTGTTGAGTTTATCGGAAAGAAAGAGAAGCGGGATGAGGAGGAGAGCAACTGTGCGACCGCGAGCCCCGCCCTTCACGACAAGCCAAAGCCAGACGCACACGAGCACAATCCGGACCGGGAGGAGCTTGTCCCAATCGGTGATCAACGGCCAGAGCACATCGCCGACGGGGTTGGCGAGCGTGCCGTTGATGAAGTGAAACACCGCAACATCCACCGAAGAGAGGAAATCAATCACGCAGTCTTCTTCCTTCTGTTCTTCCGTCCGATGTATCGTCCGAGGAACACCAGCGCCACGACGACGAGAACTCCGGTTACCGCTTCGCTGTACGTGCTCAGGTAGAGACCGATCTGCTGCCAGTTGTTTCCGAGGCAATACCCGCCCGTCAGGAGGATGGCATTCCACACCAACGCGCTGATGGAACAGAGAATCGCCGTGCGGAGCAGATGAAGCTCAGCCATCCCGGCGAAGAACGAGACGACAGCCCGCGTGCCTGCAAGAAACCTGTTGGCCACGATGATCCAATAGCCGTAGCGGCGGAACCAATCATCCACTTTTTTGATCGCAGCGGGCGGGATGAACTTCAGTCTTCCTTTCTCAAGTATCCGCACACCGAACCAATCCCCGATCTTGTACATCACGAGGAAGCCGACGGTGCTCCCGGCGGTCGCCCACAGAAGTGTTTCAATGAATCCGGTCCTCCCCAGCCCCACAAGAGAACCGGCGAAGACGATGACGGCATCGCTGGGGGACGGCGGGAAGATGTTCTCGATGAAGGCGATCGCAAAGACCGCCACCAGGATCATGGTAGGGTCGAGCGACTGAAGATAATGGATGATCTCTGCCACGGGTGGGTTCCGTCCTCTCAGCGCATCGTGATCAACGCGACGGCGTGCGCAACAGCCCCCTCACGGACACCCACAAACCCCAGCCCCTCGCTCGTCGTGGCCTTGATTGAAACTTGGGTGATGGCAATCCTCAACGCATCGGCGATATTCTGGCGCATGAGATCGACATGGGGGGAGATGCGGGGGGCCTCCATCACCACCGTCGCATCGACATTGACGACCGTGCATCGATGCTGGGTAAGAAGATCGGAAACATGCCGCAGCAGGATCAGACTTGAGATGCCGGTGTAGCGCGGATCGGTATCCGGAAAATGTCTTCCGATGTCTCCGAGCGCCGCCGCGCCCAGCAACGCATCAGCGATCGCATGAAGAAGGACATCCGCGTCGGAGTGCCCCTCGAGCCCCGTTTCATGAGGGATGTCGACGCCGCCGAGAATGAGTTTCCTCCCCCTGACGAGGCGATGGACATCGTACCCAAAACCGATCCTTTGGACGGGAGTCATGGCATTATCGAATACGAAAGGACTGGAAGGAAAAGTCCGGCTCCTCCTGCCATTCGATCTTCATTCGTGTGACGTGGGCCGCGCGCGGACCGACGTTGAGGTGCCGGATGAATTCTTCAAGAAGAGGGCGTTCGCCGGCGGCGTGAATTTCCACCGAGCCGTCATCAAGGTTTCGCGCCATCCCGCCGATACCCAGCGCCTCTGCCTTTCGCGCCACAAACCAGCGATAGCCGATACCCTGCACGAGGCCTTCGACGATGATATGAACTCCGGGTGTCACCTGTTCCACGCGCTCCATCTCAGTTACCGATCGGTCTATAGTACACCGCAGCTCCGTCAAAATCAAGAAAACAGGCTGTCAAGCGACTTTCCCAGGAAAGGGATGTCCTCGGAAAGCTGCGAGACGAGCACACCGGCAAGTATCAAACCACCGCCGAACACACCCATCCACCCGAGAGTTTCCCCAAGAAACAATGCGGCTGCCCCTGCCGCCCAGATCGGCTCCAATGCGAAGATGATCGTCGCCCTGGTCGGCGTCGTGAATTTCTGATATTTCGCCTGCAGAAACGTCGTCAGCACGGTTGCGAAGATCGTCAGGAAGAGGACGGCGCCAAGGACGCTTCCCGAAAAATGCCAGGGCGCGCTCTCGAAAAGCAGCAACGATCCCGCCGCCAGAATCGTGTTGACGGCGGCCTGCACGAACGTCAATTGCATTGCCGTCATATCATCCGACACAACATCCAGATAGACGATGTACACGGCAAAGAGGAGAGCGCACAAGAGGCACAGGGCGTCCCCTGCGTTGAACGCCGCCCCCGCAGGGGAGGTGAGGAACCATAACCCGCATGCGACAGCAACCACACCGACGATGTTCCCTACTTTCGGCAGCCGTCGTTCCACGATGATCTGCAGGAAGGGGACGAAGACGACCATCATGCCGGTGAGGAAGGCGGACTTTGATGCCGTTGTCAGCATCAAGCCGACAGTCTGCGCCACGAATCCGAAGTAAAGAAAAATGCCGAGAACAACGCCTTTGAGGATTTGATCGGGACGGAGGGGAAAGATGGTTTTGTATCCCAGGGCAAGGATGATGACCGTCGCCACACCAAATCGCAGGAAGATCATCTGAAGGGGTGTCATCTCCCTCAGCACGAACTTTCCGATGACAAACGTACTCCCCCAGATCAGCGTTGCACCCACAAGAACCCACTCGGCGCGCGTCTTCGCCGTCACGGCATCGCATCCTTCCGCTGTGGCGCCCGGCGATCTTCGTACCGATCGAAGAGCTCGCCCCACGGGGTCTCTCTCTTCCAGCGCTCGAAAACCCTCCTGTCCTTGAACTGCCAGCGGTAATAGTCGTGGTACACCTCCGAGGCGAGGATGAAGGCGTGGACCATGGGTGTCCGGAAGAAGAGCTTCTGCATCCCTTTCAGGGGGCCGAACCAGGCAAGATTGCCGAAGAGGCTGGCGCCGTTGTTCCCCACCGTGAAGCCCCACGACTCATGGGCGATGTCCGCCCCCACCACCTCGATATCACGGACCCTTCCGACGCCGAGGCCGTCTTCGTCAGCCATCCTGATGTACTTCAACGACATCGGGTCGAACCCCATCATTGATGAGGCGACCGCATCGATGGCGACCTGGTCGGCGCTTGCAAGAATAAAATTCTTGACCTCGGGATACATGGTTCTCGGTCCCGGGCCGTTGCCGGCAGTCGTGCCATCCATCATGGCAAAGACGCCGGTATGTATTTCCTTCTGGATCGCCAGAAGATCCACGAGCGTTTCATGTATCCATGTGTGCGTGTAATGGCGTTTGTTGTTCAGCAGCCCGCCGAAAGCGTTCTTCATCGCACCTGTCGTTCCGGCATAGATATGGCACTTCATCGTGGGGAGATGAACGATATTCTTGCCGATGAAATATTCCGGGATGCGGATCCCCTCGGGAAAAATGTCATGGAGAACATGCATCCGCGCCTTCGGGCGGTATTCGATCCACCGCATGTCCTGTTCCCGGAAGTTGAAGAGGACAGGGATCTCATACTGCCGGAACACCGGAACGTAGTTGTTCAGATCTTCCCCTTTGAAGGCATCGGTGACCACCGTCTTGTTCTGCACGCAGGCGAGGTCCGTAAACCCGCTCCCCTTCAGGGCGAGGATCGCCCCCTCAAGCTGCCACGGTGCCGTATTCGCCGCAGGGAACGGAAAGTGCCACGAGATGTTGTCTTTGAGTATTGTCGTGGAACCTTGCTGGAGGGCGGACGACATCCCCGCAAGCTCGGCCAGACGCCGGTAATCTTCCAGCACGGTGGACGGACTTGTCCTCAGTACTGCAACTTTTGCTTTTGCCATGCCTTATGATCCTCTTCTGAACAGGTTCCTGCGACAATCCCGCAGGAGACATGCGCCGGCGCCTTCACATCGCCGGAAGTGAATTCCACCGGAGAGATTCCCGTGCCCCCATGAGCGTCAGAAAATCGCGGCTTCCTGGTGGAGGCCGAACACTTCCGTCAGCGTGGAGCACATTTCCCCGAGAGTGGCGTACACACGCGTGCATGAGAGGAAATGGGGGAGGAGGTTTCCGCCATCCCTCGCCGCTTGCTTCAGATCCTTCACCGCCTGCTCCACCGCCGCCGCGTTGCGCGAAGCGCGGACCTCCGCGAGACGCCGCCGCTGTTTTGCCTCCACTTCGGGAACGATCTGCAGGATCGGTATTTCGATCTTCTCGCCCTCCTCCACGAACTCATTGACGCCGACGACGATCTTCTCCTTCGCATCAAGTTCCTGCTGGTAACGGTATGCCGCAGCGGCGATCTCGTGCTGAAAGAAGCCGGCCTCGATCGCAGGAATAACGCCGCCGAGGGACTCGATCCTGGCAAAGTATGCCTCCGCTTCGTCTTCAAGGCGGTCTGTCATCGCTTCCACAAAGTAGCTGCCGCCAAGGGGATCGACCGTGTTGGTCACACCCGTCTCACATGCGATAAGCTGCTGCGTCCGCAGAGCAATCTTCACGGCCTTCTCGGACGGCAAGGCCAGCGTTTCATCCATCGAATTCGTATGCAGCGACTGGGTTCCGCCAAGAACCCCTGCGAGGGCCTGCAACGCCGTCCGCACGATATTATTCTCGGGCTGCTGCCCGGTCAGCGTGCACCCGGCTGTCTGCGTATGAAAGCGAAGCATCATCGAACGCGGATTCTTCGCACCGTACTGTTCCTTCATCCTCCTGGCCCAGATCCGGCGCGCGGCCCGGTACTTCGCGATCTCCTCGAAAAAATCCAGGTGCGAATTGAAAAAGAACGACAGGCGCGGGGCGAAATCGTCCACTTTCATTCCCCGCTCGAGGCACGTTTCCACGTATGCGAAGCCGTCGGCCAGCGTGAACGCCAGCTCCTGCGCCGCCGTCGAACCGGCCTCCCGGATGTGGTATCCGCTGATCGAAATGGGATTCCACTTTGGCATTTCCTTCGCGCAAAACTCAATCATGTCGGTCACGATCCGCATGGAGGGACGCGGCGGATAGATCCATTCCTTTTGCGCAATATACTCTTTCAGGATATCGGCCTGCATCGTTCCGCGCAGGGATACCCTCGGCGCACCCTGTTTCTCGGCAACCGCGGCATACATCGCCAGCATCATCGCGGCAGGCGCGTTGATCGTCATCGACGTGGAGACGTCAGCGAGGGAGATTCCTTTGAAGAGGACCTCCATGTCGGCCAGCGAACTTACCGACACACCGCAAATGCCGACCTCTCCCTCCGCCGGGAGTGCATCCGCATCGTACCCCATGAGGGTGGGAAGATCAAACGCCACCGAGAGCCCCGTCTGTCCATGGGCCAGCAGGTAGTGGTAGCGTTCGTTGGTATCCTCCGGCGTCCCAAATCCGGCGAATTGGCGCATCGTCCACATTTTCCCACGGTACCCTGTGTGGTGAATTCCCCTCGTATAGGGAAATTCCCCCGGGTACCCGATCTGCGTCTCATACGCCCCCGCTTCCACATCCTCCGGGGTGTACAGAAGCGCGACCGGTTCTCCGCTCACCGTCGTGTAGTTCCCCTTCCGCCGGGGAAAGTCGGCAGCGGCTTTCTCCCACGCCTTTCTTCCCGGTCCAGAACCCTCCCCCTGTGCCATGAGTGCCCCCCTCCGCTTGTTGCCTGATTCCAATGAACTGTGACTCCGGCTCGATCCTTCCGGTCCGGTTCAGGCGCGAGGGTGACACATCGACACCCTCTTTCCCCCTACGACGTGCGTCCGAACCGCCTGTCGAGTTCTTCAAGCGAGATGCGCAAGACGATAGGTCTGCCGTGCGGGCAGACATACGGCATCTTTGTCGCAAACAACTGATCGATCAGCGAGCGCATTTCCTGTTCCGACAGGACATCGCCCGCCTTGATCGCTGACTTGCAGGAATATGACTTCGCCAGATTGTCACGGACATTCAGGGGCGATTCCTGTTGATACTCCTTGTACAACGCCATGACTTCCTGGACAATTCCTTCCTCATTTCCGATGCGGATGTCCGGGGGAACCCCCTCGATGACCACCGTATTCTTCCCGAAGAGCTTGACACCGAACCCGAGGAGCTCGAAATGCGGAATGAGTTCTGCCATGAGTGCGTAGTCGGCCGGCGAGAGCTGAAGGGTATACGGAAAAAGGAGCTGCTGGGTTGTCTGTGTCGACCGCTGGAACCTGTCCAGCGCCCTTTCGTAGAGAACCCTTTCATGGGCCACGTGCTGATCGACGATCATCACGCCATTCTTGATCTGCGAGAGGATATACTTGTTGTGCAGCTGCCAGATCAGCGCCGTGCTTCCCGCCTCGGGGCGTGAGGCGTCATGAGGAAGCATCTCGCGCGGGACGCCTGCGGCCGCATCTCCCATTCCGTGCATTGCGGAGGTGTCCGCATCTCCGAAGAGGCGGGACGCAACCGCGGCCCCGTCCGTGCCGGACGGTTGGACAAACGGAAGGATCTCTCCCGTCCTCGTATCGACGCGCGTCCTGTCGGGAAATGTCCAGCCGGCTTCCTCCCTGTTCGGGGTCCAGCGATGCTGTCGGTCGGTGAATCTGAGTCCGACCGTTCCGGGCTCGATGCCTGTCTGCTGGATCGTCGCGGCAGGAAACGCATCGGTTTCCGTAAGCGAACGCCGCGTTACCCCAGCGAGGATTCTGTACACTCCCTGTTCGTCCTCAAACTTCGCCTCCATTTTCGAGGGATGGACGTTCACGTCGACCTTGTGGGGATCAAGTTCCAGGAACAGAAGGAAGAAGGGGAAGGTCCCTTTCTCCAGAAGATGCTCGTATGCCGAATAGACGGCATGATTGATGTTCCGGTTGACGATGGTACGACCGTTCAGGAAGAGATACTGCGACTGGCGGGTGCGTTGTCCGAAGGAGGGCTTGCCGATATACCCGTGGATCCTCATGAACTCGTTGGATTCCTCGACCGGGATCATCCCCTCCCATTGTCGTTCCCCGAAGACGTCGACCAATCGTTCCGGAAGGGTCGCCGGCTTCAGGTTGAACACCGTGTCGTCATCACTGATGAAATGGATGCCGACGTCAGGTTTGCTCACGGCGACATGGTGGACGGCATCGAAGATGTGCCGGAATTCCGTCGAGTCGCTCTTGAGAAATTTTCGCCGTGCAGGAACGTTATAAAACAGATTGCGGACGATGATCGTCGTCCCCGGTTCCCTTCCTTCACGCGTGATCGATGGCTCCTGGCCGCCGTCGATTGCGACGACAACCGCGGCGTCATCCTCCCGCCTCCGCGTTTTCATGGTCACCTGCGCGACAGCCGCAACCGATGCGAGGGCCTCACCCCGGAAACCGAATGTCCGGATTGCTTCGAGATCTTCGTAGGTGACGATCTTGCTTGTTGCATGCCGGAGGAACGAGGCAACGGCATCCTGTTCATCCATCCCCGATCCGTCATCGGTCACCTGGATGAGTTTCTTCCCTCCATCTTTCACCACAACGAGAACGGAGGTCGCTCCGGCATCGAGGGAGTTTTCGAGAAGTTCCTTCACGACAGATGCCGGACGCTGGATCACCTCGCCCGCGGCGATCTTGTTTGCAATATGTTCGGGAAGAACGACAACCCGCGGTGCGCTCATGATGCGATCAATGCCTCGACGAATGCTTTTCCATCGAACGGCTGGAGATCATCAATCCCCTCTCCCACACCGATGAATCGGACCGGAATATTCATTTCACGGGAAATCGAAAGGACGATCCCTCCTTTTGCCGTACCGTCCACTTTTGTCAGGATCAGCCCCGTCACTCCGACCGCCGCCCCGAACTGCCTTGCCTGTTGCATGGCGTTCTGTCCCGTCGAAGCGTCAATCACCAGGAACACCTCATGCGGCGCGCCGGGCAGACTCTTCTGAACCACGCGGCTGATCTTTTTGAGCTCCTCCATGAGATTCACTTTCGTGTGCAGACGTCCGGCCGTGTCGATGATCACCACGTCCGTTCCCCTCGCCTGCGCAGCGCTCACGGCGTCGTACGCGACCGCCGCGGGGTCCGCCCCCGGTCCCTGGCGAACGATTTCTGCGCCCGCCCGCCTGGCCCAAATCTCCAATTGTTCATTCGCAGCCGCCCGGAAGGTATCCGCTGCTGCGACCATGACCTTCTTCCCCGCCTGCACGTAGGCCGCAGAAAGCTTGCCGACCGTCGTCGTCTTGCCGACGCCGTTGATACCGACAACGAGGATGACGAACGGCCTGCCGGGAGGAAGGTGGAACGGGTCGGATCCCCCTCCTTCATCCCCGGGAACAAACTGACGGCGGATCTCATCGCGCACGAGGGTCGGCAGGACGCCGGCATCGCTCGCGCGTTCTTTCTGTGCCCGTTCGCGTATCGCCGCGACGATTGCCGCAGAGACATCCGCCCCCACATCGCCGGCGATAAGGATCTCCTCCACCCGGGCGAGAAGCGCTTCGTCAATCGCACCGCCGGGAATCACCAGGCGCGCAATTTTCCCCATGAGTCCTTCGCGCGTGCGCGTCAGCCCTTCCTTCAGACGCCCTATCCGGTCACGAAGCCCCATGTGCCTTCCGAGATTCATCCATGAGAGTGACGAAGCGCACCCCGTACATTCCCAGAGAGAGGAGAAGACCTGCGGTGCTCGCCGCGATCAATGCCGGTTGCAGCGACGGGAGAACGCCCACCACAGCGCGGAGAAACGTCACCGCCACGATGCCGACGGTCCATTTTCCCGCAACGTTGGAGGGGAGGACACGGCGGAGCGCCGACTTCACGTACAGGCCTCCCAGAAGGATGACCAGGTCCCGCAGCAGCAGCGCAGCCACGAACCAGAGCGGGATGTCTCCGAGGGCGAGCAGAACGACTGCAACGACTGCAACGCAGATCTTGTCTGCGACGGGGTCGAGGATCCGCCCCCACTCCGTCTCTTCCGACCGCCGCCGCGCCAGGTCCCCGTCGAGCTTATCCGTCAGCATGCCGAGGAGAACGAGTGCCGTTCCCCAACCGCGCTGCGGAACAGGCGGAAGAAGCATGACAAGACTGAAAGGGATGACGAGGAAAGCGCGGGC
>Ga0182010_10001835_pt1 | contig 11014 bp, 2 predicted proteins | sample 611E1MmetaG_FD_120488 | JGI IMG/M metagenome (GOLD analysis project Ga0182010, IMG submission 120488) | Permafrost microbial communities from Stordalen Mire, Sweden - 611E1M metaG | ecosystem: Environmental > Terrestrial > Soil > Wetlands > Permafrost | place: Sweden: Stordalen | collected...
CCGCGACCTTGCGCCGCGCCTGGGGCCGAGTGAATGGCGGCGCGCCGCCACCTCGCTGGCCGCCATGGTTTCCCACGATCCCGACAGGGCCGTGGCCCGCTGCTTGGAGATCCTGGCGGGCGATCCACCGAGCCTCTCGCGACGTGCAACCGGGCCTGCGCCCCTGCCAATAATCTATCCTTCCATCAGCCCGCGGTCGGTGTTACGCTGCCTAGCGGTTGGCCCTTCTGGTCGCCCATTCACTGAGGAGTTAGACATGAGGAACTGTTGTGGTTGGCTGTGCGCCTATTTCTCGTCGGAGATCAGGGCGGTGTTCTCGGTAGCGGTCGCAGTGCACGCCATTACTGTGGCTGGGTGCTCGCGGAAGGATCCTGAACCCAACGGGGCCGTGTCTCGCTCCGAGCTGAACGCGAATCCGCAGACCACCAGTTTTGCGGCATATGCCCAGAACAGTGCCACGCTGCGGGACAGGGTGGTCGTCTCGGGCGGCGACGTGGGCGTGCGGATGGCGGGCGCAGGTCCATTCCTCGTCAACGGCTACGAGTTGGCTCTGACAAGCGACGTTCAAGTCGGCACGACCCACAACGTGATCGGGAATCGGGTATTGCTGCAGGACCGGACGCGCGTGGGGGACGTGCAGGTCAACCAGCTCACGAACCAGCGCGGCTACTACGAGCACCGATATCCGTTCCCCTTGTCCATGCCCGCCCTCCCGCCGACCGCTGCGGTTTCGCCGGGAAACACGCCCCTGTCGGTGAACGCATCGTCCACGGCAGTCGCTTCGCCCGGCAGCTACGGCATCGTAAGCATCGGCTATCGTGGGGTGCTGCGTCTGCAGGGCGGCGTGTATCACCTGGCTTCGCTCCAGATCGACAATGAGGCACGGATCGAGGCCCTGGCGCCTGTGCAAGTTCGCGTGGCAGGACGGTTTGGCGCATTTGATCGCACGTGGATCGGGGCCGCTACCGGAGTAACCCTGACGGCGGGTGACCTGCGCGTCGAAGTTTCCGGCCACAACGGCAGCAGCGGCGCGCTGGCAGACTCGCCCAAGGCCGCGTCCTTGGGCAACGACTTGAATATCCATGGTGTAATGCTGGTGCCCAATGGGACTCTGCAGATCGGGCAGCGCGCTACAATGGTGGGCGCGTATGTGGCACGTGACGTCTACGTGGACATCGACTCGCAGATCACTTTCCAAACTGGAGTCGGACCTTCGGGATGCCTCCAGTCCTGCGACGACGGCAATCCCTGCACGACCGACACCTGCTCGATAGGTGTTTGCGTTCACACGTCAGCCGCAGCTGGGACGAGCTGCGGCGACGGCAATTTCTGCAACGGCACAGAGGCGTGCGATGGGGCAGGGCATTGCCGGGCTGGTACGCCAGTTTCTTGTGCGCCACTTGACCAGTGCCATACGGCTGGAGTCTGCAATCCCGCAACAGGCGCATGCTCGAATCCACCGAAGCCCAACGGGACCTCCTGCGACGATGGAAACAGTTGCACCAAGAGCGACGTCTGCGCGGCTGGCGCATGTGGGGGGACGACGTATGCCTGCGACGACGGACTGCCCTGCACTTCCGATTCGTGTAACGGCGATGGAACCTGCACCTTCGGCGTAATAGTGGGAAACTGCCTCATCAATGGGGCATGCTATTCGAGTGGGGCCAGCAACCCAGCCAATCAGTGCGAGTTGTGTGTGCCGGAGATTGCCCAAACCGCTTGGAGATCGAAGGCCAGCGGAACGTCTTGCAACGACGGCAAGGCGTGCACGGCGAACGATGTCTGCGATGGCGCGGGACACTGCGCTGGAACCTCGTACGCCTGCAACGACGGGCTGCCCTGCACCCTCGATACCTGCAACGGCGATGGGACCTGCGCATTCACCGTGATGGCGGGAAACTGCCTTATCGATGGCGCGTGCTATGCCACTGGGACGACAAGTCCAACCAACCAGTGTCAGCAATGCACTTCTGAGGCGACCCAGACAGCGTGGAGCCAGAAAGCAGGCGGGACTTCCTGCAGCGACGGCAACGCCTGTACCGCGAACGATGCTTGCGATGGCGCTGGACACTGCAACGGAACGGCGTACATCTGCAACGATGGGCTGGCATGTACTCTGGATATCTGCAACGGCGATGGAACCTGCACGTTCACGCCGTCGCCTGAAAGCTGTGTTGTTGGCGGCATATGCTACCTCGCCGGTGCAACAAGCCCGAACAACGATTGTCAGCAGTGCTCCCCGACCTCCAGCCAGGTTAGCTGGACGCCCAGGGCTAATGGGAGCCCTTGCAACGACGGCAATGCGTGCACGAGCAACGACGTCTGCACCGCGGGGTTCTGCGGCGGAGCGAGGTACGGCTGCGACGACGCGCTCCCCTGTACCGCTGACGCCTGCAACGGGGACGGAACCTGCAGTCACACAATCACGACCGGAAACTGCGTTATCGACGGGGCGTGCTATGCGAGCGGGGCAAGCAACCCGGCCAGTCGGTGCCAAGTTTGCAACCCGGCACAGCCCAGGGTGTGGAGCAATCAGGCCGACGGGACGAGCTGCAGCGACGGAAACGCGTGCACGCAAACCGACACCTGCCAGGCCGGCGTCTGCTCGGGCGGAAATCAGGTGACCTGCGTGGCGCTGGACCAGTGTCACGATGTCGGCGCATGCGACACGAGCACCGGCGTGTGTAGCAATCCAGGAAAGCCAGACGGAACACATTGCAACGATGGAAACGCGTGCACACAAACCGACACCTGCCAGGCCGGCGTCTGCTCGGGCGGGAATTCGGTGACCTGCGTGGCGCTGGACCAGTGTCACGATGTCGGCGCATGCGACACGAGCACCGGCGTGTGCAGCAATCCGGGAAGGCCGGACGGAACACACTGCAACGACGGAGACGCGTGCACACAAGCCGACACCTGCCAGTCTGGGTCGTGCATCGGTGCCAACCCCGTCGTATGCTTGGCCTCTGACCAGTGTCACGCGGTGGGGACCTGCGACCACACGACCGGAGCGTGTTCCAACCCGGCCAAGCCGGAACATACTCCCTGCGATGATGGCGACCCGTCCACCCAAGACGACACTTGTCAGGCTGGAGTCTGCGTTCCGGGGACACCGGCCTGCGCTGCCGTGCAAGACCTGGATGCTGGGAGCATTTCCACTTGCGTCGTTTGGACGGGCGGTCACCTCTGGTGCTGGGGCTACGACTACTTTGGCCAGCTCGGCATTGGATCGACGACAGACCGGATCACGCCCGCAGAGGTCACGGCGACGGAATGGGCAGCCATCAATATGGGTTCGTACTCTGCCTGCGGCATTCGCACCGACCGCAGCCTGTGGTGCTGGGGAAGCAACTCCTACGGACTACTCGGCATCGGAACGGGCGTAGACCACGCGACGGTTCCGATGCAAGTGCAGGGTTCCGACTGGGCGAGGACCAGCGTCGGCTATGCGCACACGTGCGCAACCAAGACCGATGGCACTCTTTGGTGCTGGGGACGCAACACGTACGGACAGCTAGGCGGCGGCACTGCCAGCTGGATCGCGAATCCCATGCAAGTCGCCGGCACGGACTGGAGAGACGTCGCCGCCGGCGACTTGCACACATGCGCGACCAAGACCGACGGCACTCTCTGGTGTTGGGGCTACAATTCCTATGGCCAGCTTGGCGTTGGCACGACGGATGTCAAGCTCACCACTCCGACAGCCGTGGAGGGTTCCGGGTGGGCCAGCATCGGTCCTGGCTACGGACACACATGTGCGACCAAGACCGACGGCACTCTTTGGTGTTGGGGCTACAACCTCTATGGCCAACTGGGCGACGGCACAGGATCCTCTCGGAACAGTCCGGGCCAGGTCAGTGGGAGTGATTGGGCCAAGGTCGGCGCTGGCTACGGGCACACATGCGCGACCAAGACCGACGGCACTCTTTGGTGCTGGGGCTACAATCAGAGCGGACAATTGGGCAATGGAACAGTCCTTGCGAATTCCCTGCCGGCACAACTGGGAGGAACGAATTGGACCAGGGTGAGCGTGGGATCGGAATACACGTGCGCAGCGCAGTCCGACAGAAGCCTCTGGTGCTGGGGAAACAACGACTACGGGCAGCTTGGTGACGGCTCCACAGTGAACAAGACAACGCCGACGCAGATCGGGAAAGAGGGGTGCGGTGGTGTTTGCGGCGATGGCCACCTCGATTGGCGTGAGCAATGCGACGATGGCAATCAGAGCCCCGGCGACGGATGCTCAGCCAAGTGCCAAAAAGAAGTTTGTGGCAACGGCATTCTTGATCCGGGAGAGCAATGTGACGACGGCAACCAGGCTTCTGGTGATGGCTGCTCAAGCACTTGCCGATTTGAGCCTTGTGGCAACGGCATCCTTGATCCGGGAGAAGAATGCGACGATGGCAATCGCATCCCCGGCGACGGATGCTCACCAACTTGCCGGCTGGAGGTTTGTGGCAACGGCATCCTTGATCCGGGAGAGGAATGCGACGACGGCAACCAGGTCGACGATGATCGCTGCTTGAGTACCTGCAGGATCAACAGGTGCTATCACGTCTGGTGTTCGGACCAGCCCTGCCAGATCGTCGCCTGCAATCCGGCGAATGGTCAGTGCGAGGGCCCGCCCAAACCTGACGGCACAGCCTGTGACGACGGGAGCGTCTGTACGCAGACCGACTCCTGTCAGGCGGGCCAGTGCCTGGGCTCCCGTCCGCTCGACTGCACCGCCAAGAACGGTTGCCAGCTTGACGGCACTTGCGATCCCGCAATTGGCTGCGTGATTCCCCATCTGCCCGACGGAACATCGTGCGACGACGGCACGCCCTGTACCACCGCTGACGCCTGCGAAGCCGGGGAGTGTGTGGGAGTCGTCACCAACGCGTGTTTCGTGGGACAGGTCACGCCGATAGATCCGATTTCACCGACCTCACTGGCAAGCAGCACGGCGTTCCTGTACAGCGGCAGCGATGCCGTTCAGAAGGGCGTTGCCCCGGGTACGATTGATCCAGTCACCGTTGCAGTTCTGCGCGGTTCGGTGAAGACGCGCGACGGGACGCCAATCAGCGGGATCAGGGTGACAATCGGCCAACATCCCGAGTTTGGCGAAACGCGAACTCGCGAGAACGGCGTGTTTGACATCGCTGTGAACGGAGGTGGAGAGCTTACGCTGGTCTTTGAGCGCCGGGGCTATCTGCGGGTGGAGCGACGGGCCTTTGCCGCCTGGCAGGACTACACAGTGCTGCCCGATGTCGTCATGACTGCACTCGACCCAGTTGTGACGACCATCGATCTGCCGTCGAGTCTGCCGCAGATTGCGATCGGTAGCGAAATCAATGACGAGGACGGTCGGCGGCAGCCAATGCTGCTAGTCCCATCTGGGGTCTCGGCGTCGATGGCCGGGCCCGACGTTTCAGTGCCACTGAATCGTCTCAGCGTGCGCTTGACCGAGTACACGGTAGGGCTGAATGGCCCTGCTGCAATGCCAGCGCCACTGCCGGCGAACAGCGGCTACACGTACGCCGTCGAGCTGTCGGCCGATGAAGCGATTGCTGCGAATGTCGTGAAGGTGTATTTTTCAAAGCCGCTCTATTTCTATGTCGACAACTTTCTCAACTTGGCAGTCGGGGCCTCTGCGCCGACTGGAACAATCGACCAAATCCGTACCTTGGATAACGGCACGAGCACATGGGAGGCATCTGCGAGCGGACGTGTAGTGAAGGTGCTGGCCGTCATCAATGGAATGGCCGAGTTGGCTGTGGACGGTAGCGGTTTGCCAGCCACGGCAGGCGCGCTTCTGGCCCTGGGAGTCACCGACGAAGAACGGGCCCAACTTGCGCGTTCCTTCGAGCCTGGGAAGACCCTGTGGCGGATCCCAATAGCGCATTTCTCGTCTTGGGACATCAACCTGCCCTATGGCTATCCCCATGGGATCGAGTATCCGCACCCGGATGCGCCTCAGAAGGAAGAATGCGATGAATGCAACGACCAGGAAAGCGGTTCGATCATCGAGTGCGAGAACCAGGTCCTCGGCCAGGAAATTCAGGTCGCGGGCACGCCGTTTTCGCTGGCATACCGGTCACGCGAGAGTGATGGCGACAAGCGGCCGCAAACGGTGTCGGTCCCCCTCGGGGCGATCTCTCCCGCCGCGCGGGCATTGCTCAAAGGAGTCGAGGTCAAGCTCAGCATCGCCGGACAGATTGTCGAGCATGACTATAGCGCGACGAGCTATCCGACGGACGGTACGCCATTGGCCTTTTCTTGGAACGGTATCGATGCGTACGGAAGGCAGGTGCAGGGCGCTCAGAGGGCAACGGTCACCGTCGGCTACAAGTACCCCATCTTCTATCGTTCGCAGGCCGACCTTGACATCATCTTCGGTGAATGGGCGACCCCACCCGCCAGCATTGTCAGCCGCCAGGCGGCCACGGTGACGCTGCTTAGTGATGCGAGCAACACTTCCGGAATTCGTGGCGAGCCGCACCTCGTGCTTGGGAGTTCGCGTACACCCATCGGCGAGCTGGGTGGCTGGACTCTCAGTGCCCACCACGTCTACGACCCTCAGTCAAGGGTCATCTATCGGGGAGATGGCACTCTGCAGACGGCAGACGACGTCAAGCAGGTGGTCAGGGTGATTGGGGGAGATGGGCATTACGTGAGCGATGTTGATCCAGCAAGTTCGGGGCCAGCACTACAGGTGCCTGTGGACTTCTCCGGGTCAGAGCAGCAAAGGCTCGCAGTAGGGGCCAACGGCGATGTGCTCTTCGACGACGTTGCAGGCCCTGGAAGGATAGACCGAGCAGGGAATTTGACGCGCGCGGCTCTTACTCACTACTCCGACTACTATGATTGTCGCACAGTCGGCTCTGACGGCCGCGTGTGCACGCTGGGTTTCGGGCGGGACGTCGAATGTCGCTCGGCGGACAGTCTGACGGTCCTGCTCGATCGAACCGTTTGGGTCGGGGCTCAATTTGGCGGGGCGCTGTACACACTGGCGCCGGCTCCGGATGGATCAGTCTACCTAGGCACCGATAACCTGTATTCAACTGTTTTCAAACTGACCCTCGACGGCCAGGTGCGCCAGGTGGCCGGCACCTCTCAACGCGGATACAGCCCGGACGGCACACCGGCGGCCCAGGCCCAACTGGATCTCTGGGACATTGCCGTGGGGTCCGACGGCAGTTTGTTCATCAACGAGGCAACACGCATTCGCCGAATTGGACCAGATGGAATTCTGACCACAGTCGCCGGGACAGGCGTCCATGGTTCCTCCGGCGATGGTGGCCCAGCGACCCAGGCACAGATCTGGGCGCGACCCGAGGGGATAGGGGGTAGTGCCTCGGCCATGTGCGGATCCCTTCGAGTGGCATCGGACCAGACGGTGTATTTCATGGAACAATCGAGGAGGATTCGCCGAATCGGAGCGGATGGGATTATTTCGACCTACGCGGGAAGTGGCCAGTTGGGCGCGATCATAGACGGCTCCAGTGCACGTAGCCCGCTCCGGGTTTCTGTCATCGCCACCAGTCCCGACGGGAGCATAGTGTTCTCGGGGCCATCTGGGTACCCTGAGTCTTTGCATGTCTACCGCATATCGCCGCCCTTGCCGGGCTACCAAGCCAGCCAGACTGCCATCGCTAGCAAAGATGGACAGGAGATCTACGTGTTCGACGCCGAAGGCCGTCACTTGCGCACCGAGGACGCGCGGACAGGGACCATTGTGCATAGATTCGGCTACACAGCCGCTGGTGCGCTCGCTTCCATAACGGATCGTGATGGCCTTGTGACTGCCATTGAGCGCGATGCGTCCGGGCAGCCTGTCGCGGTCGTTGCGCCGAACGGTCAGCGCACGACACTTACGCTGGACCAAAACGGCTATATCGCGTCCATAGCTGATCCGGATGGCAACACACACCAGTTTACCTACAGCCCGGACGGGTTGATGAAGACACTTATTGATCCCAATCAGAAGTCTCACACTTTCGAGTATGACGATGTGGGGCGCCTCAAGAAGGATACCAACCCGGCCGGAGGTTTCTTTGCGTTCTCAAGCACGGGAGCCCCTGACGATCATCTGGTCACAAAGACCAGCGCAGAGGGAAAGTCGACGAGTTACCATGTCCAGGCCGCATTCGACGGAAGCTCGAGCAAAGAGGTCACCGACTCTGCAGGTCTGATCACAGTCTCCACGAAGGACCCCTCTGGAAAATCGACGATCTCGCGCCCCGATGGCACGGTACGAACCGTGGAACTGGGCCCTGACCCACGCTACGGAATGCAGATGCCGGTTGTCAGCAAGAGCACGGTGACGATGCCCTCCGGAAAGTCCTTTGTCGCACAGCAGTCGCGAACGACCACGACTGCAGCCGACGGAAGCCTGGCGAGCCAGGTGGACACTACGACCGTCAATGGCAAGTCGCTTTCCAGCACCTACGACGCGACCGCGCACACGGTGACCGATGTATCGCCGCTTGGGCGCCAGACGGTGAGCACACTCGACGACAAGGGCCGGGTGGTGCAGGTGCAGGCCGGGAGCTTGGCGCCCACTGCCTATGCGTACGACAGCCGTGGCAGGCTAGCGACCGTGACCGTGGGCAGCGGAACCAGCGCACGCGTGACCACCTTCAGCTACGACAGCCTCGACCGGCTGGCGAGCGTGACCGACCCGCTTCTGCGGGTGCAGAGCTACGTGTACGACGACGCGAACCGGGTAGTGGGCCAGGTATTCACCGACGGCAGCCAGGTAGGGTTCAGCTACGACGCAAACGGAAACGTGACCAGCGTGACGCCGCCGAGCCGGCCAGAGCACGACTTCCGCTACACGCCGGCTGACCTGATGTCAAGCTACACGCCACCGGCCGTGTCGGGGACCGGCGCGACGACGTATGAGTACAATCGCGACAAGCAACCCACGGTGGTGCATAGGCCGGATGGGAGCACGATCAATTTCACGTACGACAGCGCGGGGAGATTGAGCACAGTCGCGTATCCGAAGGGGCCGAATACCAGCGACGGTACAGTGACTGTGACGAGGACGTACAACACGACTACAGGGAAGCTGGCGAGTGTGAGCACCAGCGATGGGCAGAGCCTCAGCTACGGGTATGACGGCAAGCTGCTGTTGTCGACGACCTGGAGCGGGACAGTGTCCGGCAGCGTGAGCCGGACCTTCAACAACGACTTCCGTATGGCCAGCCAGAGTGTCAACGGTGTGAACAGCGTGGCGTTCGGCTATGACAATGACGGACTGCTGACTTCTGTCGACGGGATCGCGATCACACGGGATTCGGCTAGTGGACTGATCACCGACACCACACTGGGTCAGGTGACGGACCACCGCACGTACGACACCGACGGCCTGCTGGCCACCTACGAGGCGAAGTTTGCAGGCGCGTCGCTGTACTCGACTGCCTACGTGCGAGATTCCCTCGGCCGAATTGAACAGAAGACGGAGACCATCCAAGGCACGACGGTGGTCTGGAACTACAGTTACGACAGCGCAGGGCGATTGTGGCAGGTCATGCAGAATGGCGTTCTGACCGCGACGTACCTCTACGACGCGAATGGAAACCGCACGAGCGTGATCACGGCGGGCGGCACCCAGACCGCCACCTATGACGCCCAAGATCGCCTGCTGACGTATGGGGACTGGAGCTACACGTACACGGCCAACGGCGACCTACAAAGCAAGACCGACACGAGCAACGGCCAAGTGACCAACTACGCCTACGACGCCCAAGGGAACCTACGTCACGTCGGTTTGCCCGACGGCCGCTCCATCGACTACGTGATTGATGGCGAAAATCGTCGCGTGGCGAAGAAGATCAACGGCGTGTTGGTGAGGATGTGGATCTACAAGAATCAACTCAAGCCAGTGGCTGAATTCGACGGAGCTGGAAACCTTCTCGCCCGGTACATCGACTGGGTGACGGTGAAGGGGTCCACGTCCTACAGGGTACTCAAGGACGGTCTGGGCACGCCGCGATTGGTGGTAAATGGAACCACGGGGGCGGTGGCGCAGCGGCTCGACTTCGACGAGTGGGGGCAAGTCGCCGCGGACAGCAGCGCCGGCTTCCAAGTGTTCGGATTTGCGGGCGGTATCTACGACCCAGATACGGGACTGGTGAGGTTCGGGGCGAGAGACTATGACCCGGTGGTGGGGCGTTGGACAGCGAAGGATCCGATCAGATTCGCCGGTGGGCAAGCGGGCCTCTACGTTTACGTCATGAACGATCCGATCAACAACAGGGATTCTGGCGGACTGGGGTTCTTCGATTGGTGCATGAACGCTTGGCATTGGCTCACCTCGTGGAGCTTTTCCCAAAAGTACAACGAGGCGATCCACAGCTCCAAGGAGTGCGTAGAGGGACAACTAGACCTGGTGGACAAGATGTCTGATGGTGAGGCTACGGACGAAGACAACAATGCGGCCCAGGCAAAATGTACGAAGAGCCAAGAGGACACAAAGGAAACGATAAAGAAGGGCGCTGAGGTTGTGACAGAATCCTACATGCAAGAGTAGTGAACCAGAGGGGACGCGAAGATGTCTATCGCAAAGAAGGCCGTTTGCCTTTCAATGGCGACGATTGGACTGCTCGGCTGTTGGTTTGTCGTGCTGAATCTCGTGCGAATGGGGAGCGCGTGGAGCGATCATGTACATGAGAGGCACGTGGAATCGGGGCCGCGGACTATTCCAAAAGAGAAACTCGAAACTCTTTCCAAGGAGAACTTGGTTACATTGGTGCGCGTTGGAGAAATGGTGTTGGGCACAGAATACCGAGTCTCACGGACGGGCTACGAGTACTTGGTGGTCATCAGGGCTGTTGCGCTCATTTCAACGGTGTTCTTGACGATTGCGTTCCTGTGGGGCATTGCCTTGTGCCGTCGACGCAGGAGTGCAGGGACGGGGTCGGCGTCTTCTGGCGATCCTCCATCGACCTAGAGCCACGCGTCCCGCCCAGGGTGGCAAGCAGTTAGCGGCCGAATTGACATCGTAGCGGGTGGCCGAATTGAGGTC
>Ga0182010_10001839_pt1 | contig 10994 bp, 8 predicted proteins | sample 611E1MmetaG_FD_120488 | JGI IMG/M metagenome (GOLD analysis project Ga0182010, IMG submission 120488) | Permafrost microbial communities from Stordalen Mire, Sweden - 611E1M metaG | ecosystem: Environmental > Terrestrial > Soil > Wetlands > Permafrost | place: Sweden: Stordalen | collected...
ATCGCGGATCTCGATCGGATCCTCGGTTCGGGCAGCAACTCACTCATTATCCAACGCATAGGCACACGCACAAAAACCCTCATCGACATAGGTATCCGGCGGCTCGATGACGTCCGGGAAGCCGAGCGAATCGGTGATACAGCGATAATTGGCACCGAAACGGGACGCCTCGACGTGATTCGAGCAGCTCAATCGATGCGGATCGCCGTTAGCATTGATTTGAAGGAGGGGAGTGCAGTGTCGCCCGATCCAGCACTTTCCGGAGATCCTCTCGGGGTTATCGAGAAGATGAACCTCTACAAGATGAGCGAACTAATCGTGCTGAACATCAATCTCGTGGGAACGAAGCACGGGGTCGACTTTGATTTTATAGAGAGGGTGATCGACGTTTCGGGACATCCAATTGTCGTCGCTGGCGGAATAAAGAACAGTGAAGACTTGGATACGCTCGAAGATCTCGGGGCTGCAGGCGTGATTCTCTCGACGGCGATTCACGAAGAGATAATCCCGGTCGATCTCGTCCGATAGAGAACAAAAAACAAAAAAAGACGATCAGAGCGGAAAAGCCCGCCAGTTCTCCGCCCCAAAACGCTCTTTACAAGACTGGCAGGTACCGTCCGATCTCGTACTCCGACACCTGGATGCGATACTCATCCCACTCTTTCTTTTTGAGTTGGATGAAGCGGTCAAAGACGTGATTGCCAAGTGCGCGTCGCACGAGTTCAGAGTTCTCGGTCTCTTTTATGGCGAGTCCCAAATTCTCGGGGAGTGAGCCAATGCCATGCGCATCGAGCTGTTGCGGCGTCATTTTGAAGATGTCCTTCTCGACGGGGTCAGGGAGGTCGTAGCCCTTTTCCATTCCGTCGAGCCCGCTTGCGAGCATTACCGCAAAGGCAAGGTAGGGATTACAGGCCGGATCGGGGCAACGCAGTTCTACCCTCGTCGCGAGCTCATTTCCGGGCTTATACATTGGCACTCTTATCAGTGCGGATCTATTTCGCCGCGCCCACGAGATGTAAACAGGCGCTTCATAGCCGGGGACGAGTCGCTTGTACGAGTTGACCCATTGGCTCATGACGAGACAGAATTCGTTCACGTGCTTCAACTGGCCGGCAATAAAGCCTTTACCCTGCTCTGACAGGTGGTACATGTCATTGGGGTCGAAAAATGCATTCTTCTTTCCCCTAAACAGTGATTGATGCGTATGCATGCCGCTTCCGTTCTCACCGAGTATGGGCTTCGGCATGAACGTGGCATAGTAGCCTGCCCGGAGCGCGATCTCCTTAACAACGAGGCGGTACGTCATGACGCTGTCGGACATGGTCAAAGCGTCCGTGTAACGGAGATCAATCTCGTGTTGGCTAGGGCCAACCTCGTGGTGACTATACTCGACGTGAATGCCCATGTCTTGCAGCGCAAATATCGTGTCTCTCCGAAGATCAGTCGCCTGATCCAAAGGGGTAAGATCGAAGTACCCGCCGGTATCAATGATATCGGCGCATTGATTGTTTGCAAAATAGAAATACTCAAGTTCCGGCCCAATGTTGAATGTCAGGCCTTTCTTCTCTGCTCGCTGGAGATTTCTTTTGAGGACGTACCTAGGGTCTCCCTCATAAGGCTTCCCCGACGGTTCAAGAACGTCACAGATGATTCGCGCGACGCCCTTTTCTTTTGGCCGCCAGGGCAATATCGCAAAGGTGCTGGGATCCGGCTTCGCAATCATATCTGACTCCTCAATCGTTTGATAGCCAATGATTGAGGAGCCATCGAAGCCCATTCCTTCATCGAGAGCCCCTTCAAGCTCGTCGCTTGTTATTGCAAAGCTTTTCAGAGCGCCGAGGATGTCCGTAAACCAGAGTCGAATGAACTTTATGCCATGTTCTTCGACTTGGGCTACAACATAGTCTTTGTCCTTCGTTTCTGCCATGGAAAAACTCCTGTTCGTAATTCTCGGTAGGAAATTACGTTCCGCTTTAGGCCGTAATGAAATATAAACATTTCCAGCACGCCAAGATTTGCGGGGAAAGGAGGATCGCAGCGCTACGCGGCATGGTCGACTGAGCGGTGTTTACAATCGTTGATTAAGGAGCTTCACATCCATGAGAGCTGAGATCGAATGTACTTTCACGGCTATTTCCAGCTCATAAAGTGCCGCCATTGGATTTGCTCCGGCGTAATTGTTGATCTCGACAACGTCATTTTCAGCGCAGATTCCAAGCGAACCTTCTTGCATCGGGCTCTCGATCCAGCCGACGATGCCAGCTTTTTTAGCGTCCTGGAGCAGCTCGATGGATTTTTCAGATGCGATAGCTGGCACGGTTCTAACGTTCGCGAGCACTGTGCCCTTTCCGCTCCGAGCTGCAGCCAAAATAGAGGTCATTCGTCGTGCGGTGAATATTTGAATCGGGTCGAGCGACGTCCCGCCATATGAGATGAGATCCGTATAGGCGATCGGCTGGCTGTTGTTGATTGCGAGAAGCCCCCCGTATCTGATGCTAGACGGAATCCCGTGTTTGATCAATATGCCGTCGACGGTCATGCTACACATAGTCACGAGCCCCACCGCCCCATACGGGATGAAGACGGCACCAACCTTATCCCCCTCCTCTAAAACACGCACGTAGGGGCTAACAGTGTATCCGCTATCTATTGTCTCAGCTGCCGCTTCTATTGCGACATCGAAGTCATTCTTGTCGATAGTCGCGACATTGACTATGATGTCGCCATTTCTAAGCTTTAAGTCGAAACTCGTCCGGTAAACCAGCTCGTCGATCCTGGTTATGACAAATCCGACACGATCTCCGACGATCGCTTCATTCAACTCTTTCAGGCCTTTTTCGGTGATGACTCTGCCAGCGTTACCGATTTTAGTCGTAAAGCCTTTGTAATCAAGCAGCACCAAATAGTGGCGCACGGCGCGTTCTCCTATCGGGTATCCTCGTTGACTTAAGCTTGCGGAGATCATCCGCGCTCCGATAGCCTCGTCACTTTCGTCGAGAATTCGTAGGATTTCGATTAGCTTTCTCTCTGTCTCGATGTTCGTCATGAAAAGTCGCAGAACACTTAAGCGCTTATTTGAGCCATCAGGCCCCCCAGATGCGCTAAAGTATTAAGAGGGCACCTTATTTGTAGTTTTCCGAGTTAATTTCAATACCGATAAGCCCCTTCGGATAACTATGGGCTCGTAGGGTAGTGGACTATCCTCTTGGACTTCGGAGCCTTTGTGGAGACATCCAAGAACCTGGGTTCAAATCCCAGCGGGCCCGTCAATCTGCTCTACAAAGAGCAAGCGCCAGCCACAGCGTTTTTGTTAATTTCCGAGGCTCATAAGCGGCGCCGGAATCGAACCGCCTCTTTTGATGAACTTTTTGGAGCTAAATGCGTTGATTGGCACCACAGGCGCAGCCCCGAGCAACCCACCGAACTCAATCAAGTCTCCTTCCTTTCCTACGGGAATAAGCCGCACACCCGTCGTTTTGTCGTTGATGACCCCGATCGCGCACTCGTCAGCAATTATTCCCGCGATTGTCTCGGCGGGTGTCGCAGAAGGAATGCACACCATGTCAAGCCCAACCGAACATACGGACGTCAGTGCCTCAAGTTTCTCAAGCCCGATGGCGCCGACGCGGATTGCTTCAGCCATGCCAGCATCTTCGCTAACCGGTATGAACGCGCCACTGAGGCCCCCTACGCGTGAAGACGCCATCGCGCCCCCTTTCTTGACCGCATCAGTAAGCATAGCGAGTGCAGCAGTCGTTCCAGGCGCTCCGCACCGCTCAATCCCCATTGCTTCGATGATCTGTGCGACAGAGTCCCCCTTCTGGGGGGTAGGCGCTAACGAGAGGTCGACAATTCCGAAATCAACATTCATTCGTGCTGCTATCTCTTTACCTACCAACTCCCCCACGCGAGTTATCTTGAATGCGGCACGTTTGACAACCTCGGCGAGCTCACCGAGATCGCAATCTCCCATTCTCTCCACCAAAGCCCTAATGACGCCCGGACCTGATATACCCACGTTCACGACCGATTCGGGTTCGCCTGGACCGTGAAAGGCGCCGGCCATGAACGGATTATCAGGTGGCGCGTTTGCAAAGGTAACCAAACGGGTGCAAAGCTGCGGATCGATGCGAGCAAGCTCCTTGATGACTCTACCCATTCGGAGCGCGGCCTCGATGTTGATGCCCGCTTTGGTCGTAGCGATGTTCACGGAGGCACACACTTTTTCTGTCGTGCTCAATGCCTCCGGAATCGAGCTCACAAGTGCCTCAGTCCCGATTGTAAAGCCTTTCTGGACGAGGGCCGAGTAGCCACCGATAAAGTCGACGTTCAACTCAGATGCAGCTTCATCCATCGCGCTTGCAATCAATGGACCAGATTGTGGATGGACGTCGATCAAGGAGCCAATAGGAGTTACCGAGATGCGCTTGTTTACTATCGGCAGCGAATACCGCGCCACCGCTCGATCGGCTTCTGAGCGCAGCTTAGATGCGACAGACACGATCCGATCATGCACAGCTTGGGCCATCTGTTCAGGGTCGTCTCGCACGCAGCCCATCAAGTTGATGCCTACAGTGACTGTCCGTATGTCGAGATGCTCGTAGAGAATCATGTCGAGCGTTTCGAGTATTTCATCAGCGCTGAAGATCATAACTTCCCCTTTTCGCGTAGCGACTATGCGAGCATAGCTACAGCGGGCATTCGCCGAAGATCAACTTAGTCTTTGTGGTGTTTCACGGCGTGCACCGAGATCACCTTTCAAGTTACACTCGAGCCACCAAAGCCCAGTCGCGAGAAGAGAGACGAACGCTGACTGACGGCGTCCGATTTCGGTTCGGCTAGCGAAAATTCGCCTTGCCCTGTAAGCGACCAATAACTTCGGAAGCGCTTTTTAAGGCCGCGTGAGATGCAAAGAAAACGGACCCGGAGGGATTTGAACCCTCGACCACCGGCTTAGAAGGCCGGTGCTATATCCTGACTAAGCCACGGGCCCCTTTTATTCCATGCTAGCAACTCATACTTATAAATGTGTTAAATAGGGCAACTGCGCGACGGGTTGCTTTCAGTAGCAAGGCTCAGGCCTCTGACGCATCGGTCCTGGCGCAACAGACAACAAAAAAGCACCGGCATGTGCACTCCACGCGAAGCCTTCGTCCTCCAAGGATCGGAAGGCGCTCTCACGTGAGTCGCAACGTGCACCGAGCCGGGACTAGTTTGAAGCTCAGATCAGTTCATCGACCTTCAAAGTGGCATTCTTCGGCGGTCTCGACTGCGATAATCTTGCCTGGACCTTCGTCCTCAATGCCGCGCAGCCGGCACGTGCGTTCGCGCAGCTCGAGCTGAATCCGGGCCGACATAACCTCACGTTCTTCATAGAAGTCACCCACCCGGTGTGAAACTTTTTGCATTGAAATGGTTTTGTTGCGAACGCGCGCTAAAACCCCGGTCGTACCGATCGCAAGGTCGTGACGACTCGCGTCCGTCACAAACACTTCCTCACTAACGTTAGCTTCGAAAACAATTGGGATGTTATGAGCACTGCGCAACTCAAAAGTTCTAACGCGCTTCGTGACGAGGTCGTCGATTGACTCTTTTGATATACCGGTCAAAGCTAGATGTCTCATGTGCTCACCCGTACATGACCTGCGTTGGTCCTTTCGTTTCGGCCTGTTCTGCCCCTTGAACCTGCTCGGCAAGCTTGTGCAGCTCTGTTTCGATCTGGTCCGCTTCCTCAACCAGCTTCTTCGTGCTAATGTTCAAGTTCAATACATTGCTTACCACGTCTATGACGCGAGCTGCTGCGCGTGGATCAGGAGTGGGGCCTTGGGTTTCTCCCAAGAGGCAAAGTGCCGGGAGCTTGTTAACATGACTCTCATTCATTATGCTTCCGGCGATACCCGAGATACTTCCGGTCACCAAGGTCTCGGTCTTGTCCTTCACGAGACTGAGTTGTTCGGCGCCAGTTGCGGCCGCATAAACGGTGCGTTCTTCGCGCATCGTGGCGATACCAGCGATCGGTATGTTGAGTTTCGCGTTCAGGCTCTGCGCCCAGCCAATAACTGCTTTTCCTATATCATATGCAATCATTGGGTGAATCAGGATATCCGACAGCACTACGATGAAGTTGTTTTGAGGATCTTCGTAGATTCTGACTGGGGCGTGCGTGAGTCCATCAAAGAGCACGGTAATGGGCGGGAATAGGCGAGATTCGATAGTTCCTATCTGCGTCATTTTGAGCTCGGCTGCTATTTGTGTGGCCACGATGTTGCCAACGAGGCCGATTCCGGGGAATCCCGCGAGGATTACGGGGCTCTTTGAGCTCACCTCTTGTTCGATAATCATGTCGACGTATTCGGTATCAGTTCCGGCTTTCATAATGTATCAGCGTCCACAATTGCTCACTTTTTAAACAATGACCCATTACTAAGTAAATACTTTATCTATCCATTCCACGACTCTTCTGGTGATCTCAGAACGGCACCTTGCATAATCGCGTCCTTTGCGGAGCGCATATAAACAATGTGCCGCAAAGAACGTATGGGCCTCACCGCCACAGGTCGTGACTACAATTCAAGAATATGCGTTCAAACGAGGATTCAAGAAGGATGCTAATCAGCGGGTTGTCGAAGCACTCAAAGCTTGCTTCGGCATCGATATTAACGTGCGCGACGAAGAATACCGCTTAAGCTACGGCGCACTCAAGACGATGACGATACGTGTGGCTGAGACGTTACTCGTCGATACCGAACCCAGCACCGGCGTTCCAGAAGCGGTAATGATCGATACGAACGCGCGGTTCCGCTGTTTTCTGGAAAAAGCAACTGGATACACGGCAAAACAGCGTGCAAAAAAGGCTCAAGAAGCGGTAAAACGCGTTAAAGAGGACTGACCTACTCCTACTCTGCCCGCGCTATTCGGCGTAGATTGCCGGTTTCGTGGGAAGCGCTCGCCTCGCGCGATTCGCCGGATCGTACACGTTGTTGTTTTCTTCGCAGACATACACATGTTTCCCAAATTTTCGCGTCATGTAGTCCTTAGCGGCGAGAAGAGTCTCTGATTCGGCCTTGAAGTCCAGCGCGCCAGCAGATGGGGCTTCGTGAGCGAGCGACTTGACAAGATCAGGTGCGATATGAGCGATTTCTTTTACATACATACGAAGAAGGGGGTCATCTTTGGCTCGGGCTATGATGTTCCTGATCGAGAGATCGTCAAGCCCACGCGCCACGCCGTAGAGGGTGTATTTCCACTGAGCCGGAAGGTAGATAAAAACTGATTCGGTTTCCCGCTTTATTGCGGCTTGTATGTTTGAGATATCAGTGATCACCCCATCCAAGAAGCCCTTTTGCGGAAGTGTTTCGGCATAAAGATCGTCATACAGAGGGAATTCTGCGAGGGAGATATAACCAGACTTCAGCATTCGCTCCCACAGCTCCTCTGCGATGTGAGGCATAACAGGGGCCAGCACCCTGAGCCATATTTCGATGACGTCCCAGAGCGTGCGACGCCTCTCGTCACCGTCCAGAATCATCGATTTGTACTCTTCAACCCGGTTTAAGTGTTCAAAAAACGCTTCGGTGACGTACTTTCTGTACGAGAATTGATGGGCGGCTTCAGACGTTTTTGATACCATCGCCTTAGTCGCGGCCAGTATCCATCGACTCGCAAAAGAAAGCTGTCCATTGTACTCCGGCCTCCCCGCTTCGACATCACTCTTGGTTGCATGCCAAAACCGCAGAAGCCTCTTTTTGACCATCTCGACTTCTTTTTCCCGCCAGTCAATGGTTGAATTCAGGTCGGCAATGGACACCAGACAGAGCCGCACGAGGTCCGCGCTATAGACCTCCGGGACTGTCGCGATGGGAATTACGTTGCCCTTGCTTTTCGACATCTTCACCCCTTCGCGAACAAGAAGCTCGTTAAGGGTAACGAGCTTTGGCCAGCAAGTCTCCGGAAACAGTATTGCGTGATGGAACAAGAAGAAGCTCAAGTGATTGGAAATGTGGGCAATAGCAGTGTGCCGATGATCGTTCGGATACCAGTAGATGAAATCGTTTCTCGCAGCTCTAATCACCGTCTCAGGCAAACCTGTTTGCTGGCAGACGTCCGTTGCGTCGCCCTTGCCTAAGAAAATGTAGTCAAAGAAGGCGGGCGTTAGGCGCTTCGGGTCACACTCACGAATGTGCTTGATGACCGTATAGAGCGCCATGTAGATAACGGAATCAGAAAGCGGCTCAATTATCCAGTGCTCGGTTGAGAATGGAAATTCCGTCCCAAGCCCTCTGCGGCGAACGCACGGTCGTTGATCGAGCCACTCAAACGTCTGGACGAACTGTGCTCTGTATATCTCTGGTATGATTTCAAGCTGGTCAAGTAACTCAAATGCCTTTTCCTTCCAGTGAGGGTCGCCATAGTTGAGGAAATACTGGCCGGGCTCTATGGCCACAACCACACGGCCGCCACATCGACAGAGTCCTTTTGTTGAGGTCTCATAAATGTTCGACGCGCCGTTTCGGCTATTCAGGAATTCTACGATATCCTGCTTGACGTCGCGCACTAGCCGGCCATCAAATTGCTCGGCAGTTTCCTTAAGAATGCCGGTATAGAATTCCTCCCGGTAAAGCATGTTGGTAATATGGCTCAGCGTCTTGTCGTCGCGTTGAGATCGAACACCATAGCGTTCGCATAGCTCTGATGCAGGAAAATCCCCGTACCCGTCGATTTTGACGAGAGATATCGGCCGTATAGCTTCAATATCGCTTCTTAACGAGGAGAGATCGACGTCTAAACCTATGCTCCCGTGCTGCTTTAGGTCGTTCAGCGCGGCCCAATCATAGGGGGCGTGAGCGGGGACACTCATGACGATTCCGGTACCGTGATCAGAATCGACGAAAGACGCCGGAAGAATGGGTATTTTCCGTCCCAGAGGGCTGACGCAATGCGCCCCTAGGAGTGACGTGCCCTGAAACTCCTCGATGATAGTGACCTCTCGCTGCTGATACCGCAACTTGGAGGCGCTTTGGTGGGAAACGATCCACGTCTCACCATCGACGTAGGCTTTGACGTAGGTCGCGTCAGGCGCAACCCAAAGATTTGTTACCGCAAAAACTGTTTCAGGGCGCAGCGAGGCCGTGACGACATAAGCGTCGTCCAAAGAGAACTTGATCCCAACGTACTCGTCGATTGATATCTTCTCAACGTCGCCGCCGGCGATATCGTCTTCCCCGACGGCGTTTTGATCGATCGTGCAGAAGAGAACTGGATGTTGTCCGCGCACGATCAGCCCGAGCTCCATCAGCTTGCCGTACTGCCAGCGAATAAACTGGTTGTAAACGAGGTCGCCGGTGGTAAACTGTCGGGACCAGTCGATTGAGAAGCCCATCTTCTTGAAATCTGGCGCGATCTTCTCTGCAAAGTAGTTCGCGATATTCCAAGGATCCACAAACGAATTGACGATCTGCTCAACGCGCGACTCGTCATCCTCATAGAGGCGAACGTAGTTCGTATAAAGCGCTATCGTCGCGCTTTCGTGGCGCGCTATGCACGAGCTAATGGCGAGTATAGGTGTTCCCGTAATATGCCACGCCATCGGCCACAGCACGTTGTGGCCGTTCATTCGCATAAACCGAGCGTGGATATCAGCAACGTTATAGGTCCGCGTATGGCCTATGTGCTGGGGTCCGCTCGTATACGGATACGGCGTCGTTAAGAAGTATTTCTTCGGCCCTGCGTTTTTTGGCTCAAATATCTTGTCGCCAAACCAACGACCCTGCCATTTCCTCTCAATCGCTCGAATTTCATCAAGTTCAGAAGTTGCCACTTAGACTCCCGGCGGTGCGTCTCAACGATTAGAAAATGGCTATTTGGACAAGCGACCTGATGGGAACGCTCTGGACTTGATCAATCCCCTTCTTGTTGATAAGCACAGCTACCGATAGCGGCGTTGCTTGCATCTCTTTGATGCTTTCTATAAGTTCAATCGCCGTGCTTCCAGTGGTTATTACATCATCGACTATCGCGCAGCTTTTTCCCGCAATATCAGCGAAGTTTTGACTAAATGAGCCCTTAACGCCGCCATTTTCAGATCCCTTTTGTTTTTGCGGAACAAACACGGCGAGCTCTGCTCCGATTTCGTCGGCGACAAGCGTCGCAAGGGGTAATCCACTTAGCGCTACGCCGATTACTACGTCAGGATCACCTGTCTCCAAGATCATGTCGACCAACGCGAGCGAGACGAATCTAAGCCTCTCTGCGTTTTGCCCAATCTCGCTCCAGTTTACGTATATGTCCTTTGGCGCAGGCTCTTGTGAGCTCTTGGAGCGGGTGAGAAGCCACGTTGCAGTTTCTCGTGATATGTTTAGTTCATCCGCTATCTCCCCGGAACGCAACCCTTTCTCGCGTAGTTCCTGCGCTTTGCTTATGAGATCGTTCAAATCGTTCATGTTATGACTCCTCCCACCTGTCAAAGATTACCGCTTCACCGGCTTAACTCTCACCTCAGATCCACAGACAGGGCAGATCTTTTCCGTTTCATACACCCGACCACATCCGACACACCTGCATCTCCATTTCAGTACGCGTTTGATGCGTGCCTGCTGGATCGGCTGCGTCTCAATCCCGAGGCACGCCGCGACATTTTGAACGGCATAATCATCCGTAACCAGCGTACCGCTTACTTCAAGTGCCTTCGCCAGCACGTCAATATCTGCTTGAGACAGCTTAAGGTGGTCACCCGTCGACTTAGCCTTTTCCGTGACAACGTCTACCGCTTTTTTCAACGGCTCTTCGATTTTCAGTCCCTCTTTTAGAAACTCTTGCAGTACTACTGTCGCTTGAGAGCTCTTCAACTCGCGGGTTACCTCAGGCACTGTGTACATAATGCCAGAGACGTGAACGCCATAAATAAACACGGGAGCGTCAAGCACGTACGTTGTAGACATCAGCCGTGCATATGTAATTGATTCAATATGCATCTTTTTCTAGCAAATAGTCACCTA
>Ga0182010_10001841_pt1 | contig 10988 bp, 11 predicted proteins | sample 611E1MmetaG_FD_120488 | JGI IMG/M metagenome (GOLD analysis project Ga0182010, IMG submission 120488) | Permafrost microbial communities from Stordalen Mire, Sweden - 611E1M metaG | ecosystem: Environmental > Terrestrial > Soil > Wetlands > Permafrost | place: Sweden: Stordalen | collected...
ATTTTAATAAAGAATTCAAGAAGTCTTTAAGGGGAAAAACATTGATGAATAATTTTTCCAATACAAAAGTGGTGTTAGTCACTACCATTCCGTCGCTGGAAGCCCAATCCGGAATGATTGATTATACATTTTTGCTCCCTGGCAAAAATGATCTTTGTAAACCATAGTTTCTACCAGAAACAGAGACGTCCAGTGACTTACGTTTCGTGAGCCGACCCCTATTGGTTTCTTACTTAGCGATTACTATTTGCAAACACATTGCAAAAAACTTACATTTGTAAAAAAAGAGATTAATCATAACTAAATTAATTAGATCATGGAAGGATATTGCGTAAAATGTAAGGCTAAAAAAGAAATTAAAGATCCTGTTGAAGTTACAATGAAAAATGGCAGAAAAGCAATGAAGGGTAAATGTCCAACTTGCGGAACCGGGATATTTAGGATACTTGGTAAAGTGTAGATTCGTTAACCTTATTTTAAAATTAACTACAACTAAAGAGTGTATTATTATGGTAGAATTAATTTTCTACCATAATTATTTCTCTTTGTAATATATAACACAATATTCTTATACAACTTCTAAGTTGGAAAAACCAGTGGGCTTGACCATAGTTGGCCGGACAATATTGAACACTTAGAGCCTGAGTTAAGTATTTGTTGTTTAGCCATGTATGACAATTGTAACCTTCCCGGCGAAATGTGGTCAATAAGACCGGCTTTTGCAATCTTTTGCTATAACGGTAAATTGTATGAGTAGTGGCTAATTGTGTGGTAGTTTCCTATCAAACCGTAGTAGAGTTTGAGCGGGCTACAATCCCTGATATTTAGCATTTTCCATGCCATTACTTATACAAAATGTTGTGGTGCGTTTTTTTGTCTATTGTCTTTTATTTATTCAGACTTGTCCGCCATTTCTTCAAACTTTGCTGTCATTGTAGGATTCCCGCTCGTTAATTTTTTAATTGTTAGATCATCCGCTTTATTATTTGCCAAACGAAGGTTGTTTTCCGAAGACAACAATGCTTCTTTGGTTTTTTGAAGATGATCAATGGTTTTGTCTATTTCGTCAATAGCTGTTTTAAATTTACGGCTAGCTAGTTCATAATTTCTAGCAAATCCTTCTTTAAATTTGTTTATATTATCTTCAAAATTGGTAATATCAATATTCTGATTTCTTATCAAACTTAGTTCTGCTTTATATTTCATAGAATTCATTGCAGCGTTGCGAAGAAGCGTAATAATAGGGATGAAAAATTGGGGGCGTACAACGTACATTTTGGTGAATTTGTGAGAGACATCAACGATCCCCGTATTATAGAATTCGCTTTCTGCTTCTAGAAGCGAAACAAGAACTGAATATTCACATTTCTTTTCCGTTCGGTCTTTGTCCAATTCTCTGAAAAAATCTTCATTCCTTTTCTTTGTAGCAGTTTCATCGCCCTCATTCTTCATTTCAAACATTATTGAAATAATTTCATTATCTACTTCATCTGTTTCCCTATAGACAAAATCACCCTTACTTCCAGACTTTGAATCATTGTCTTTTTCAAAATAGGCGTTTTGAAAAGCAGTTGCACGAAGTTTGTTGAATTCGGCTTCACAATGTTGTTCAAGTGTTTCGCCAATCATTTTTGTTGAGAGTCTAAGCTTCATCTCTTTACGAAGAGTAATTTCTTCATCTTTCAGCTTGATGATATCATCTTTTGTCTTAAGTTCAGTAGAAAATTTTTCGTTTAAAGACTTTTCGAGTAATTGTTTTTCTGTCTCTTTAATTCTTAGATCATTAGCAAGATCGTCACGTTGCTTTTCGATTTCTTTGATTGCCTCTGTTACTGTAAGTTTTTTCTCAATCTCTGCATTCTGAATTTTTGATTTCATTTCAGCAATCTCAGATTCTTTCCGAGCTAACTGATCAGCAAGTTCGCGTTCATTTTTGGCTTTTAGTTCACTGATTTCTTGATCCTTTTTTGCAAGATCCTCTTGTAATGAATTTTTAAGATTCGCTTCAGCAAGCTTAACAGCATTTACTTTTTCATTTTCAGCAAGGTCTAATCGCTTTTGCAATTCTTCTTCGAATTGATGATCTCGAACTTGCTTAAGAATATCAGCAAATCCAGCCTCATCGACTTTAAAAACCTTTTTACAATTTGGACAAATAATTTCGTTCATATTCTGTCTGTTTTAAATGCACCACAACTTTGTATCCCTGAGATTTTCAGGGGTAACCAACAGGATCCCGTATGTACCCCCGTAAAACATTCTGAGAAATTGATTATTAATGATTTATTCGCTCTTTTCATCCAATTGCGACTATTTAATTCTATTCTTATAAAAACGAAGTTAATACTTTTTTTAGTTGCGAACTTTTTTTAATAAATCTCTTTTAAACAATTAATTGAAGTGAATTCACGAAGTCTTTAAGGGGAAAAATTAGCTAATTAATCCCTTGCGTGGTTTTTGTAGGAAATGTTGGCGACACCCCATACATAAATAAATACTTGAAAAAAACTTTTTCAGGTCTGAAATTAATATTTTATTAAAAAAAATTAATTTTCAGGTTAAAGTGATCCAGGATAACTATTAACGTGTCTGTCCGATAATCCAGGATTCCTTTCTCGATCTGGACGATACGTGCCTGGGGAAATTTTAATAAAGAATTTAAGAAGTCTTTAAGGGGGAAAACATTGATTAAGAATTTTTTCAATACAAAAGTGGTGTTAGTCACTACCATTCCGGCGTAAAAGGCCAAGCCGGAATGATTGATTAAACATTTTTGTTCCCTGGCAAAAATTATATTTGTAAACCATAATTTCTCCCAGAAGCAAAAAATGTTTGTTTTTGACTTATATGGGTGATAAATTTGAATTGATAAACCCAAAATTATGAAAAGACTATCATCATCGATTTTATTATTACTAATTATACCAATAGTTGTAATTGGTCAAAATCTAAAAGCCTTGGATGAGAAAAATGGATTTAGAGAAGCAAAGTTTGGAATGTCTCCGAGTTCTTTTAAGAAATTAGAACCAGTAAAAATGATTACTCTTAAAGGACTTGGTTATCTTGAAAGTAAAGGAACTACTTCGCATTCTATTTCATTTGAAAGAGAATACTATGATAAAGATGTTGATTTACATATAGGAGATTTCCCATTAGATTATGTGGAATACTATTTTTATAAAAATATATTAGTGAGTATCGAAATTAAAGTTAGCAATGGCTTTACGAATCAAAATGGCGTATTAAACGTACTTGAAACAGCATATGGCAAAGGAGTGTTACAGAAATATAATCTTGGTAGAGATTTATACTACATTTGGGAAGGTGAAGAAATAGCAATGAGTTATACCTTAATTAGTGAATATTCAGATCTTATTGGTCGAGAAATAGCAATTACTAGCAAAAAACTAAAGAAATGGGAAGAAGCAGATAAAATAATAGAAGCTCAAAGAGAAGCTCAAAGAGAAGAACAAACAGAGAAGCAGAAAATCCAAGAAGCAGCAAAAAAATTATAGTACTTGATTTTTAATAAATGCATTCATTTTAGATTATAAAATGAACGTAACTACTTATATATTATAATTTTAAACTTAGCATCTAAAAATTACTTATTGACATGGTTTTCCTTAGAAAGGGATGTGTAAATATGATTAGTATTATTCTTAATATCAGTCCATAAGGTAAATACTAAGCCGTCTGGATGTAAATATATTCTCCGGTAGGAATTATCAATATCACTAAAAGCTACTTTTTTGAAAGCGCAATATTGCTTAATTTTATCCTCTAAATTATTATAATTGAAATCATTCTCGCTGAAAGTCATTTCAATTCCTTTATAGTAAACAGGCGAAGAATCTGTACCAAAAAAATCACTCTTTAGATTAATCCAAATACTTGCAGTTTTGCTTTCGATGTTGTAATTATAGGCCCAAATTTCATCTCTACTAAATTCCTTAGTTTCAACATAAACAAATCTTTTATTAAGTAGTGTCTTCTGAAAGTTGCTCCAATCAAAAGAATAATTTATAAGACGAGATTCATTTGACTGATGCACATGTTTCCCATTATCTAATACTGCATTTCTAATTTCAGTAAAGGTTAAATCTTGGGCACTGATTCTATTTTGAAGCAAAAGAATCATACTTATTATTGATAGATATTTCATTATTAATATGGTGCTATCCAAAAGTATTACCTTTTTAATTGATCTTGATTATCTAATCAGAAACGTAAATGTCATTTTCAAGAATTCAAGTATTGAGTTGATCAAAGTTACTAATTTCCAAACAATAGCTTATATAAGACAGTAAGCGCCGGAGCTGATTCCGGACTTGCCTCTCACTTCATGTTTGATGTCCTTTTCATAGCACCATCTGTATTAAGTTGTGTCATTTTTTTAGAATTAGCAAAAGATTCAATTTCAATCTCTGAGATAGATGGAATTTTATTGAAAGCTAAGTAGCAAATTAATTTCTATTTAACTAGGCATTCAATTAGAATCAATTCGTTCTGTTAGTTCTGGAATCCAGACCCACAGATCAAAATCAAAATAATGTAATCTTTGTGGTAATTCTCTACTAACACCAAGTTCATCACAGAACTTAAGCGAAAGCATCATTGTTAACTGATCTTTTGTGTTTTCTGGAACATGTTCAGTAGTCATCAGGGCAACAGATTTTCCTTTTTTTTGGAGAATTGATTCAATTTCAAACCATCCCTGACTCATCTGTTGTGGAAATAATAACCAAGTTTCTGACCCGTCATATGCAGGTCCGGCACTGACAGGCTCGCCATATATTTTAAAGTTGCAATTAACTTTGGCTCGAACGATTAAAGTCGATGGATTGATAATTCGAAACAATGTTCTACCTCTATCTCCTTTACCTCCTAAAAGTTCTGTGCTATAGGTGGTGCTTATGACACTTTCTCTCATCCACCGTTCTTGAGTTGCTTTAGCAATCGAGTTTGTGTCATAGGCATACCTAATTAGAACTATTAGTGTTAGTGATAATACTACAAAAGTTCCAATCCCCACAATAGTGGAATCCTTTACGAAGAGTGCTATGCAAACTACAATTGCAGTTATAACTAAAATTATAACAGCTATAACTATTGATACTCTTTTCATGATAGTGAGGTTATGATTAATTTCATAGAGACTGAATTATTATTGTGCTGGCAGCCATTGGGGTACATGACTCCCCGGTTTTTATACTTCGTTGTCGTCTGTGTCACCAAAATCAATTCTGTTAAAGTGATCATTGGTTAAATAAATATTCTCATTCAAATATTTATTTAATTAATTCCTCAAATTTATAACCTCTACATCGAAAACAGATACCATTTTGGACCTTTTGGTATTCAGGAAACCATCCAGCACCATTACATCTTTGACATGGGGTATAACTTAATTCAATTAATCGACCATTAATATTTTCAAAGTAACTAACTTTATTATGTTTATGATAATCTAAATGACACCAGTTACAATATGTGATAAGGTTTTCTATTTCATATTCCCATGGAAGTAAATCTTTAATATATAGTTTATGATGAATATGCATACATATCATTCTATCAGTATATTCAATTCTAAGTGCTCTATTTTCCAACTTTAACCAATAGTACCGATATGAACCATCTTTTTGCTTGTTCCATGATGTTTCTTTACTTCCACAAATTGTACATCTATTAAGATCTCTTTCTAATACTTCCTTCCTTTTTTCAAACCACTCAATAGTTGAAAGAAGTTCAATATAAGGAATCAAATCAACTTTTCCATGACTTGATAATAAAACATTGAAGCCAATTATCGTCATTTTTTGGAATTAATTAGCATAGATCAAGCATTCATGCGATTAGTTATTGGCAGTATTTTTGTATTGCTTCATAAGCCTTTGAGAACCCTAATTCACCAGCTTTACTTAGATCTAAACAGCCAGTATCTTTTTGTCCTAAATAATTAATTCTTGTCAATCCTCTGAGATAGTAAGCCTCTGCAAAATCATGGTTAATTTCAATAGCTTTTGTATAATCAGAAATCGCTCCTCTGGAGTCTTGAAGATTGACCTTTGAAATTCCTCTGTTATAATAAGCTTCTGCATAATTGGGATTTTTTTCTACTGACTTAGTATAGTCCACTATTGCTCCAACGTAGTCTTTGAGTTTGTGCTTTGCTATTCCTCTGTTATAAAGAGCTTTTGCATATTCGGGATTAATCTCAATTGCCTTGTTATAGTCAATAATTGCTCCCCTATAGTCAACGGTGCTGTACTTTGATAACCCCCTATTGTAATACAACCTTGCATTCTCAGGATCAAGTTCAATAGCCTTAGTAAAGTCAACAATCGCCCCAAGGTCATCCTGGAGAATGCTCTTTACTGTTCCTCTGTTACTATAAGCCGCTACTAACCTAGAGTTAATTTCTATAGCCTTACTATAATCAGCGATTGCTCCTCTGTAGTCTTGGTGTTTGAGCTTAGCGTCTCCTTTGTTAAAATACTCTTCTGCCGTCTGGCTAAATCCTGCGGAAGTTATTAATAATGTTGCTACTAAATATAATATACTTTTCATGACCTTATTTTTATCAAAGTTCGACTATTTATTGGCAGTATTTTTTTATATCCTTATATGCCTCTGCAAAGCCTAACTCTACTGCTTTATTTAAATCCAAGCATCCGCTATCTTTCCAGCCCGATAAAATTTTTACTAATCCTCTGGTATAATATGCCTTTGCATAATCAGTGTTAATCTCTATTGCTTTAGAAATGTCGATAATTGCTCCCCTATAGTCTTGAAGGTTGGTCTTTGCTGATCCTCTGGTTAAATAATCCTCTGCATCATTGGGATCAAGCTCAATAGCCTTAGTATAGTCTGGAATTGCTCCATCGTAGTTTTGAAGTCTGTACTTTGCTAATCCTCTGCTTCTATAAGCTGTTGCACTATTAGGATCGAGCTCAATAGCCTTAGTATAGTCTGGAACTGCTCCGCTGTAATCTTGGAGTTTGTACTTTGCTGTTCCTCTGTTAACATAACCCGCTGCATCATTAGGATCAAGCTCAATAGCCTTAGTAAAGTCGGGAATCGACCCATTGTAGTCTTGGAGTTTATACTTTGTTAAACCTCTGTTGTAATAAGCCTTTGCATGATTAGGATCAAGTTCAATTGCTTTTGTATAGTCGGGAATTGTTTCCCTGTAGTCTTGGAGGTTGTACTTTGCTAACCCTCTGTTATAATATGTCTCCGCATCATTTGGATCAAGCTCAATAGCCTTTGTATAATCGGTAATTGTACCCCTGTAGTCTTGTAAGTTATACTTTGCCAATGCTCGATTATTATATGCCTCAGTCAACATAGGATTAAGTTCAATTGCAATAGTAATATCTGCAATTGCTCCCTTGTAGTCTTGGAGTTTGTATTTTGCTGTCCCTCTGTTATTATAAGCTACTGCGTATTCCGTATTTATCTCTATTGCTTTAGTTAAGTCGGCAATTGCTCCTGTGTAGTCTTGAAGGTCGATCTTTGTATTACCTCTGTTATTATATGCTTCAGCATTATTTGGATCAAGCTCAATAGCCTTAGTATAATCGGCAATTGCTCCGCTGAAGTCCAGAAGATTATCTTTTGCTTTTCCTCTATTATAATAAGCATTTGGATCATTAGGTACGAGCCCAATGGCTTTAGTAAAGTCGGGAATAGCACCATTATAATCTTGGAGATTGTACTTTGCATTTCCTCTGTTGTAATAAGCCTCAGAATACTCGGTGTTAATCTCTATTGCTTTTGTAAAGTCAGCAATTGCTCCCCTGTAGTTTTGGAGGTTGTATTTTGCATTTCCTCTATTGTAATAAGCCTTTGCAAACGTGGGATCAATCTCAATAACCTTATTAAATTCAGCAATCGCACCAATGTAGTCTTGGAGTTTGTGCTTTTCTATCCCAACATTAAAATACTCCTCTATTGTTTGGCTGTATCCTGCAGAAGTAATAAAAAGTGCAGTCAATATAAAGAATAATCTTTTCATAATCTATTGTTCTAGGTAGTAGGATTATTTCTTATAATTTTCATCTTTAAATTTTCAGTTCTGCAATAAAAATGCTTCCTCAATCAATAGCTAAGTTAACATAAAAAAGGCGGGTCAGCAAAAAAGCATGTGTTTGGCGTCAGCCAATCTCTTGCTTTTTTGCGTTGGCTATCCCGGTTTGTCGGATTAATTTTTACTGAACAAGCTCTTTAATCTGTGCGTGAATAGCCCTAAAATTACTCTCTACATCAAATAAAAAGTTCCTCTCTGGCATGCTTACCGGCTCACAAGAAATGTCTTTAAAACGGGTATTAAACTCCTTGTTACTGCCTTCCACAAGGATCCCGCAAAAATGACCTACATCAAACTGCAGTATATCCTATGGCTTAATCCTTTCACGTTCCTGAATTGAAAAATTCTTTGAAGTTCCTTCGCTTTTGCTGTTGGTAGTAATTGTGCTTGATCTTCCTTGTGATTCCGAATGACTCTCAAAGTATTGATCCGTTTTACCAAATGGAACCGGCTTATGGTAGACTAGCCCTAATTCTTGTGAACATACACTTTTAGAAAAATCTAGAATTGACGTATTTAATCGTTCTTCTATTATCATTTATTCTCATCTTGTTCTAATTCCTTTTCAGACATAAGAAAAGGGAATGATATAATGTCTTTTTAGTTAGAATATACTATTTACTTCGACTTTCCAATTCTTTTGACCACAGTCTAAGTTCTTTCTTCTCCGGGTGAGATATATCTTTTAACTTGAATTGTGATTCTTGAATTGTCATAAACTGTTCGAAAAGATTAATAACCAGCCTATCAGCAGCTGCAGCGTCACCCTGCCCATTTGAGATTTTTATGATAAGCTCCTTTTTTTCTTTTGAATCTTCAAGTTCAACAGCTATTTTTTGTGCTTGTTGAAAATTCACAAATGCCCATTCTGTACTTTGTTGAACCTTACAAAGATTCCCAGCAGTCCCTTGTAATACAGAAATAGTAAATCGCTTTAATTTCTTCTTTTCATTAAATTGATAAATTGCAAAAAGAAAACTCAAAACTGTTACAGATCCAAAAATCAAATTTAATGTATCGTACATATTGTTGTCTAGTAATTAGTGAAGATTCTATGAGAAGTTCTATCAATTTCTTCAATCATTTTTAAAATTCTGGGATTATTATTGTCTGTATTTAATTTAACATAATATTTATGTCCAGCTTTTAGGTGATGAAGTTCTGAATAGATGAAATCTACACATCCAAAGTATTTACTTCTTTTGGAAATTACTTCACATCTGTATTTACTTAGTTTTGGTAGTTTCATGAATGCCTCTGTAATAATGTGAATTTTAACTTTTTGCCCTTTCATTTCAATGCTCCCCCTTAAAGTCTTTTGATGAGTGAATTTCCTTCTAATTTTTATTGGAACAATTGGAGGACCTAAGTTTGATAATGCTGATTGCTTAGCAGATTTATCCATGGCCTTATTATCTGCATCTCGACCATGACCCTTAACCCAAACAAGGTCTACTTTACAATGCGCTTTCCCAATCAGACTAATTAATTCCTTCCAGAGCGTACCATTTTCAATCGGCTTTCCAAATTTATTTTTCCAATGGCTCTTCGACCAGGAATATTTTGCATTGTTTATGTTGCTAGTTATATACTGTGAATCTGATCTTACTTCAATTAAATTGAATTTTATAGGAATATTTTGTTGATGTAATTTTTTCAATCCATATATTACAGCTTCAAGTTCCATCTGATTATTTGTTGCAGACTGATATCCGTATTCTTCTAAATCAATCCTTATTTCTTCCTCATTATTTTCTAAATAAACATATCTTATCCCTATCCCTCCTCGTCGTGGCTTTGGTAGTGATGATCCATCAGTATAGATGTAGATAGTGTTCTTACGAAACATTGCTAATTGAAGTTAGAATTGAACAGCAAATTCAAAATTACACTTTGTTTATATTAAAGTCAACTTAATTATAATCACTAATAAGAGAGCTAGATTCCAAAGTCTCAGATATACGAATTGTATGTTTAATATGCTGATAAATAATTAGTTAAAAACATAATGCAACAATAACAAATGCCATAATTGCCTGTTTATATGTGTTTTGCAACATTATTGCATTACGGCATAACTACAAGGTTAGAGAAAGTGGTTGAGAAGCGCTAGAAATGGCCTTAAATGGAATTGTCGTTGTTGCGTATATTATTGATATACTGTATTGTACAAATCTTAATATTGGGGTATTGGGATTTAAAATGTGTCAGACATTATTGGAAAAACCCGAGGCCTTGACCATGGTTGGCCGGATCATATTGACCATCATAAGCTGTAATTAAGTGATTGTTCTTAAATTATGTATGCAAATTGTAATATTACCGGCGAAATGTGGTCAATAAGCCCGGCTTTTGCACCATTACTTACTATTGTATGATAAACCCTAATAATTGGGGTTTATAGTCCTTTAAAAAGTAATTCTAATGTATAAACAAAATTTATATTTACAAACAGTAATAGTCATTTTAATAAAAAGAGTGAATCAAGCTCCTTTATTAATGTAAAAACCTTTGGAATTACCTAACAAAATTGGTCCAGTACCCAGGCTCTTGCAGTTGTTGAGCACTCCGGGAAGGTCTGAAAAGTGTTCATTAAATAAAACTTATTTTCCGGTTAAAGTGATCGAGGATAACTATCAGCGTGTCTATCCTGTAGTCTAATGTTCCCTTCTCGATCTGGGTGATCCGTGCCGGAGAGACACCAACCTTAAAAGCCAGGTCCTTCTGACTTATCCCGGAAGCGCCACGTAAAGCTTTAACGAGCTCCCCGATCCGCCCCCTCTCCTCCCCTGTTAAATTTGTATTAAAGTTTCTTTGTGCCATAATATGATAATTATTCGTGTCCTGTTCACTCTTTAGAAAATTATTTATTTGAATTTTTAGGTAGATACTC
>Ga0182010_10001843_pt1 | contig 10978 bp, 9 predicted proteins | sample 611E1MmetaG_FD_120488 | JGI IMG/M metagenome (GOLD analysis project Ga0182010, IMG submission 120488) | Permafrost microbial communities from Stordalen Mire, Sweden - 611E1M metaG | ecosystem: Environmental > Terrestrial > Soil > Wetlands > Permafrost | place: Sweden: Stordalen | collected...
AGTATTTTGTCTGGAGGAAGAAATAATAAAGAGCTGTCTTCCTGGGCGATAACCGTTACCGGCCAAACCTTGTTATCAGACAAAGCAACCATTTCGCCAAATATCGCGCCTGCATTTAAAATATCCATGATAATCCGGTTGCCGGAATAAGTTTCTTTGGTTAAGGCAACACTGCCGCTCGCGACTATACCAACGCCCTGGAACGGAGTTCCATAAAGGGCCACAATCTCCCTTTGTTTGCAGCGTTGAATCCTGGGTTTTAGACATTCCAGCATTATATTTAATGACTCGGGGCTTATTCCCCGAAAAAGGATGGAGGCGTTTAGTACTTCGTTCCATTCCTGATACATTGCAAAATATTCCTTAAATTGGTAACAGGTGTTACCGCTTTCTGTTTCCAATTGTATTACATTATGAGTATCAGAACAATATTATGAACGGATAAGGAGCAATAAAATGACTGAAATGTTTTGTTTCCAGTGCGAACAAACAGCCAAAGGAACCGGTTGTACAATAGGTGGAGTCTGTGGGAAGAAACCAGAAGTAGCAGGTAAACATGATGAATTGACCGCTGCCCTAATCGGGTTGGCACGAGCCGCCGAAGGTAAGAATCATAATAAGAGCACCGATGAATTGGTGATGCAAGGCCTTTTCACGACAGTAACTAATGTAAACTTCGACCCTTCCAGAGTAGACGAACTGAAAAAGAGGGCCGAAAGTGTGAAGATAAAATTTGGTGGCGCTAAAGATTTCGACCCGGCAACTCTTTTCCATGGCAACCAGGACGTCGTATCTCTCCGCTCAACCCTGCTTTTTGGACTGCGCGGGATGGCTGCTTATGCCTGGCATGCCCACGTTCTGGGAAAAGATAACCCCGAAGTGACAGAAGGACTCTACAAAGGATTAAGAGCCGTAGGACAGGATCATAGCGTTGAGGAGTGGCTTTCACTGATTATGGAATTAGGCCAGATGAATCTGAAGTGCATGGCCCTTTTGGACGAAGCAAATACATCAACCTATGGGCATCCGGTGCCGACCAAAGTCAGCATGAAAGTGGAGAAAGGACCTTTTATCGTCATTACCGGCCATGACCTGCTCGATTTAAAAGAACTGCTGGAGCAGACCAAGGGTAAAGGCATTAATATCTATACCCACGGGGAAATGCTACCGGCTCACGGGTATCCGGAACTGAAGAAATATCCTCAACTTAAGGGTAACTACGGTACCGCATGGCAAAACCAGCAAAAAGAATTCAATGATTTACCGGCACCAATTTTCTATACTACCAACTGCCTGATGCCCCCGAAAAGCACGTATTCTGACAATATTTTCACGACATCCGTTGTTGGTTATCCCGGGTTGAAACACATATCCGAAAAAGATGGGAAAAAGGATTTCTCTGCAATTATCAAAAAGGCTATTGAACTTGGTGGTTGGAAAGAGGATAAACAGTTTACTGGAATTAACGGCGGGACAGAAATGACAACCGGTTTTGCCCGCAATACTGTTATGGGAGTAGCCGATACCGTGATATCAGCTGTAAAATCTGGAGCTATCAAGCATTTCTTCCTGGTGGGAGGATGTGACGGTGCCAAGCCTGGACGTAATTATTACACTGATTTCGTCAAAAAGACTCCGGCGGATACGGTCATCCTTACCCTGGCCTGCGGCAAATACCGTTTTAATGATCTCAATATTGGAGAAATCGGGGGTATCCCGCGTTTGCTGGACATGGGGCAGTGTAATGACGCGTATTCTGCAATTCAGGTTGCAATCGCTTTAGCTGGTGCTTTCAATTGCAATGTTAATGAACTCCCGCTAACGCTGGTGCTTTCGTGGTATGAACAGAAGGCGGTTATCATCTTGCTCACACTGCTTTCGCTGGGTATAAAAAACATTTACCTGGGGCCGACCCTGCCTGCATTTATCTCTCCCAACGTACTGAAAGTGCTGGTGGACAAATTTAATATCAAACCGATATCGACCCCTGAGGCGGATTTAAAAACAATTCTCGGATAATTAGATAAAAAGTTTTTCACAAGGTGTCGGGTGGAAGAATAAGCGATGGAACTAAGAATTATACTGAGGCAAATTTAAAGGCCAAAATATAAAATGAAGCAGCTCCGGTGTTCAACCGGAACTGCTTTAATAGGCCCACATTTCGGATTCAAATGTTTTTGTTATTCTTTACTACTCCATTAACGCCTATTATAATCTCTTCAATTGGAATCTTTTTTCTGCTTGCCTCAATAGCTTTCTTGGCGATATAGACCAGACCACCGCAACAGGGTACCTCCATGCGTAGTACCTTCAAGCTCTTGATATCGGAATCCCTCAAGATAGCAGTCAACTTTTCAAGATGAGCTTCAGCATCATCCAGCTTGGGACAAGCTATCAATAAGGCATGATCTTTGAGAAAATCCTGATGGAAGCCAGCATATGCAAAAGGCACGCATTGCGCAGTTAAAATGACATTAGCGCCCTTTAGAAAAGGCGCCCGGGGAGGAACCAAAGTTAATTGCACCGGCCAGTGACGCAAAGCCGAAGGCTGAGCACCCTTTTTCCCGGGAGTCTCGACCACAGTTTCGTTGGTGAATTGAATCATTCTTGAGCCGGGACAGCCAGATAAAGTGACTTTCGTCTTTTCAAATTCACCTGCCTTGGTAGAAGGACGAACGTTTGCCAGTTTTTCATCATCATGAAGTTCTATTTCATGTAGATGATCTTCTGCTTCCTTCTTGTCGAAATTTTCCGCGGTTCTTTCTTCAATTACTATCGCCCCTGTCGGGCATTCACCCAGGCATGCGCCAAGTCCATCGCAATAATTCTCGCCGATTAATTTTGCTTTGCCATTAATCAATTGCAATGCGCCTTCAGCACATTTAGTAGTGCAGGCGCCGCAACCGTTGCATTTTTCCTCATCAATTCTGACAATTTTTCGTACTGTTTTAGTCGCCATCGTTTTAATCCTCAATCTGTTTATCCAGGGGTTTTTCTTTTTCGGCTTTTGTTTTAACCGAGTTTTCTTTATCACCCATTAATGCCGTCCACCTCTCTTCTCCCAGACACTGTCTGGCAGCCGAACACCATTCAATACACGTAGGCAACTGCTCTTTGAAGATCATCGTACCGCATTTCTGACATTTGATACGAGTCTCATCGGAGAATATTTCAACCTCCGCACCACATTCAGTGCATTTGAATAACTCCACCCTGAGCTTTCTCATATCTTGTCCGGGACACTTGCTGAACATTGGCGTTGCTCCTTAATCAGGAAATTGACTTAATGAAATTATCATAAGGCATATTAAACGGAAACACTATGACATAAATCATAAAAGTAATTTCCCCAAAACTACTTAAAAAGGTCACTTGTTTCGAGTAAAAAAGCAGACACACTGACCGGAATGAAACATAACTAAATCCTTCCAAACAGAGTGAGACATAACACCCAAATGATTTAAGGTCATTACTTTTAAATATTGGTGTGGGATGATGTTCCCATAACTCGCGAACATTTTCTTATTTGTTTTTACAGGCCTTGAATAGTGTCCATTTATAAGAGGATATTGTTCATCAGGAATCATTCAGTAAGAATTACGTAATTTTCAGTATTTATGCGATAATACCGTATCATATATAATATATTCAGGAAAATCAATCCGGCGGGAAGTAGTGAAGCAATATTATATTAAATCTGAATAAGTAACACCCTCACTTAGCCTCTTCCGTCGAGAGAGAGGGACATTTCCAGTTATTCTTACATTGTAATTTTTTAAACAAGCTGCGCTTGCCTTTTTCCATTTTCTCCCGTTTTCTAGTACAATTACATATTATGCATGAGAGCATTACGCCTATCCGCCAGCAGTACCTGCGCATCAAGAAGAAATATCCGGAGACGATCGTCTTTTTCCGCCTCGGGGATTTCTACGAGACGTTCGATGAGGACGCCCGCATTGCCTCGCGCGAACTGGAGATTGTCCTCACTTCCCGGGAGATGGGCAAGGGCAACAAAATCCCCCTCGCCGGTATTCCTTACCACGCCGTGGATAACTACCTGGCCAAGCTGATCAATCGCGGTTACAAAGTGGCCATCTGCGAGCAGCTCACCAAATCCGGCGCCAACAAGGGTATCATCGACCGCGACGTCATCCGCGTGGTCACACCGGGTACCGTTGTCGAGCCGCTTTTACTGGACAGTAAAGCCAACAATTATTTGACCTGTCTGGTGATTAACGGTGATTTAGCCGGAATTGCCTACGTCGATATCACGACCAGTGAATTCGGCACTACCCAGCTTCCGTTGAGCCGTGTGCGCAACGAACTGGAACGCCTGAAACCGCCCGAATTAGTTGTCCCGCAGGATATCGATCTATCCTCGCTGCAGCTGGTGGCGCCGGTGACCAAACTGGACAATTACCATTTTGAAACCGAAGTCGCCCGTCAGGTTTTGCTGGAGCACTTCGGCGTAACAACGCTGGAAGGATACGGTTGCAATGCTTTGCCGCTGGCGATCAGCGCTGCCGGAGCCTTAATCCATTACGTGCAGGAGACGCAGAAAGGCATCGTCGCGCAATTGAACCGCATGAACACCTATTCGACAGAGTCCTTCATGTCGATCGACCCTCAGACCCAGAATAACCTGGAGCTTTTCCGCACCAGTTCCGGTTCATACAAGGGTTCGCTGGCTTCGATCCTTGATCTGACGAAAACCGCGTTGGGCAGCCGTTTGATCAAGCGTAGACTGACGCAATTGCCGCTCGATCTAAAAGCGCTGGTCAAACGTCAGGACGCCGTGGCCTGGTTTGTGGAAAATACACTGGCGCGGGCGCAGATATTCGCTTATTTAAGTAATGTCTCAGATCTGGAACGCATTATCAACCGCGTCAGCGGCAATCTCGCCGGTCCGAACGAACTTGTGGCTTTGCAGCGGACGTTATCCGTTATCCCCAAAATGCGGGAAACACTGGAAAATGCCCCTAACCCGGAAGGCATTACCTGGCTGAAAAATGAGCTGAAACCGCAGCCGGAAATCGTCGAGTTGATCAATCAGGCAATCCTGGAAGAACCGACGACTACGCTCGGTGAGGGCGGCGTGATCAAGCCGGGTTTTTCCGAGGAACTGGACAATCTGCGCTCGATTTCCAAAAACGCCAAGCAGTACCTGGCTAATCTCGAACGCGCCGAGCAGGAAAAAACCGGCATTAAATCGCTGAAAATCGGCTATAACCGGGTTTTTGGCTACTATATTGAAATTTCCAAAGCAAACGCCGCGCAGGCGCCGGAAAATTACATCCGCAAGCAGACATTGTCTACCGGCGAACGTTATTTCACCCCGGAATTGAAGGATTACGAATCGACGATCCTGAATGCCCGCGAGCGCATAGAAGAGTTGGAGACGGAATTATTCCAGCGGGTTTGCAAACAGATCGCTGCTAACCGGATTCCGGTTCTTTTACTGGCTGAGTGTATTGAACACGTTGATCTGTATGCCGCGCTGGCGGAAGTCGCCGTGCGTTACAATTACAAGCGCCCTACGCTCACTAACGGCGATGAAATAATCATCAAAAACGGTCGTCACCCGGTCGTTGAGCGTTCACTGCCCGATACCAGTTTTGTGCCCAATGATACTTATTTATCGAATAAAGACACGCAGCTCGTGATCCTGACCGGACCGAACATGGCCGGTAAATCGACATATCTGAAGCAGGTGGCCATCATCGTTCTGCTGGCGCAGATGGGCAGCTTCGTGCCCGCGGATGAAGCCACTATCGGTATTGTCGACCGCATCTTTACCCGTATCGGTGCCCGCGAGGACCTGTCCACCGGCCAATCGACGTTTATGGTCGAAATGGTGGAGATGGCCAATATCCTGAATAACGCCACGCCGCGCTCATTGCTAATCCTGGATGAGATCGGCCGCGGCACCAGCACATACGACGGCTTATCGATTGCCCGTGCGGTTGCTGAGTATATCCACAGCAATCCGCGGTTGGGCGCCAAGACGCTCTTTGCCACCCATTATCATGAAATGGTATCCCTGGCGGATTATCTGCCGCGCGTGAAAAATTATAACGTCGCCGTCAAAGAAGAGAAGGGTGAAGTGATTTTCCTGCGCAAGATCGTGCCCGGAGGTGTTGATAAAAGCTACGGTATCCATGTCGGTAAATTGGCCGGTTTGCCGAAAACCGTCGTCCACCGCGCCCAGGAAATTCTGGACGAACTGGAAGGCGACACTAAACCCATTAAACGCGCGGTGAAATCAAACCCGCAACCGCTTGTGCAGATGACGCTTTTCGCCGAAAAATCGCCGGTGCTGATTGAATTGGCAAAATTGGAGATTGACTCGCTCACTCCGCTGGAAGCGCTAACCAAACTCTACGAATTACAGAAAAAGTCGAAAGAATAAAAATCCGGCCTGTCGCCGGATAAAATATCCTGCAGCAATTTTTTTCGTTATACATGTAGATTGATAAGAAAAACTGACTTATGAGTACAAATAATTTGCGTCCTGTGTTATCCTTGCACAATAACCGCTTTGTTGACCGGGTCAAGCAGTCCCTGCCGGTTATCATTTTGGGCCTGGTGCTGGCGATTGCCGCCTTTATCAGATTCTGGGCGGCGCCGATTTCCACCGGTCCTGATGTCGAACAGTTTTTTGCCTTTGCCAAAACATTCAAGATGCACGGATTGGATTTTTACCGCTATGCGGAAGCCCAGCTTGATTACTTCCCGATGAAAGGGTGGGGTTTTTTCTATCCGCCTGTCTGGATTCTACTTTTAGCACTGGCTTTATTCGTCGTTCCGGGCAGTTCGCTGGGCGGAGAGATGGTTGCTTCTGTCTGGCGCGTGGCTTTGAAAGCCCCAATCATAACCGCCGATCTCGCGATTGGTGTGTTATTATTCTGGGCTGTCCCCGGTTCAAAATGGAAGAAATTGCTGTTTGCGAGCCTGTGGTTGCTGCATCCCACGGCCTGGTTTGAATCCGGGGTTTTCGGTCAGTTCGATGCCGTCGCGGCGGCTTTTCTGCTGGCCAGCGTCATTATGCTGATTAAAAAGAAGGACATGCTGGCTTTTTTCCTGGCCGGACTGGCTTTGATGACCAAACAGCATACGCTCGCCGCCATCGCCATGATGGTCATCATTTGCGCCCGCACGATGAAGTTCAGCCGTTTACTCATTAATTGCCTGGTCGCGGGCGCTGTGGCGCTGGTTATCTCCGTTCCGTTTCTGGTCACCGGTAATTTCTTCGCGTATGTGCGGTCAATTGTTGCCCCCGGGGATTCGCCCGGTTATCAGGACCCGTTATGTTTCTCTTTCAGCGGTTTCGGTGCTCTTTTTTCCTGGTTCCACGATGTTTTTGGGTGGGATACTACTAAATTTATCGTGATAATGGTTCCTTTACTGGTGATCGCGCTGGTGGTAACCGGCATTCTGTGTTATAAAAGAAGGATCACCCCGCTGCAGGGGATGCTCGCGGGCTTTCTGGTATTCGTCGGGCTTTATTACCGCATCAATTACCAGTACCTGATCATCTATATTCCGTTAGCATTGCTGGTGGCGGCCCGTACGCAATATAAATTCGAGCGGGTCTTAGCGTTGGTAATCGCCGTGCTGCCTGCGGTCTGGTTGTGGATCACCAATATTCCATGGTGGTTCAACGATCTTCCTGCCGGTTATGCCTGGGTCAAGCCGATGTTTGACCATTTGGGCATGCCGGAACGTTACCTGCCGGATTGGACTTATGTCGTCTTGGCAGGCTTAATTATGTGTACCTCCCTCGCCTATGTCGTGCTCGCCTTTATCAAATGGCAGCAGCCGAAAGAGTTATCCGCAGACAACTAATAGGATCCTGAAGGTGTCCCAAAATAGCTATTGAAAGAAATGTATATGGATTCCCGATCAGGTCGGAAATGACAAGTCGTGAATATTCTATTCCAGCAAAGCTGGAATAGAATATTTGTTTTTGTCATTGTCGGGCTTGACCCGACAATCCAGGGAATTTCGTACACCCTCATTAAAAGAGTACATTGACTTAACTTGATTATTTTCCTCACCCGATTGCTGAAAGCTTATGACTGTTATATAATTTACTCAGACAATCCGAACACTTGTTTTACTTTTATATTCAGGTATTTGTATTTTGAATTTGTTTCGTATTTCGAGATTCGGATTTAGGATTTACACCGGTGGATTTTCAATTAGTATCTGATTTTAATATGACCGGCGACCAGCCCCAGGCAGTCGATAAACTGGTAGACGGTCTGCAAAAGGGCTTCAATAAACAGACGCTGCTGGGTGTCACCGGCAGCGGCAAGACCTTCACGATGGCGAACGTCGTTACCCGTGTGCAAAGGCCGACCCTTGTCATGTGCCACAATAAAACGTTGGCCGCTCAGCTCTACGCCGAATTCAAAGAGTTTTTCCCCAATAATGCCGTGGAATACTTCGTTTCTTACTATGATTATTACCAGCCGGAAGCCTATGTCCCGCAGAAGGACTTGTATATCGAAAAAGATGCGGACATCAATGAGGAAATTGATAAGCTGCGGCATGCCGCCACCCGCGCCCTGTTCGAAAGGCGGGATACGCTCATTGTAGCGTCCGTTTCCTGCATTTACGGCCTCGGTTCGCCGGAGGAATACCTGGGGTTTGTCTTGAGCCTGGAAAAAGGAAAAAGCTACAACCGCCAGCGCATTCTGCACCAGCTGGTGGATATGCAGTACGAGCGCAATGATGTCGATTTCAGCCGGGGTAAGTTCCGCATCCGCGGCGATACTTTGGAGGTTTTGCCAGCCTACGAAGACATGGCGCTCAGGATCGAACTGTTTGGCGATCAGGTCGAACGTATTGTGCAGATCGACCCGCTCACCGGTGAATTGTTGACGGAATTGGATAAGATCGATATTTACCCGGCGAAGCACTTTGTCACCTCCCACGAAAAAATGCAGCGTGCGATTAAAAGCATCGAACTGGAGTTACAGGCGCGGATTGCGGAGTTGAAATCGCAGGACAAACTGCTGGAGGCAGCGCGCATCGAGCAGCGCACCAATTACGACCTGGAGATGCTGCAGCAGACCGGTTATTGCAACGGCGTGGAAAACTATTCCCGTCACCTCGCGGAACGTCCCGCGGGCAGCGCACCCTGGACATTGCTCGACTATTTCCCCAAGGATTTTCTGCTTTTAGTCGACGAGTCGCACATGACCCTGCCGCAGATCCGCGGCATGTACCACGGCGACCTCGCGCGTAAACAGACACTGGTCGATTTCGGTTTCCGGCTGCCCTCGGCCAAGGATAACCGGCCGTTAAATTACGATGAGTTCGAGCAGCGCATCAATCAAGTGATTTATGTTTCCGCCACGCCGTCGCCGTACGAATATGCCCAGAGCAAACAGGTCGCCGAGCAATTGGTGCGTCCTACAGGCTTGTTAGAACCAACGATTGAAATCAAGCCGACAAAGGGGCAGATCGACGATCTGCTGGAACAGGTCAAGATCAGAGTCGCTAAACACGAACGCTGCCTGGTGACCACGCTTACCAAGCGCATGGCTGAAGAACTCGCTGATTATCTGCTGGAACTGGATATCAAGACCCATTATCTGCATTCTGAAGTCGACACCCTGGAACGGGTTGAAATCCTGCGCGATCTCCGGCTGGGTGTTTATGACGTTGTCGTGGGCATCAATTTACTGCGTGAAGGTCTCGACCTGCCGGAAGTTAGCCTGGTCACCATTCTGGACGCGGATAAAGAAGGGTTCCTGCGGTCGGAAGGCGCTTTGATTCAAACGATGGGCCGCGCCGCCCGCCACGTCGATGGTAAAGTTATCATGTACGCGGACACGGTTACGCGCTCGATGCAGGCCGCCATCAACGAAACCCAGCGCCGCCGGAAAATCCAGGAAGACTATAATAAAGAACACGGTATCACCCCGCAGGGCATCCGGAAAGCCATCCGGGATATTACTAAGCGCGTGCAGGCAGTGGCGGAGACGAAGACGCCTTACATTACCACCCCGGCAACTAAAGAAGGAGTCGCCCGCCTGATCAAAGAACTGGAGGTGCAGATGAAGATCGCCGCCAAAGCATTGGATTTTGAAAAAGCCGCGCTTATCCGCGACCGTGTTTTTGAATTGCGGCAGGACGTAGACCCGATTGATATGAAACCGAGGAAGAAATATGGCCGACGCTGATTTTGTAACCCGGCAGGAACGTCGTGAGCAAAAACTGCGCAATAAAAAAGCGCGCATCGCCCAGAGCGGTAAAAGCCTCGTGAAAATCTACACTGACGCCGTCCTCAAACGCCTGAAACAAAAATGACGGGTTGGTTCCCGCTATCGTTTATAATGTCAGTTGTTTTCTGATATCTTGGGTGGTGTTATAATCATGGTGATAAAGAATAATGAAAACACAACCGCGGTGGGGGTAGAAAAATGAAATTCCGCATTGTCGTAGAATATGACCCTGTGACTAAAAGTTATGGCGCTTATTGCCCTGAATTACCGGGCTGCTGCAGCGCCGGCGATACTGAGGAAGAAGCTTTAGAAAACGCCAAAGAAGCGATTGCACTTTATCTTGAACCGTCTGGCAAAGAAAATAACAAAAAAGGTAAAGTTTTTGAAGTCGAAGTAAGCGTTTAATGCCTCACAAGATTCCGCGATTGAATGCAGAAGGTGTTATCAGAATTCTCCAGCATCACGATTTCGTACTTGTTTCCCAACGCGGCAGCCATCAGAAATGGCGCAACCATACCACACTCAAACAGGTAATCGTCCCCTATCATAAAGGCAAAGAACTTCCTCTCGGAACACTAAGAAGTATCATCGAAGGTAGCGGCATCCCCGAAAAAGAGTCAAAAAAACTAAGATAATTGCTGATTGTATTTCCGCAATATACTAGTGGCACAGGCTTCCCTGCCTGTGGGGCTTTCGTCCTGATAGAAATGCTATCGTCTTGTCATTTTCCTTTCAGAACTGTG
>Ga0182010_10001845_pt1 | contig 10966 bp, 10 predicted proteins | sample 611E1MmetaG_FD_120488 | JGI IMG/M metagenome (GOLD analysis project Ga0182010, IMG submission 120488) | Permafrost microbial communities from Stordalen Mire, Sweden - 611E1M metaG | ecosystem: Environmental > Terrestrial > Soil > Wetlands > Permafrost | place: Sweden: Stordalen | collected...
ACCTCGCAATCCATCAGCGGCATGTTGGGCCGCATGGGCATCCGGGTGAATCCAATCGACGTGCGCGTGCGCAACACCGCGGCCGTCATGGTCACCGCTGAATTGCCGTCTTTCTCTCGTCCTGGTACCAGAATCGATGTGTCGGTCAGCTCGATGGGCGACGCCCGATCTCTGTCCGGCGGCGTCCTGCTCATCACGCCTCTCACCGGGCCAGATGGGATGGTGTACGCGGTGGCCCAGGGGCCGGTGCAGGCGGGTGGCTTCGACGTGATGTCTGCGGGCTCGCACCTACAGAAGAACCACCCGACCTCGGGCACGGTACCCGGGGGTGCGACGGTTGAACGTACGGTTTCGCCTGACCTGGAAAAGGTGCCGGTTGTGCTCGGGCTACGCCGGCCGGACTTCACCACCGCCCTGCGCATCGCCGACGCGGTGAACAAGTCGCTCGGCGAAGAGTCTGCCAAGGCCAGCGATCCAGCCCTGGTGCAGGTCAAAATCCCGGTTTCTTGGAAGGGTAAGGTGGTGGCCATGCTGTCGCAGTTGGAGGCCCTGGAGGTCGACCCCGACCAGCGGGCGCGCATTGTGGTCAGCGAGCGCACCGGCACCGTCGTGGCCGGCCAGGGCGTGCGCATCCGAGCGGTGGCCGTGGCCCATGGCGCCCTCTCGATCTCGGTGCGCCAGACCCCCTGGGCGTCGCAGCCCGGGCCGCTCTCGCAGGGCAAGACCGTGGCGGGAAAGACCGCGGCCCTCGATGCCCAGGAGCCTGCCAAGCCAGCCGTGGCACTCCCCGCCACCAGCTCAGTTGAGGAGCTGGTCAAGGCCTTCAATCTGCTTGGCGTCTCCGCGCGTGATCTGGTGGCGATACTGCAGGCTATGAAAGCGGCAGGCGCCATCGATGCTGACCTGGAGGTGATGTGATGGGCCCCATCCATGACGTAACCCAGGCTGCACAGGCGATGGAGGCCTGTCTGCTGCGCCAGCTCATCGCGACCAGCGGGGCTTTCAAGGGAAACGGAGAAGCCGGCGGTCAGATTCATAGCCAGATGTTCGTGGAAGCCCTGGCTGACGCAGTGGCAAAGGGCGGCGGGATTGGCCTAGCGCGCCTCATCGAGAAATCCCTTCCATCGACCGAGACAGACAATCTAACGCAGACCAACGGCGATCTGGCAGCAAATGGAGCCCCTGCCCTTAAGACGTTCCAAGACCGTGTCGATCTTCCAGTCAGTAGAAGGCCCAAAGCCAAAGGGGACTGGCCATGATGATCAAGAACACGACTTCAGTAGGCGGGATTGACCCCGCAACGAACAGACAACAAACCGACCCGGTTCCGCTGCAGCGTCAGCCCGACAGTGTGAGCACCGCAGATGCCGAGCAGGCAGCCGCTCTCGCGCGCTCCGTGCAAGCCAGCGTCGGCATGTCGCGCAGCGCTCGCCTGGCACAGGTCGAGAGTGCCATCCGAGCCGGCACCTACCATCCCAGCGCGAGCGAGGTGGCTGGCCGGCTGCTGGATGCGGCCGAGGTTGATGCCCGCCTGCAGGCCCTGCTACGAGGCTAGATAATGGACGAGCTGGACAACGCTGCACGCATTCTCGAGCGCCTGCGAACAACGCTGGAGGCCGAGTTGGTGCAGGCGCGGGGCCAGCGACTGTTGATCCGCAACCTCGACACCCAGGGGCTCTTCGAGCGCGCGCGCCAGCGCAGTGCCTTCAATGTGCAACTGGCGCAGCTTGAGCACGCCCTGGGCGAGGCTCTGGAGACCGCGGGGCACAAGCTGGGCCTCGCGCAGGTCACGTTGGTTGACCTTGCGCCCCAGTCGTCGCAGCGCCTGGGCGCGTGCATGGCGGAGGTGCGTGGCTTGGCGAGCGCCCTGCGCGAGACCGACTCCCTGAACCGGAAGCTGGGCGAGCGCGCCCTTGGTCGCGTGCGCGGCTACTTGGCGGCGCTGGCTCCCGGATCCGTGGGCTACGACCGCCGGGGCGCGTGTCGCGCAATGGATAACCTTTCGACAGCCTGCCGGGTTGCGTGACCCATGGATCTAATCACCCTTCTCAGCAACACCGCCAACGGCCTTTCGGCCATGCAGGCCAAGGCTGCCACCACCAGCAACAACATCGCCAACGCCAACACGCCCGGCTACGCCCGCCAAGAGGTCAACCTGGCCGAGAACGCCACCAGTTCACTGGCCGGCAACCGTGGCTTCATCGGCGGCGGGGTCTACCTGGCTAGTATCACGCAGACGCGCGATCAGTTCGTCGAAGCGCAGCTTCCGGTGACGTTCTCCAATTCATCCAGCTCCACCGCTCAGTCCGATGCTCTGGCCTCGATATCCGCCTTCAACAACGGCGCCGACGGCGGTCTGGCCGACGCCATGAGCAAGTTCTACTCCTCCCTGACCGCGCTGGCGCAAAACCCTGGCGACCCCGGCCTACGGCAAGCCGCCGTGCAAACCGCCGCTTGGCTGGCTTCCACCTTCAATCGCACCTCGCAGGCGCTGGAGCAGGCGCGCACTGGAATTGATGCCAGCGTGACCAACGCCGTTCAGCAGGTGAACTCCACTCTGGCGCAAGTGGCGGATCTCAACTGGCGCATATCGGTCATCGAGCAATCGGGTGCCGAGCCCAACGACTTGTTGGACCAGCGGCACAACCTCATGGACCAAGCGGCGCAGCTCATCGGGGCGCGGCAGGTGCCCGACGCCTTGGGGAACGTCAGCCTGGTCCTTCCCGGTGGCACTACTTTGGTCAGCGCATCGGTGGCCGCGACCATTACCCTACAAGGCAACAACGCCAACAAGGGCCACATCGACCTGGTGTTCACTCCGGCCGACGGATCGGCTCCGGTTGTGATCAAGCAGTCCGAGCTGGGTGGTCAAATTGGCGGCCTGCTGTCAGCGCGAGACGGAGCGCTGGAAACCGCCAGTTCGGATCTCGATACTCTGGCCTTCAACTTCGCCAACGCGCTCAATGCGCAGAATCAGGCCGGCTTTGACCTCAGCGGCCACCCGGGAGGCGACGTGTTCACGGTCGGCGCCACTTCGGCCAACGCCGCAACCAACATCTCGATCGATCCTGCCTTGGCCAGCAACCCGTCGCTTTTGGCCGCGGCCGGCTCGGCCCCTGCGGGCTCGGGGGATGCAGCCAACCTGCAGGCGATGGTCGCCACCCAGAACACGGTCCTTCCGAGCGGGCTGGATGTGCAGAAAGGGATGGCCAAGATCGTCTCTGATTTTGGCACGGCAGCCGCTGATGCGCAGAACGCTGCTTCCTTCGACGGGAGCATGCTCAAGAGTCTTCAGGACACGCGCAGCTCGATCTCAGGGGTGTCTCTCGACGACGAGATGGTCGGCCTCATGCAGGCGCAACACGCCTACCAGGCCCTGGCCAAGGTCATTACCACGACTCAAGCCTTGCTCGACACCCTCATGCAATTGGTCGGTTGAAAGGCGAGGAAGCAACCCATGCGCGTGACCGAGACGATGATTTACCAGCAGAGCATTGAACGGGCGAACGCGGCCCTGGTCAAGGTCGGCAAGGCCCAGAGCCAACTGTCGAGCGGCCTGCGCGTCCAAGCGCCTGGTGATGATCCGCAAGCGGCTGGCCTGCTGGTCAGACACAAGTTCGACCAAACCCAGATAGCCGCCATCCAGAACGGGGCCCAGAGCGCGGCCAACGAGCTGAACACCGCTGACTCCGCGCTGGGGAATGTGAGCACCGCGCTCGCCCGCGCGCAAGTGCTGGCCACCCAACTTGGCAACGACACCTACAGCGCGAATGACCGGGCCGCGGCGGCAACGGAGATCGACGGTCTCTTCAAGCAAGTGGTCGGCAGCCTCAATACCCGTCTCGGCGATCGCTACATTTTCGGTGGATACGTGGACAACCAGCCGCCCTTCACCGCCGCCGGGGCCTACCAGGGAGACGCGGGCATGCGGCAGGTCGAGGTCGCGCCGGGGGTATACGAAGACGCCTCCGTTCGCGCGGATGTCGCGGCCAAGGGCGTGGGAGGCGGGGTTGACATTCTGCAGACGCTGACCGATCTATCGTCCGCTTTGCGCGCCAATGATGGCGCCGCCATCCGCGGCAGCATTGCGTCCTTGCAAACCGGAAGCGATCAAATATCCACTGCGCAGTCGCAAGCGGGAACATCGGTCAACATTTTCACCTCTGCAGTCAGCACCTGCACGCAGCAGAATACCGACGAGGCGAAGATCATCAGCCAGCTCGGGGACGCCGACGTCATGGACGCCTCCGCCCAGCTCAGCCTGGCCCAGTATGCCCTCAATGCCACGCTGACGGCCGCCTCCCAGACGCTCAATCTGTCGCTGGTCAGCTTGCTTAGCAAGTAGGGGCGGGGAAGCGTCGGCCCGCTGTCGCACGCGTGCGGCCCCTAGTACCGCCTCTCGTGAGTTCGTAGCTGGTTGAGCGGCCAGGTCGACGGCGGCGGCGAGGGCGCGCGCGAAGCGCGCGGGGGCGGCAGGGTGGGCTGTCCGTCCCGAAGTTTCCGAAGGGGAATCCGATGGCCGGAACCGGATTCGGAACCGGATCCGGCTGCCGGTCCCGGCCCCGGAACCGGAGACTGCAACTGGCTACGAACTTCCGAGAATCAGTACTAGGGCACCGAACGACTTGCCTCGGCCGTGAAATCCAGGAGTTGCAACGCCTCGGCACTATCCGATTCCCTCGCCCCGCGAAAGCGGGGAGAGGGTTAGGGAGAGGGGCAGACGCGCTCTCTCGCCCGGCCGAGCCCCTCTCCCGCCGCGCTTCGCGCGTCGGCCTCTCAACCCTGCAGGCGGCGAGGCGAATTTCCCGGACCCTCGCAGGCTCGCGCGGCCGTCGGCACGACCCACGCGACCTCCGACGGCTGTCATTCGCGTTTCACCGACTGTATTTTTCCCTGGCCTCTCGTGGCCCGCCCTTATCGGTGTTTCGGATTCGTGTCGAATCTCTTCTCGAACACGGGCACGGAGCCCCCAGCAAACTCGAAACAAGGAGACCCAAAATGCTTTCCATCCAAACGAACATCGCGTCCTTGAGTGCCCAGAACGCACTCACCTCAACCAACAACAACCTGCAGCGGTCGATGGAGCGCCTGTCGACAGGCTTCCGCATCAACCGCGCCGCCGACGACGCCGCCGGCCTGGCCATTAGCCAGAAGATGCAGGCCCAGATCGGCGGTCTGAACCAGGCCGTGCGCAATGCGAACGACGGCGCGTCCATGATCCAGACGGCTGAAGGTGCGTTGGATCAGGTGCAGACCATGATGACCCGTATGCGCAACCTGGCTGTGCAGGCCGCTTCTGACACCAACGGCGTGGACGAGCGCAAAGCCATCAACACTGAAATCCAGCAGCTTCAGTCCGAAATCGACAACATCGCGAACCGGACCACTTTCAACGGCCTGGGCCTGCTCAACGGCACCTTGGTGAAAGCACCAGTCACGGAAACTGGCGGCACCGTCGTGGGCGGCCTTCCGGTCGGAACCGCGGGGGCGGTTACGGCTGTGGACGTGTCGGGGGCCAAGGCGAGCACGACCTATACGCTCGCCTACGACGGAACCGGGGCCACCAAGCTGCTGAGCTTGAAGGTGGGAGGGGTCACCGTCGACCAGCTCGACGTCACCGGCGTCTCGGTCGCGTCTGGCGCCACAGGCACGCTCAATTTCGCCGCCGCGGGCGTCAAGCTGACCGTGGCCAATGCGGACACTTTGGCTCTGACCGGTGACGCGATCGGGACGTCCCTGCAAGCCTTGACTGCTGGCGCCGGTGGGACGATTGTGACCGGAGCGGCCGCTGACAAGTCGGTCACCCTGCAGACCGGTGCGGATGCAAACACTGCGAACCAAACCAGCGTCAACATGTTGGACACCAGGCTGGCCACAGCCGTTGTTGGCACCAGCCCGACTGCGATGACCGACCTGGCTGCCGCGCTTGCCCTCTTCGATGACCATGCGAGGGTCCACCAAAACGCGACCTCAGCCGACGGCAGGGCACTCATCACTGCGGTCGACAACGCGAACACCTACATCTCCAGCCAGCGCGCCCAGCTCGGTGCGGCGCAAAACCGCTTGGGCTATGCGGCTGCCAGCTTGACGACCACGGCACAAAACGTGGCCGCAGCCAACAGCCAGATCCGCGACGTCGACGTGGCCGCGGAGACCTCGGCCATGTCGAAGAGCCAGATTCTGATGCAGGCCGGTGTCTCGGTGTTGGCGCAGGCCAACCAAGTCTCGCAATTGGCGCTCAAGTTGCTCAACGGCTAGCCCGAAATAGGGAAGGAAAGTTAAAGGCAACATGAGCTTGGACGACTGCCCTGGGGAGCTGGGTGCCTGGGGCGGTCGCTCCTCTATAAACTTGAGACTCACTTAGGGACGAGAAGAGCGGGCGGCATCATGAACCCCCAGTGTGAACCAGGGTGAGCAGGACGAGACAAGCAGCAACGAAAGCAAAACCATGAACGCCTATCGCACCTACACCAACGCCACCGTCAACACGGCATCAGCGCCAAGAATCATGATGACGCTGTTTCAGAGCGCGCTTCGCCACATGCGCACCGCCAGGGCCGCCTACGCGATGGGCGACTACCGGACGGGCGGCGACGCGACCGAGCGAGCAGCCGCCATCGTTCTCGGCCTGCAAGCCACTCTCAAGCGCGAGGCCGCGCCCAGCCTGTGTGAGCAGCTCGATGCGGTGTACGGTTTTGTGGTCGCCCGCCTGACCATGGCTATTGGGGCCGCCTCGGCCCAGCACGTGGAAGAGGCCGAGCGTGTGTTTCTTCCCATTGTGGAAGCATTCGACGAGGCCGTTGCCAGTGAAGCCACGCCGCCGCCGCTCGCGATGGCCGCGGGTGCATGCCGATGACCGCAAACCGCGATCCCTGGCTGACCATTCTTGAAGAGGGGGCGCAACTTCTGCAAGCAGGCAAGGCGGAGGAAGCCGCGCAAACGCTGGCGGGATTGCGGGCCTTGTTTGACCCAACCGCTTCGCGACCGAGCCCGGCTCTTGCCGCGCAGGCGCGCGACCTTTTGCAGCGCTGTCTAGCGGCTGCGGCCGAACTGCGCCAGCACTCGGTGCAGGATTTGAGCCGGCTTGCCTCTGGTCAGCGCGCGCAGGTGTATCGCCGTTCCGGTCAAGGACCGCGCTAGACCTGCCGATATCCGATCAAGGAGAGTTTCTTCATGGCTAGTACCATCACGACCACCGGCGCGCTTTTCCAGGCCGGCGGTCTTGCGTCCGGGCTCGACACCACCTCGATAGTCAACAGCGTCATCACGGCCGATTCGGCGCCCATGCTGCAGGTTCAGAAACAGCAGGCGGCCTATCAGGTCCAGATCTCGACCATCGCCAGCCTGACCAGCAAGCTGCAGGCCTTTCAGAAGGCGACCGACGCCCTCGGCACGTCGGGCCTGGCGCCCACTAAAGCTGATTCTACCTATGCGGACTTCACCGTGTCCGGCTCCACCCCCAACGAGAGCGACTATTCGGTACAGGTCGAAACCATGGCCCGTGCCGCGAAGATGCGCAGCGATCCGTTCTCGTCGGCCCAAGACCCCAACGCACTTGGCCTGACCGGCAATCTTCAGTTCAGCATCGACGGAGTCACCAGTCCCAGCACGGCCATCAACATGACCGGCAAGAGCCTGGCCGATATTGCCGACGCTATCAACAAACAGGTCCCGCAAGTGACCGCAGCGATAATCTCGACCGGCACGAGCTACAGCCTGTCAGTGACCCGCAACAGTACTGGGTTCACGTCGACCACGTTTGATCAGGCCTTGCAGGTCATCGGCGGCCAAGGCTTGAACCTGCAAACTGTTCAGGATGCCCAGAATGCTACGCTGAAAGTGGACAATCTCGAAATCAAGAGCCAAAGCAACAGCATCACCGGCGCCATCCCCGGGGTGACTCTGACTCTGCGCGGACAGTCCAACGTGGCTACGGATGTCAACTTCGCCCGCGATACCAGCTCGGCCACCGCGAACATTCAAAGTTTCATCACCGCCTACAATGACGTGGTCACTCTGCTCAACAGCCAACTGCGACCAGATCCCACGCAGGCAGCCACCAACAACCCGCTGATTGGTACAACCCTTCTCGGCCTTGAACACAGCATGCAGGGCTTGCTCTCCACGAAAGTGAACAGCAGCGGGACGATATGTACCTTGTCTGACCTCAACGTGAGCATGCAGGACGACGGTACGCTGGCGCTCGACCAAGTTTCCTATCAGAAGACCTTCGCCGATGCCCTGGCCTCGGATCCTCAGGCGGCTAACCAACTCTTTACCAAGGCCACGACTGGCATCGGGGCGCTGGTTGATGCCATGGTCAATCGGCAGCTCCAACCGGAGACTGTGCAAATGGATGACGGAACAAGCCTGTCCGTGGATGGGGCCTTGGTGGGCGAGACCAGTATGTTGAAGAACGGCATCAGCTCGATGGACGAAACTGTCAGCTACTGGCAGAACTATCTGGACAACGAGCGCACGCGGCTGACATCCACGTTCACGGCCATGGAAGGGACGATCGCCACTCTCAACATGGCAAGCAACTATTTGAACGCGATGTTCTACAGCAGCAGCGGCAGCAGCGTCAACGCCACCGGCTACAAGACCACCAGCAACGGGTGATCCGTTTGCCTTCAGGGTGGCGACGGCGCCGGTTCCGCTCAGTCGGGGACGTGCGCGTCGCTGCCTAGGGATTCCCCATGAGATTCGCCGAACAGGTCGAACAGATCGTCAAGAATCGCATCGAAAAGGATAGCCTGACCCTGCCCACGCTGCCCGCGGTCGCATTCAAGGCCATCGAGCTGACCCGCGCGGCGGATCTCAACACGCGGGATGTGACGTCCCTCATTGAAGGTGATCCCGTGTTGGCTGTGCAGGTGCTCAGGTTGGGCAAGAGCGCCGGCACGGTCCCCTCGCCCTGCAACTCGATCAGCCAAGCCGTCTCTCGCCTGGGCGCCGAGAAGCTCCGCGGCGTGCTTGCGGAGATCTCGGCCCAGCGCGCTCTCGAATCGCGTGATCCCAAGGTCACGGCAGCCGTGAAGGCTCTCTGGGAGCATTCGCGGGCCGTGGCTCAACTCGCGCAGCGAGTGGCGGTGGTTTCCGGCGCGCCGGACCCTGATACCGCCTATCTGGCGGGCCTGTTGCACGACCTGGGCAAGTCGGTCGTGGCCACCATCCTGCTGGAGGCGGAAAGCCAGATCGTGCAGCGCAATCCCAAGCTGTGGATTGATTTCTCCACCTGGATTTCCGTGGTCCAGCGCTGTCACCGAGCCATTGTCCTCGATTTGGCGCGCAAGTGGCAACTTCCCGACGAAATCCAGAAGGCGATCCAGGAGTGCACCGACTATGATTCGGCCAACCCGCTGTCGATCGGGAATGCCGTGCGTTTTGCCAATGCAATGGCCAAGCAGCAGGGCATCTACGCCGGATCGGTCAAGGCCGAAGAGAACGACGCCCTGGTGATGGTCGGGCGCTCGCTTCTCGGCATAGACGACGAAACACTCACCCGCCTGTCGAGCGACTTGAAGGAGAGAGCCCAGGAGGCGGCGTAGCGCGCCGAACAGTTTGGGTGTTGGACAGAATCGCGAGTTTGCGAGCGTCCGGGAGATTCGCCTCGCCTCGCGAAGCGGGCGAGGGCGCGGCGAAGCCGCGGGGAGCAGGGGTGGGGCGTGTAGGACCCGAAGTGCCCGCAGGGCTGAGAGGCCGACGCGCGAAGCGCGGCGGGAGAGGGGGTCTGCGAGAAAGCGCTTCTTCCCCTCTCCCTAACCCTCTCCCCGCTCGCGCGGGGCGAGGGAATCGGACAGTGCCCGGGCGTCGCAACTCCTAAATTCCACGGCTGGATCAAGCCATTCGGCGCTCTAGCGGCTCGCTGGCCGCTACCGCTACCGCTGGCCGATCTCCGCTGGCCCCAGCGGCGGCTCTAGCCTGGCTCGCCGGCGATGCGGCGCACGGCTGCCAGAAGAAGATCGGTCTGGAACGGCTTCACGATCCAGGCCTTGGCCCCGGCGCGCCTGGCCCGGGTGACGAGATCAGGCGAGCCATCCGTGGTCAGCATGACCACAGGCACCGGCGGCTTTTCCGCTTCGCCCTTGACGGTCTCGAGAAACTCGATCCCGGTCATGTTGGGCATGTTCAGGTCGCACAAGACCATGGCGACTTCTGGATGCGCGCGAAATGCCTCCACGCCTTCGCGTCCGTCACAGGCCTCGACGATCTGGTACCCCGCCGACCGCAAGAGCAAAGAGACCTGCTGCCGGATGGTCGGGGAGTCATCCACAATAAGTACGGTCTTTCTGCTCATGACGTCGCGCCGTGGTGCCGGGCAAAGAACAAGCGGCCCACCTCCCAACTACCATACCATCAATGGCGAGCCAACGGGAATCTCCCTGGGATTCAAAGTAGGAGGCCACTCGCATGTAGGGGCGACCTGCGGTCGCCCCACCGGCACGTTTCGACCGCCCAATCTCGCCGGACGACGCGGTTGCTGCCTGTGCGGGGGGCATTGCCGGCCGGAGGGCGACCGCAGGTCGCCCCTACGTGGGAGGTGAGCCGGGCGAAAAGCGTCTACTCCGAATCCCAGGAATCTCCAGCCGGCTGGAGACTGGGTGGACCAGCCAGAGCACCGAGCGGTTTGACTATGCCGTGAGATCCAGGAGTTGCGACGCCGGTCACTGTCCAATTTTCTCTGACGGTAGAGCAACCCTGCTGTCCCACCACTGAGGCGTTGCTGCGACCGCCGCATCCCGCAGGACCGTCATCGGCAGGATGCGGCGTCGGCTTGAGCGTCCCGAATTCCTACTTGAAGCTGTAGGTAAGTCCGACTTGGGCCTCGATGCCCCGGGTATGAATGTCGTCGGGAATCACGCCGGCGACCTTGGCCGGATAGGTGGACGGCTCCAGGTAGCGGACGTTGAACGCGTTGGTCACCCTGACGTAGCCAGCCACGCCCTCGATCAAGTCGTAGACC
>Ga0182010_10001847_pt1 | contig 10961 bp, 5 predicted proteins | sample 611E1MmetaG_FD_120488 | JGI IMG/M metagenome (GOLD analysis project Ga0182010, IMG submission 120488) | Permafrost microbial communities from Stordalen Mire, Sweden - 611E1M metaG | ecosystem: Environmental > Terrestrial > Soil > Wetlands > Permafrost | place: Sweden: Stordalen | collected...
CGGCCACATCGCTGTCCAGCGCGGCTGTGATCGCTTCTGTGCCTTTTGCGTGGTGCCGTACACCCGCGGGCGCGAGCGCGCCATTCCGCCCGACGAAGTGCTGCGCCAGGCGCGCGCCCTGGTCGAGGCGGGCGGCAAGGAAGTCCAGCTTCTCGGTCAGACGGTGACTTCTTATCAACACGGGAACGTTGGCTTCGCGGACCTCTTGCGGGCGCTGGCCGGCCTCGGCGGCCTGGAGCGAATTCGCTTCATGTCGCCCTATCCGCTGGGATTCTCCAATGACGTGATTGCGGCCATGGCCGGGTCAGCCAAGATCTGCAAGCATGTGCACCTGCCCTTGCAGTCGGCGTCGGACACGGTGTTGGCACGCATGGGACGGGGTTACGACTTCGCCCAGTACCAGGATCTGGTGCGGTCGCTGCGCGCCGCTTTGCCTGGGGTGGCGATCACCACCGATATTCTGGTCGGCTTTTGCGGCGAAAGCGAAACCGAGTTCGCCGACATCCTGCACGCCCTGCGGGAGATCCGCTTCGACAACGCCTTCACCTTCGCCTATTCCGAACGCCCCGACACCTTGGCCGCACGGACCATGGCCGACGATGTTCCGGCCGAGGTCAAGCAGCGACGACTGGCTCAGGTGATCGATCTGCAACGGCAAATCACCGGCGAGATCCACGCGGCCCAGGTGGGGCGGCGCGAGCGGGTTCTGCTGGAAACGCCTTCGCGCCGTTCAGCCAACGAGCTATTGGGCCGCACCGATGCCTTCCGCTCGGTGATCGTGCCGGCGGGACCGGTAGCCAAGCTGGGCGCGCTGGTCGACGTGAAGATCGAGCGCTGCAATCCGGCGACCCTGTTCGGGAGCCTTGTGACATGAGCCAGGCGCATATCGCGGTCAGCTTTGTCTGCGCGGGAAACATCTGCCGTTCCCCCACTGCCGAGGCGGTCATGCGCCACCTGGTGCGGCAGGCGAATCTCGACGGGATCATCGAGATCGACAGCGCGGGCACCGGTGACTGGCACGTGGGCGAGGAGCGCAACCATCGCAGTCAAGCAGTGGGGGCGCGACGGGGCATGCCTCTTTCGGGCGTGGCGCGCCAGTTCCGACGCTCGGACTTCGCGCGCTTTGATTACGTGCTGGCGCTCGATCACGACAATCTCGCCGAGCTCATGCACCTGGCTCCTGACGCCCAGGCGCGCGCCAAGATCCACCTGCTGCGCGCGTTCGACCCGGCCTCGCCGCCCGATTCCGACGTGCCGGATCCCTACTACGGCAGCATCGACGGCTTCGACAACGTGTTCGATATTTGCGAGGCGGCCTGCCGGGGCCTGCTCGATCACTTGCGCCGTACGCACAGGCTTTCCTGATGGCTGGACGGAAACTGGAGGATGCCGTGGCGCGCGCCCTGGGCAGCACGGTGCGATCGGCGCGCGCGGTGTCCGGCGGTGACATCAACAGCGCGCACGAGATGACCCTTACCGATGGGCGGGTGGTGTTCGTCAAGAGCAACTTCGTCGCGGATCCGACCATGTTCGCGGCCGAGGCGCGCGGTCTGGCCTGGCTGGCCCAGGCGCGTGCGCTGCGCGTTCCGGCGGTGCTGGCGGTGGGCGACACATTCCTCGTGCTTGAGCGGATCGCGCCCGCGCGGCGCCGGGGCGATTTCGACGAGCGGCTGGGCCGCGCCCTGGCCGCACTGCACCGCTTTGGCGCGCCCGGCTTCGGCCTGGATCACGACAACTTCATCGGACGCTTGCCCCAGTCAAACACGCCCGCCCCGACCTGGCCGGAGTTCTACCGTTCCCGCCGACTGGAACCACAGCTTCGCCTGGCGCGCGACGCGGGCCTGTGCAGTTCGGCCATGGCGCGCGGATTCGACCGGCTGTTCTCCGTGCTCGAAGAGCGCGTTGGTCCGGCCGAGCCCCCGGCGCGGCTGCACGGCGATCTATGGGGCGGCAACGTGATTGGGGACGAAACCGGCGTGGCCTGCCTCATCGATCCAGCCGTGTACGGCGGCCACCGCGAGGTCGACCTGGCCATGATGCGCCTGTTCGGCGGCTTCGGACACCACGTGTTTGCCGCCTATGAAGAGGCTTGGCCACTTTCCCCTGGCCACGAAGACCGCGTGCCGCTCTATCAACTCTACTTCCTCATGGTTCACGTCAATCTCTTCGGCGGGTCGTATGTCGCGCAAGCCGAGGGTGCCTTGCTCGCAGTAGGGTAGGACTACTGGTCGCGGATTGGCTGAACTGACGGAACGTCGTCGAGGCCGGGCTGGTGTAGGGCGCCTACTGGTGGTTGACCTTGATCCAGTTGAGGTTGGGGTTTGCCCGGCTTGCACCGGCGCCATGGAACACGAGAACCAGCGCTCCTGATCCGCCGGTGTTGCTGGCGGCGCAGCGGATCGTAGTCCAGGTCTGCCAGCCGCCGGTCACGGGAGCAGCGCAGGTGGCCATGAGGGTGCCGGTAGTGCTGTTTTTGCGGAACTCGATGGTCCCTGGGTTCGCAGCGCTGGCCACGCGTGCGTCGAAGCTGGTGATCCCGTTGAAATCGACGCCCTTGTATGCGGCCCAGTCGTTGTTGCCCACGTCCATGACGTTCTTGCCGCCCTCGCTGCAGCCCTCCGTCCCGATACCGCTCATACTTGTGTAGTTCTCAGCCTCTATCTGAATGGCGGTTATCGCCACTATGGCGGTGCCACTGACTGAGCCGCTGGTCGCCGTGACGGTATACGGTCCCCCCAACACGCTGCCGGCCGTGAAAATCCCGTTCTTGCTGATGCTTCCTCCACCACTGACCGTCCATGTGAAGCTTGGCTGCGGTGTCATCGTTTGGGAGAACTGGTCTGCGGCAACGGCAGCGAAAGTCTTCTGTCCACCGGTTGCTAGCGAGGCGCTCGCCGGCGTCACAACAACCGTCGTGAGGACTTGCGTCACGGCCGCGCTCACCGTCGAGGTAGTGGTTTGGCCGCGACTGTCCCGGATGCTGACTGTGAAAGTGTAGATGCCGGCCTTGCTGAAGGTGGCTGTTGTGTCCTTGGCTGCATTGGTGCCATTCGCGGAAAAGGTCACCGGCGCGGGCACCGATCCATTGGTCGTCCAGGTGTAGGTGAGCGTCGTCTCGCCCTGATCGTCCGCACCCAACACCGACAGGTCGGCCGCCGTGGTTGTCGTGGGGCTAGGCACTGTCGCTGCCGGCCGAGCCACTGAGGGTGGAGTGTCGCGGAGGATCACCAGTTCCGGTTGATTCCATCCAGATTCGCGGGAATTCAGGCTGTCGTCCAGCGGGTTCGCCGGATTGGTGGGTCGCACGGCGAAGCTTGCGGTGACGGCACTGGCCCGGCTCTGGGCATCGACAAAGGCGGTCACATCCCACTCTTGGTACTTCTCCGTGGTGGTCAGGGCCACAGGCTGCCCCTGCAGCGCCCCCAGTGCCGGCTTGTTGTTCCACGTGATTGTGGTTTCGTCCCAATCGCACTTGGATCCCGAGGCTGGAACCGCGTACACGCTGTCGGTTTCTGTGGAGGCCACAGCGCGACGTCCAAAGAGCCGGAATTTCGCCGACAGGACAATTCCCCCGGGAGAGCCGAGGGGGAAACGAAGGAACGATTGGCACTGCTGGCCGGTGCCCAGGCTGCGAACCAGCAGCGACGTAGCACCAGCGAAGTTGGTTCCGGCTGCGCTGGCGCTGCAAACGTGAGCATCAGCCAAGGGGTTGAAGTGGGCGCCTGGCGCTCGCAGGGGGCGGGATCGGCTGCTTTGCGGATCGTGCCCCGACATGGGCCAGTCTGCGTTCGCCTCGGAAAAGCGTGCGCCGGTCGCGTAGACCGCCATGCCATCGTTGTTGAGCTCGAACCAGCCGCCGCCCAGAGGGTCATCCAGCGCGAAGAGAAGAGCCACCTCCACCTTGCCGTCGTGGTTGAAGTCCCCCACGGTGGCAGTCCCGTAGTCAGCCGGTCTGCCCTCGAGTCCAAAGTACTCCCAGGTGCGGACGGGCGTGCCGTCGGTGACCCGGATGGCACGCAGGAGAGGTGTCACGGCGTCCGCCCAGGTCGTGCCCAGAATCTCCGGCTTGCCATCATCGTCGATGTCAGCCACGACCGGGGTATCAAGGATCCCTTCGGGCCAGGCGTCGGTGGCCACTTTGTTGGATCCGTCCGAACCCAGGATCAGGAATCTGCCGTCTTCTCTCATCGCGAGGATTTCGTCGAAGCCGTCTCGATCGAGGTCCGCGACCGCTTCGGCATACGCACCCTGAACCGGCCAGCCGGGCCGAACCACGCCCGGCTCGACATACAGCGAGATTCCCGGTTTTCGAGAGGCATAGGTGGCGACGACAAGTTCCATCCTCCCGTCTCTGTCTAAGTCCGTGGCAAACGCCAGGTACGCCCCCGAAGAAATCGTGGTCGTGGGCCAGCCAAGGAACGGTGTCCCGTCGGCATTGAAAACCCGCAGGATCAGTTGGGTCCAGTCAGTGGTGGGGATCGCCGCTACCACTTCTTTGCGGCCGTCCCCGTTGAGGTCAGCCGCCAGGAGGCTGCTCGGGGAGACCATCCCGTCCGTGATGGGATAGTTGGGCGAGAACAGTTGGCCGTCGCCGCGGTAGACCACTAGCTGTGCATGATAGGAGCACCATCCCTCGCCCGCGGGATCGCGTACGAAGGCGAGAATTTCGTCCTGTCCATCGTCGTCCAGATCGGCCAACACGACTTGGTCGCAGCCGAAGTTCCCCAAGCCGGGCGCGGGAATGTCGCGTATCAGCGAGAGGTCTGCCCGAACGATCCGCAACCGGCCATCGTCGGGCAGTACAGCCTCTTGGCCTGGTTCCGGGTCAAGGTTGCCGACGACCACGTCGGATTGAGAGCCAAAACTGAGCGAGGTGGATAGCGTCGTTCCATCCATGGCAATAGAGTCGCACAGAACCCCGGGTGCAACAGCCTGGCACCTGAGAAAGCGGGTCGTCCCATCGGCAGCCCGTATTGGCACCACCGTTCCGGTGTTTCGGTTGGGCAGAAAACGTGGCCATGCGGAAGATAGGAGGTCCGGTTCCAGGTAGAGCGTGGCGGCATGTCGGCGCGTGAGGCCACCGTCCATCACGGAAACGCGGATGGTGTACTCGCCAGATTGTGAAGCGGACGGCGTCCATTGTGCCAGCACGCCGTTTGTGACCGGCATGGATCCGTTTTCGGTGAGGACGAGGCCCGCGCTAGACCAATGGTCGGTGGCGTCGCGGCCCGGAGCCCATTCCACACGGAAGTTCTTGAAGCTTGCCCCCGTCGCCGAGCCGGTAATGGCAATGGCGGTTCCAGGTTTGAAAACCGGCGTGAGGGTCGAATCCACCTCGGCGGGGCTGGTCAGCCCGACGTAGGCCACGTTGATGGCGACCTGGTCGGTGAAGACGCGGCCGCCGCGGTCGAAGGCACGCAATCGCACAACCGTGGTGCCCTCGCTCAGGGTGGCTGGGTTCAGCGTTCCCAAGCTGCCGCTGCTGACCGGGGTCCGACTCTCGCGGAAGGTCGTCCATGTTGTTGGTTCCTGCCCTACGCCATACTCGAGCAGGTAGCGGGTGAACCCTGGACCTCTCGCGTGTCCGACAATGGCAACGCTGGCGCGAACGGCGGTGCCTTCGGCCGGCGACTCAATGTGGGTTTCCAGGGCCGAGGTCATGGCCACCGCCGCGGCGGCATCGATTCGGCCGTAGCCGGCTTGCAGATCATGGCTGCCATCGTCCGACCATCGGTAGGCCGACGAACGCAGAACCTGGCGCACTTGCTCGCTGGTGAATGTAGGGCGCAAACCCAGAACCAGCGCCGCCAGACCGCTCACATGGGGAGCGGCCATACTGGTGCCGCTATATTGAACGTAGCCGCCCGTGCCTGCCTCAAGCGAGAGGATTTCCTGGCCGGGGGCCGCAACGTCGAGCTTGTCGCCCCAATTCGAGAAGTCCGCAATGCCCCCCTCTGGTCTGTCGGGGCTCCGCGGCACCCAGGCGGCCACGGTAATTGCGTTGGGGGAGTTTGCCGGAGCTGTGCCGACACAATCGGCGCTGTCGTTGCCAGCGGCAGCCACGAAGACCACCCCCAGTCCATGGGCATAGTTGATCGCGTCGTCGAGAGCCTGTGAAGTGCCGGCACCGCCCCAGCTTGCATTGATCACATCCGCGCCGTGATCAGCGGCATACACGATCGCGGTGGCCAGAAGGGTCTCCGAGCCGTTTCCATCATTGTCCAGCCCACGCAGAGCCATGATCTTGGTCTGCCATGCGACGCCGATAACCCCGATGCTGTTGTTGCCGGTTGCCCCGATGATGCCCGCGACATGGGTGCCGTGGCCGTGTGGGTCCGTGGGATCATTGTCTGGCTGGGGATCCAGATAGGAGTCCCCAACGAAATCCCAGCCGTGCCAGTCATCGACCAGCCCGTCACCGTCGTCGTCGATGCCGTTGTCAGGGATTTCCGCAGCATTGGTCCAGATGTTGGCGGCGATGTCGGGGTGATCATAGTCGACACCGGTGTCGACCACGGCTACGACGGTGCCCAGTCCGCGTGCCGTATCCCACGCCGTGGGCAAATTGATCTCCTTGAGGCCCCACAAGTCATCGAAGGACTGGCCCCAGGCGCCGGAGCTCGAGAAATACGGGTCGTTGGGTACGAAGGTGGCCGAGATGACCTTGTCCTCCTCCGCGAAAAGCACCTCGGGCTCGGCTCGCAGGGAAGCCAGGGTTGCCTCGATGCTGTCTGTTCCGGGCTGGAGCTCGAAGACGTAGGTGCTGCTGAGGTCGGGCAAGGTTGCCCCAAGGGGTGCCCGGGCCGCTCGCTGTGAGAAGCGGCTGCGCACAGAATCCACCCAGGTCGTGGAAGTACCCGTGGCCAACCTGGAGCGCAGGTGGCCACGGTGCAGCGCCGCCACCCGCTTCACCTTGTGGCGGGTGATCCACTCGGAAAGGACGGGACTTGCCGTTGCCGCAGCGGAGAGGTTGACCGTGGGGGCGCCTGCGGGCGCGGCATTTCTTGCCAGCACGTCGTCGACCGATCCGCGCACTTTGACAACGAAACGATTGGTGCGTGGCTTCGCCGCCGCCGGCTTTCCAGTGCCTCCGGTCGCCACGGATCCCCCAACCGGAACGCCCAGCGAAAAGGTCGGTGCAGGCGAGAGCGCGGTACGCGCCAGCCGTTGTCTGCGGGAAGTCGCGACCTCAGACGCCGCCCCAGCAATGCTGGTGCGGTCGCCGAAAGTGGTGTTGCGGGTGACCCCCGCAGGATCTGGCGACGACGGTCCTTCAGTTTCTTGGCAGCTCATCACAACTGCGAGCGCGGTTACCGACAAGATGCGGAGTCTTGTGCCGAGTCTCTCCATTGTCATTGGTCCCTCCATCGTGATTGGCCTCTGCGGGTTGCGATTCGTCCATAGCTGGCGCCTACCAATTGCTTGGGCAGGCAAGTGAGACGACCGTCGTCGTGGGAATCCCGGTCGCAACAGCCGGTTCTGGTCGCGATGTCCGGTTCTGGATAGATAAGGGGCCGGCACTCCGGAAGATGGGTCAACGCCGGGCCCTCAAAAAGCAGGAAGCCGGTCAATGCTCAAGGTACTGGTCATTTTGCGGAACTGCGCATGAGGTTGCTTTTGCGTTGGCCGAACTCCAGAATGGGGTGGTCGCTGCGATCGACCCAAGGCGAGGAAAGAATTTGAACCCGCCGACTGGAGCCGAAGCTTCGACTGGCGCGCGACGCCGGCCCGTGCAGTTCGGCCCTACAGATCGGGCGTCGTCAGACAAGTCTGGACGAAATGCAGCAGGGAAGAGATCGGGCCTGTTCCCCCTTCTATGGTCCTGGAGTGCAAAGGGTGTCTGGGGGTAAAATGTGGCCTTGATGCGTTTTCCCCGTGCCGCACTATGTGGGTTGCTGGTCGTGGCCTCGCTCGCCCCGTACTAGATGGGTGTGGCCCAGCCATCAACCGCGAAGATCGATGTCCGAAACACTGCCAGACGGGGTCATCCAGTCCAACGGGCGGGCTCTGTGCCCGCATTGCCGCGAACAACTCGCACCGGCCGCGCGCGTCTGCGCCCATTGCCGGTGCGACGCCACCCTGGACGTCTTGCTCGCCGATCCCGTGCTCGATCCGCGGCAGCGCTACCACTTGTCACGAGCCCTGGTCGCGTTGTCACCCAAGCCTCGGCTGGGTGATTGGGCGCACCGTCTGGAAAGGGGCGGAGTGATGCTGAAGGGCGTGACCGCTGACCGAGCCGAGTCCTTGATGCCTCCACCGGCGTGGCATCCGACGGACGGCTTCACGGCAATGTTGGCAGACGTCGAACGCGAAAACGAACGGCTTCTCGAAGAGAGCAAGCGGTTGCCCATGCGGGTGGTCAAGGCAGTTTGGATGGGGAGGAACCAGATCGTGGCTGCGGTGGTGACGATGAGTGAGCTCGAACCCACGAGTGCGCTTGATTTTCGCTTGGAGCAGCAGGGACGCACCGTCTGCAGCGTGTTTGCCTCGGCCAGTTGGCTACAGAACTCCCCCGGCCGCGGTCTTGCCAAGCGAACCAGCGAGTGGATGAAGCGGATGGGAATGGGCAAGGTCTACGGAGGTGCCGCCGCGCTAGATGTGGAATCGTGTCAATTCCAGAAGGACATTCCCATCCAACTCATCTTGCGTCAGGGCGACGAGAAGCTCAACCGAGTGATGCTGTAGCCAGTGTGCCGTTTCTGCGCTCCAGCGTCACTCGCACCGGCCGTGGTGGCTACCGCCATTCGCTAGCTGTCGGGTTGAATGACGACATTGAAGGCGCCTGTGGCCGTCCCCGACAAGCTCTGTTCGATGGGCCTGCCACTGGCGTCGAGACCTGTGACACGTGTCCCGGTGAGGCTCGCACTGAATGTACCGGACAGGCGGTCGCCAAGCGCGGTTCCCCACTGCGAGAGAATCGTGACTCCACTCGTGGCCTCGAAGACGACGGGGCTCCCGTCGTCGGCGTTGGTGATCGCGGGCGAGAAGAAGGTCATCGCCGCGCACGCGCTCTCGCTCTCGAAAACCTGGTCCACTGACTTGAACTGACACGTGGTGGGTCCTGCAATCTGCTGCCGATCGAACATGATGGTTACGACTTGGGGAAGCGTGCCACTCTCCGACGCAAACACGCCGACGACGTTGTTCAAATGGATCGTGCCGTCATAGGTGCCTTGGTTCGATCCCATCACGACCGTCGGACTGAACGAGATCGCGTAGCCAGGAATGGAGATGCTGGCCGAGAAACCCGACGCCGGAACGACGCGGTCCACGGCCGAAGCCGTGTCGAAGACCTTGCTGCCGTCTGTCGCGCTGTCGCGCACGACGGGGCTATCGTTGCCTCCATCGTCTCTTACGTCCATGCTTCCGTCGCTGCGGGCGCCCGCGTCTGGGCTGAGGCCGCTGTCCGCATCCGCCCCTCCGTCGATGTTGGCCGCGGCCCCGCAGGGCAACGGATTTTTGGAATTGGGAATTGTCTTTGGCGCCTGCCCGCCGCTCCAGCGCAGTATCTGGTGCGTCGGATACCTGGCACCGCGGTTTCCGTCCGCGGACGGTTTCGTATAGTAGTCGGCATTGACATCCGCTTCCCATAGGCCGCTGTCGCCGTCGGCATTGCGTACCAGGATGGTATTTCCGAAGAGCCCTTGCTCCACCTGATGAATCTCCGCGACATGGCCAGGCAGGATGGCTCCGGCCGCGAAGTAGAATACCTTGTCGCCCGGCTGCGCGGCGCTCTCCGGAACCTCGACCAATTGCCCCGCCCCGACCAGGACCCGATATGCCTCACTGGGATCGACCCACCACTTCTTGCCATGATTCAGCTCGCGCAGCGCATAGCCCGCGCAATCGAACTGCCGCGTAGCAATCCCTGGAAATTCAGGATCATCGTAGACGAAGGTTCCTCCGTTCTTCTCTATTTCCGCGCGGCTCAAGTCGGCCGTATTCGCGGTGGCTGCGCTAACGGATCGCACCCAACCGTCGATGCGCACAGGCACAGGCTCGCTCTTGCCCCCGTCATACCACGTGATCGTCACGCCGTTGGCATCGACTAGCAAGTTGCTCCCAAGGCATGTGTTTCTCGCTGGGCTCGACTTCTGGTCCGCGGCCTTGGTACCGCTGGCGAGCTCCATCTCTTCGACGTAGTACCAGGCCTTCAAGTCGCCGTCGTCATACCCCGTGAAGGTTCGGATGGCGTGCGTGGCGAAATGAAGAGACCAATCCACGTCGCTCGTGAGGTTCCGCGCCACGAAGGACTCGAATACGCTCGCGTCGGATGAGGTTCCCATCTGCTCAAGTGCCCAGGCGAAGATCGTGAGCTTTAGATCGCTATCTTCACTAGGCGTGTCGCCGAAAGCCTTAAGCATGGCGTCGTGCGCAGGTCGGCCGCCGCCGATCAAATCGTCAACCGCCGGGAAGGCAAGCCTCATGGCCGCCCGGAGGCCAGCAGCGCTTCCCGACGACGAGGTCAGTCGGTAAGTGCCACCGACGCTGGATGCGCTATCGAGCGCCGCTTCCAGGCGCGTGGGTCCGGAGCCACAGCTCACGAGGAGCCACATCAAGACAAGCAAACCAAGTCTGGCCATCTGCTTCCCCCTCCATGCGCCGCTTTCCGTGGTTCGCATCGACGGATGCGGAGACAAGCTTGAGCGCTATCACGGCGAAAACCCAATGATTTGGGGGGCGTCCCTCTTGCGTGCAGAAGTCGTCGGAACGTCTTCGCTCGCAGCGGCGCAGCGCGGAATGTGGGACCTTTCCCCACGCTGGCACCATCAACCCACTCGCGTCGACCGCGCAATTGCCTCGCGAAACTTGCTAGCACTACTGATTGAAATTCGGACCGAGCCGGCGCGTCGCGAGGGCCCCGACCGCAACGAACGACGAGGGAGAATACTCGACGTATTTGACCGAGGAGTGAGGCGGCGGGCGGGGTCCGCAGCAGCGACGGCGACGGGAGAATTTCA
>Ga0182010_10001852_pt1 | contig 10948 bp, 9 predicted proteins | sample 611E1MmetaG_FD_120488 | JGI IMG/M metagenome (GOLD analysis project Ga0182010, IMG submission 120488) | Permafrost microbial communities from Stordalen Mire, Sweden - 611E1M metaG | ecosystem: Environmental > Terrestrial > Soil > Wetlands > Permafrost | place: Sweden: Stordalen | collected...
AAAGAACTGATCCCTCGTCAGCAATTCGACATTGCAATACAGGCTGCTATCGGAGCAAAGATTATTTCGCGTGAGACTGTAAAAGCAGTAAGGAAGGATGTAACTGCCAAATGCTATGGTGGCGATATCACAAGGAAAAGGAAGCTTCTTGAGAAGCAGAAAAAAGGTAAGAAGCGAATGCGTCAGGTAGGAAATGTAGAGGTTCCCCAGCAGGCATTTCTGGCTGTTCTGAAACTGGATTAATTATTTATGATGGTATCTCTGTAGGGATGTTGCATGCAACGTCCCTACAGACAATCAATCAGCTTATCAGCTTATATCCTCTTCCGTGTATATTCAATATTTTTACTGAGGGATCCTTCCGGAGATATTTTCTGAGTCGGGTTATATAAACATCCATACTTCTGGCATTGAAATAATTATCATCGATCCATATGGTTTTAAGAGCGTAGTTCCTCTCAAGTATCTCATTCCCATGGCGGCATAGCAGCTCAAGCAACTCAGATTCCTTGGTGGTGAGTTTTATAATTTCATTGTTATAAGCCAGCATCTGCTTTAACGGATCAAATGAATACCCTCCGATTGAATAGGAATCATCTTTTTTGTTTGCTCCGGGGTTAATTGTTCTTCTCAGAATTGCTTCGATTCTGTATAAAAGCTCTTCCATTGAAAATGGTTTTGTGATGTAATCGTCAGCTCCTGATTTGAAACCGTCTATTATATCTTCTTTCTGGTTCTTTGCAGTAAGGAATATAACAGGTATATCAGGATTTGTCAGGCGTATTTCTCTCGCAAGAGTAAGCCCATCCATTTCGGGCATCATAATATCAAGAATACAAAGACCAAACGACCCGTTAGAGAATGCCTCAAGAGCCAGGTTCCCGTTAACAAAAAGTTCCGTCTCATAGTTTTTAGCAGTAAGATAGTTCCTTAATAAAATCCCAAGATTATTGTCATCTTCTGCAAGCAGTATTCTTATATTATTCATTGCTCTTAATTTTAGTTTAAACGCTATAATTGTTTATCAGGGTGCCAGCATTAATTGCTTATTTACGCCAGATTTTTCTTTCTTTAAATGAATATCCTCTTAATCGGTTCTGCGGAAGAAACAGAATAAACCTGGTTCCCTTATTCATCTGGCTTTCAACCTTTATTGATCCATTATGTTCTTCAATGATTTTCTTAACATAGCTTAATCCCAGACCAAAGCCTTTCACGTTGTGAACGTTTCCTGAATGAACACGGAAAAATTTGTCGAAAATTCTTTTCAGGTTTTCCTTGCTGATGCCAATACCATTATCCTCAATCATAATAATAAGCCCTTTTTTATTATTCCTGGTGGAAATTGTTATTACAGGATTTCCTTTTGAGTATTTAATTGCATTATCAATCAGGTTCGAGATTGAGTTCAGGAGATGAATTTCATCAATAAATACAACTGATTTCTGCGCCTGAAGATCGGTATTTATAATTCCGGTCCGGTTAGATATCTGAAGGGTAAAATTATCGACAGCCTTTTCTATAATACTATGGACATCCATTTCAACAAGGCTGAGCTTCATCTTCATTCTTTCGAAAATAGCCATCTGAAGCACTTTTTCTACCTGAAATTTTAGTCTCATGCTCTCATCAGAGATCACTTTTGCAAGGCTATCTATATTTTTATCTTTCTCAGGTATTGATTTATCAGCCATCATCTGGGACGCCAGAGAAATGGTTGATATCGGCGTTTTAAGCTCATGAGTCATATTATTGATGAAATCGCTCCTTATTTCGGAAATTTTCTTCTGCCGGAAAATAACAATGAATGTGCCAGCAGAAAGGATGAGTAACAGAAGCGTAAAGAGCAGTGACATAAATCCAAGATTCCCGATTTTCTCAAACTTATATTGTTGTTCCTGAAGACAATAGAGCACTATCTGATTCTGACTCGGAACCGGATCATTTGGGAATAGCTGAATTATGAATTTATTTGTTCCCGGTTTATCTTTAAATCCAGGTGTATTCCAGATATTCCCGAACTGTCCCGAGCGGATTGAAAATTCAAAATCGAGATATATGCCTACATTATTAAGTGCAGTTCTGAGTTCTTCCCTGAGTTTTTCAGGATTAATCCTTTCTCTGATATCTGGTGTGTTGCGTAGAATCTTCTCCATAATTTTCTCCAGGAAAACTATTTTATTTGACACCCTGCCTGTTATTTCTGAATTTATGATCTGAGGCGATGGCTCAGTTGTCTCATCAGTAGTGAAGGGAGACACAATTTCCGATGAAATGAAGATCTTATGACCTGAACTTGTTATGGCAATAGGTTCTCCCGGTCTGTTTAAGCCATACATTTCCAGTAGCGCTGTATTTGGCTGATATCCCTGGAGCTTTCTGGCAAGCGGTGAATTTTTCGGAACTATTGCTGTGACTGAATCAGTTGAGGCCGGGTCAATATCTTCGACTATGTTTTTTATTAGTTCCTTCTCTTCAAGATCAAGGACAACGGATTCAAGCGCTTTATTTGCCAGGTACCGGAATTGCTGATCGGTAATAGCAATCGCATTGCGGATCCAGTATAATTGAATAAGAATCAGACCAGAAATAGCCAGAAAGAAAAAGATAGCCAGTAATGCAATAGTTGTCCTCTTCATACGATCACAAAAGTACTTGTATATAAGTAATATTGCCGCACTTTAACTTTCTTTAACAGTGAGAAGTGCCTAAAGTGCCTAAAGTTATAAGATAACCACCTGAATTAACATTATTGAGGGTTCCAGGAGTGTAAAGTACCTGAATTTTTAAGATTAGATAATTTGACAGAAGTGATCCAACTCTAGGCATTCTAGGCACTTTAGTCACTTTAGGCACTTTTTTTTATTTAACATTTCATTAAAGTATTGTTAATATTCAGGTATTTAGCCAAAATCATTTTTTTATTCCAGTAATGAGTAATATATTTGTAAAGGATTTGGCACGATATTTGATTTATAAAAGATAGAGGTTTTTTTCATAGGTTAGGTTAGTTTTAGGGTTATCAAAACAGTGGGTCGCTATTCTGGCGGCCCACTTCTTTTTTATTGAGTAATCCCCTTCCCCGGTTTGCAAAGCAACTGGGAATTGAAGAATAGTATAGAAAAAAACCAATTTTTTTTAGATGTTTAGAACCTTTCTGACATTCAGATCCTTTTCTCTTGCTACATGGTAAATATGTTTTCTGATGGAACTCGATTTCTTTCTCTGAATCCAGATGAGATTTATAACAAATGAGGAGCCGTCTTTAAAAATAAGCTTAACCTTCTTCTGCCTGCTTGGCATAACAAGTTCATTTATATTAATCCATTTAAATGAATGGATAACTGGTCTTATAATACCGAACTTGTACTCTATCTTTTCCGCATCGATGGAGAAATACAAATCAGTACCTTTAAAAGTAGCTGTAGCCGCGATTATGAACACTATCAGACTGATTCCGAAGGGAGCTATTGAAAGGATGGCCGGAATGCTCTTTTGCCCTAAAACGAGGCTTACAAATAAAACGTATATCCCGGCAAGGAAGAATAACGCCGCGAAACTCCATAAAAGGGTTTTACTGCCACGTGAAAACTCCTTTTCTGACAAATTTTGATATAAATTTTCCATACTCTAATGCATTAGGTAATGTAAATTTTTATCCTTAATTGTATTGATATCGATATTAAAAACTGCAGTAATAGTGTCTATTTCTCTGAGACGAGAAGTAAAATTATTTATATCGGACTCATTTTCAGAAATCTGAATTTGTAACAGGTAATCGATGTTTTTAAGTTTATTAAGTAGATAGTTTTTGCCAGAACGGTTTGAAACCAGTTCTATAACAAAATCCTCATTATCAGCATTATTTGAATATCTGCTGAATATGACTTCTGTATTACTATTCCCGGAGAGCCTGAGAGAAGGTATGTTTTTAAGAAAAATTCCGAACTTTTTATTTAACGTGAGAGAGAGTTTGTAATCGGGTTCAGCAGATACAAGACCCAGCAGGATGTAATAATTATTCTGTTCAATATTTAGTTTTACCCGTGTGACCTTTTGAGTACTCTTCATTTTCCCATACTGAAACTGATAAAGTTAGAAAAAAAAGAGATATGCATTCCTAGCCTGTGAAATTATCTTTTAATCTCTTCCACGCCTGATTTGCCGCTTCCTGTTCGGCCTCTTTTTTTGAAGAACCCTGGCCTACTCCGAACTCCTCCTTGTCAATAAACAATGTTGTTGAGAATACTGACTTTTTCATATTAAAATCGTATTCTTCATTGTACGTGAAGATCAGGTTTGATTTATGCTTCTGGACCCATTCAAAAACCAGGCTTTTATAATCTGAATCGGTTTTAACTATCAAATTAAAATCAAGGTATTTATTGAGGACGTTATTTATAAAAAGTTTTTTTGTCTTTTTGAAGCCTTTATCAAGAAATACCGATCCGATGAGCGCTTCGAAAGCGTCGCCATACAGATTTTTTGTAAGATGCGAGGAGCTGATTTTGCTTATCAGAATCTTATTAATACCCATGGATACAGCAAGTTGATTAAGTACGTCGCGATTAACGATCCGAGACCGGATTTTTGTCAGAAATCCTTCATTGGCATCAGGGAATTTTTCAAAAAGATAATCTGAAAGAATTGCATCAAGTACTGCATCGCCCAGGTACTCTAGTCTTTCATTATTCACTTTTTTACCATTGGGAAGGGTAAAGGTTGCTGACCTGTGTATAAATGCTATCTCGTATAATTCCAGATTTCCGGGATTGAAGCCCAGAATCTTTTTTAAACGGGAACTGAATTCCCGTTTATCAAGCAAATAGGTACCATTTATTCTTCTGCGGAATATAAACACTAAACTTCAGCTTTTTTTACAACAACGGAAGCATTATGACCACCAAATCCGAATGTATTGCTTATGGCTATATTAACTTTTCTGTGTTGCGCTTTGTTGAGTGTTAAATTCAGGTTCTGATCAATGCCGGGATCAGGTACTTTGTAGTTTATTGTCGGAGGAATAATATCATGAACAACTGACATTATAGCAGCAATGGCTTCAATAGCTCCGGCAGCTCCCAGAAGATGGCCCGTCATTGATTTCGTAGAACTGATATTAAGCTTATATGAATGTTCGCCAAAAACGCTTAAAATAGCTTTTGTTTCAGAGACATCCCCGAGCGGAGTGGATGTTCCGTGTACATTGATATAATCAACATCTTCAATTTTCAGGTCAGCATCAGCGACTGCAAGCTTCATTACATTTCTGGCTCCAAGCCCTTCAGGATGAGGAGCTGTCAGGTGATATGCATCAGCTGTCAGCCCGGTGCCAACGAGTTCAGCATATATTTTCGCACCTCTGGCTTTAGCATGTTCATACTCCTCAACTATCAATGCCCCGGCGCCTTCTCCCAAAACAAATCCGTCTCGGGTCTGATCAAAGGGACGTGATGCAGTGGTGAATTCAGCATTGTTTGTAGAGAGTGCCTGAAGTGCATTAAATCCGCCAATCCCCGGTTCATTAATACTGGCTTCCGATCCGCCAGTAACAAAAATATCTGCTTTCCCCCAGCGAATGTAGTTTATAGCATCTATAATTGCATTGGTTGAAGAGGCACAAGCTGACACTGTGGCAAAGTTTGGCCCCATGAACCCATATTTTATTGATATTGATCCTGCAGCAATATCTCCAATCATCTTGGGTATAAAAAAAGGACTGAACCGGGGAGTCCCATCGCCAAGAACATAATCTTTTATGGCCAGGTAGAAGGTTTCAATTCCACCGATCCCTGAAGCCCATATTACACCAACTCTCTCCTTGTTAATTTTATCAAGGTTAAGGCCTGAATCCGTAATTGCTTCATCAGTGGCAATAAGAGCATACTGGGAGTATAAATCCAGTTTATTGGCTTCTTTTCTGTCAAAATATGTTTTGGAGTCGTAGCCTTTTAATTCACACGCAAACTTGGTTTTGAACTTTTCAGTATTGAAACGAGTGATCATCACTGACCCGCTTATACCGTTTTTTAGTCCTTCCCAATATTCATGCAAATTATTACCTAAAGGAGTTAAGGCTCCTAGTCCTGTTACTACAACTCTTCTCATAAATGGCTTTTTAAAAATGCAAATTATTTTGCATTTTCCTCAATGTACTTGATAGCATCACCAACTGTGCCGATGGTTTCTGCCTGATCGTCGGGAATTCCAATATTGAATTCTTTTTCAAACTCCATGATTAACTCAACAGTATCAAGAGAGTCTGCACCTAAATCATTGGTGAAACTTGCTTCAGGAGTTACTTCTGATTCGTCTACTCCAAGTTTATCAACTATTATTTCCTTTACTCTTGTGGCAATGTCCGACATAGTAATAAATTTTAATTAATATTAATTTTTGAACCATGCAAAGAAATATATTTGTACCATATTTTTCAAGAGTTTTGATGTTTTTTTATTTACGAAACAGTTTAATGTGTTGATAATTAGAAAAATAATCTTACTTTAATCGATTATTAAAAATAGTTGACCAATATGCTAATTATCACAATATGAGGAACATCGCAATTTTAGCCTCCGGCACTGGCACCAATGCTGAAAACATAATTAAATACTTTTCGAACAAAAATACCGCTAAAGTGAGTCTGGTTTTGTCGAATAAGCGTCAAGCGCAGGTTCTAAAAAGGGCTGAAGAGAATAATATACGGACAGTTTTTTTCGAACATAAAGAATTTTATGTCACAGGTAAAGTGCTGAGATATCTTATGCTCTATAAAATTGACTTTATTGTCCTGGCAGGATTTCTGTGGCTTGTTCCGGAGAATATCATCGAACAATATGCCGGGAGAATAATAAATATCCATCCGGCATTATTACCTGCTTATGGCGGAAAAGGAATGTACGGTGAGATTGTTCATAAGACGGTTTTAACCAATAAGGACAAAGAATCTGGAATTACCATACACTATGTCAATAAATTCTATGATAAGGGAGATATTATTTTTCAGACACGCGTCAAAGTTGATCCCTCTGATACTCCGGCTTCACTTGCTGAAAAAGTTCATAGTCTTGAATATCTGCATTATCCAAAAATCATTGAGGATCTGGTTGTAAAGTTACCGGATTTCTCATTCAAAGGTCCCGATGAGGCTTAATACCACAGTTTTGATTTTCTCAAACTTCACTTTGTTCTCTTCTGATATTGGTTCTACCGGAGGCGCATCAACTTTCAGGGGATCAACAGGAGTTCCGTTCATATAAAACCTGAAATCAAGATGAGGGCCTGTGGAAAGTCCGCTGGTCCCTACATAACCTATAATATCTTTCTGTTTAACAAAGGCTCCTGCTCTGATTCCATCTCCAAACCGGCTCAGATGCATATAAGCTGTGGCATACACACTGTTGTGTTGTATCCTTACCATTTTACCTTCTCCGCCGCCATCGGTGGCTGAAATAATCCTGCCATCACCAATTGCATGCACAGGAGTGCCTATAGGCGCAGCATAATCGACGCCGTAATGAGGCCTAACTATCCTCAGTATGGGATGCATTCTTGCTGACGAAAAGTGGGAACTGATTCTTGAAAATTGAAGAGGGGCTTTGAGAAATGCTTTTCTGAGACTGTTGCCATTGATATCAAAATATGATTCTTTCCCATCCTGAATAAACGGGATGGCTGTTATTGATGAGCCTGTCCTGTTAAACTGAGCTCCATAGATCCGCCCGGTGCCAAATGATTTCCCGTCAATGAAAAACTCTTCATAAATAACCTTGAAATTGTCTCCTTTCTGCAATCCGAAAAAGTCAACTGTCCATGCGAAAATTTCAGACATGTCTCCGACTAATGCCGGTTGCATTCCGCCATTGATCATTGCATCCCAGAGTGAGGTTTCTATTGTGCCCGATGAATACTTGATTTCACTTATTATTTTTTTCCGGAATGGAGTAATATTTAATGAATCATTAAAACTGAAAACGTAACAAGTCGTAGGATCATGTTCGTAAACAAGGTATCTTGCCCTTGCCATACTATCTCTGTCACAGAATAAGATATAATTATTGCCTGACCGGATTTTTCTTACGTCAAAAACAGTTTTCGAGCTCCTGATGACCTGATCGATCTCCTGCATGGTGACCCCATGTTTCAGAAGGATTTCAGAAAGAAACCCGTTTCTTTTAATGTTACCCGTTAATAGATCAAAAGAATCAACCGGGATCCCGTACATAAAAACAGGACTGGTAACCTGCTTACCTGCAATAGTATCTGCTGTGACTGTTTCCGTTTCAGAAGATGGCTTCCTTGAATTATTACACGATACGAAAAAAAAAGAAAATAATATATATATCGAAATTCTCAGACGGATTAACATCACTTTACCGGTATAGATGAAATTAATTTTGTTCACTTTTAAATTTCTGGTGGTGCTGGCGCGGATTTGGGTCTGAAGTCCGAAGTCAATCCATTTTAAATCATTCCTGCTTCCGACTTCTGATTTTTCAACCTTTAAAGACGATGTTAACTATCCTGTTTGGGACCACTATTATGTTTGAAGGAGTGGCATTTCCCAGCCATTTATGTGATCTCTCATCAGCCAGAACAATTTTAATGATCTCATCCTTTGTTAGACTTACAGGTAGTTCAATGTTAAACCTCATCCTTCCATTGAATGAGACAGGATAACTAAAACTGTCTTCTTTCAGATACTCCTCATTAAAAGGGGGCCATGGTTCATAAGCAAGCGATTTATTATTGCCCAGGATTTGCCATAGTTCTTCAGCGACATGTGGTGCAAAGGGTGAAAGAATCTTAGTAAATACTCCGGCTGTATCTGATGTGATCTTACCCTTCTTTGTTGCAAGATTCAGAAAGATCATCATTGCAGAGATAGCCGTATTAAAATGGAGATTCTCAATATCCCATCCGACCTTCTTTATAGTCTGGTGAAGTCCCTTAAGAATTTCAGGATCTTCCTGTCCGTTAAAAATATTCTCAGGATTGGATACAAATCTGAATGTTCTTCCAAGAAATCCAAAAACACCTTTTACCCCTTTTTCATCCCATGGTTTGGTAACGTCAAGAGGACCCATAAACATTTCATATAGTCTTAAAGAATCGGCTCCGTATTTCGATGTTACATCATCGGGATTAACAACATTCTTGAGGGATTTTGACATTTTTGCAACTATCTGCCTCAATTCAGCTCCGGTCTCTTTATGAAAGTATTTGCCATCATGCTCTTTAACATAATCTCCTGAAACTCTGGCGCCCGATTCCGTTTCATAAGCGAAAGCGAGGATCATTCCCTGGTTGAATAATCTCTGATAAGGTTCATCAGTTGAAACTATACCCAGATCAAACAATACCTTATGCCAGAACCGGCTGTATAAAAGATGAAGAACAGCATGTTCAGCACCCCCGATATAAAGATCTACCGGCATCCAGTATTTTTCTTTTACCTTGTCAAAGATAAGAGAGTCATTCTTCGGGTCAATAAACCTCAGATAATACCAGCATGATCCTGCCCACTGAGGCATTGTATTTGTTTCCCTTCTTCCTTTACGGCCATTCTTGTCAATTACATTCAGCCATTCTTCGGAGTTTGAGAGAGGTGATTCTCCTGTTTCTGACGGAAGATAATTTTCCAGCTGGGGCAATTCAAGCGGCAAATCATTATCATTCATAACTGCAACTTCACCGTCTTCCCAATGAATAACAGGAAATGGTTCCCCCCAGTATCTCTGCCTGCTGAACAGCCAGTCGCGAATTTTATAGTTTACTTTTGATGTCCCAAGGTTTTTAGACACGAGCCAGTTTGTAATCTGACCAATTCCGGCTTCTTTATTAAGACCGTTTATATCTATTCCGGTTGTTTTATCGGATGAGTTTATATATCTCCCATCTTCAGTCCAGCATTCACTTCCTTCCAGTATTCTTTTTTTCTGGTCAGGATCAGAAACATCGGGATCCTGGATACAGACTATCGGCAGGTTAAACTTATGGGCGAATTCAAAGTCCCGTGTATCGTGAGCAGGAACAGCCATAATTGCTCCGGTTCCGTAACCGGTTAAAACATAATCAGCCACCCAGATAGGGATCTGCTTTTTGTTCACAGGATTAATAGCATACCGGCCTGTGAAGACTCCGGTTTTTTCTTTTGCCAGGTCAGTTCTGTCGAGGTCCGACTTAAGAGATGTGGCTTTTATATAATCATTTACGGAATTCTTACACTCTTGAGTTGTAATTGTTTCGATAAGAGCATGTTCAGGTGCAATTACCATATAAGTAGCACCAAACAGTGTGTCGGGTCTGGTCGTGAAAACCGTAAGGTTCCTGTTCAGCCCATCGATCTCAAAATCCACTTCAGCACCTGTTGAACGGCCAATCCAGTTGCGCTGCATATCTTTAATTCCTTCAGGCCAGTCGAGTTTATCAATTCCTTTTAAGAGCCTTTCAGCATATTGAGGGATACGCAACATCCATTGTTTCAGATTTCTCTTTTCAACTCTGTTCCCGCATTTCTCGTGAGAACCGTCATTGAGGACCTCTTCATTCGCACAGACAGTGCAACAATGAGGACACCACCATACCTGAGCGTTATCATAGTATGCCAGTCTTTTTGAATTAATAAACTTTAATTTTTCTTTCCCATCTAATTCTGACGGAATCACCAGTTCGGAAATGGGCCGGCCTTTCTGCATTTTTTCATCAAACCAGGTATTATATAGCCTTATGAATATCCACTGGGTCCATTTAAAATATTTCGGATCCGTTGTATTTATCTCCTTTTCCCAGTCATAGCTGAGTCCCAGTTCTTTTATTTGTCTTCTGAAAGTGTCGCAGTTATTTTTGGTAGTAATTGAAGGATGGGTACCTGTTTGAATTGCATACTGTTCTGCAGGCAAACCGAAGGCATCCCAGCCCATCGGATGCAGAACATTGAATCCATTCA
>Ga0182010_10001854_pt1 | contig 10935 bp, 5 predicted proteins | sample 611E1MmetaG_FD_120488 | JGI IMG/M metagenome (GOLD analysis project Ga0182010, IMG submission 120488) | Permafrost microbial communities from Stordalen Mire, Sweden - 611E1M metaG | ecosystem: Environmental > Terrestrial > Soil > Wetlands > Permafrost | place: Sweden: Stordalen | collected...
CGAAATCGGCGGAGATCTTGCCGGCGGCTTTGAGGGGGCGAATGCCGGGCAGGGCGACGGCTCCGTCCCCGGTATGATCGCGAAGATACGAGGCGAGCAGGCGGTCGGATTCGCGTACGTGGTACTCGACCCAGTCTTCGAACATGAAGAAGATCGCCGATTGCGCTTCCTCGGCAGATCCCTTTCTCGCCAAGTTCGCAGCGATGGTGCGAGCCTCGCGGCGCACGTGATCGTGGAAGGCGGTATGGAAGCGGCGGCTATCGTATCCGCGCTCCAGCATGGCCAGCTCTTCGGCCGCAAAGTGGTATTCGATGTACGAAACCATGAAGTTCACGGCTCGGCGGAACTGGTCGCGGGTTTGGGCGAGATCGGGCGAAAACAGGATTTCGTTGACCATGGCAAACAGCGTTTGCAGTTGATGATCGATGTCGCGATTGCCAGTGGCTAGGTCAGGCGTTGTTTCAAATCGGTGCATAGGAATCCTCCGCAGGGGGCTTGAGATCTTCGAAGAGAAGAATTGATTCCCAAGTCCCGGCCAGCTCTTTTTCGGTTGCTGACGGTCTGCGCTTAAGCGTTTGCTGAAAAATAAGTCGAAAAAAAGCGATCCCGTGCCAAGCGGCTTTGCCGCTCTGCGTGTCTCTTTGCGCTGCGAAGCCTATTCCTCGGGGTATGCAGCGGTTTTCTGGCGATTTCGTGCTAGGGTCGCGCCTCGAAATCGGGCGGCAATGGGCTGCTTTGCTTGCGGCAAACGAACGAGCGGTCCACCTTGCCATTGACGGCGGCCTCCAAAACAACTACGAAAAGCGCTGCATTGACTCGAAAAGGGCCCTGATTTACATCGCAAGGAAGGGCGCACCAACATGAAGACCATCACTGAGTTTTCCGGAATTCTGCTGCGGCGGGCGGCAGAGGCCCAGCGGGCCTTCCGGGCCGAGCACCCGCAGGAGACCCAGGCTGAACCCGCGCCCGAGGCGGCGCCTCCAGCAGAGGCGAACGCCAGCGCCACGGAACCAGCGGAAGCCGCGACGGAAGCCGCCGCGGTCGATGCTGCGGCTTCGCCTGTGGATGACGCGGCTGAAGTTGTCCCCACTGAGGAAGCTGCTCAGGCAGAGCTTTCAGCTCCCGAGAGTGCACCCGCGGAAGCTCCTCCGCCCGAGCCGGTGGACCTCGGAACGGGCCCCGAGGCCGAGGCGGTTGGCGCTGCTCTTCAGGTGCAGGGCGACCGCTTGTCGCGGCTGATGGAAGCCTTGGATGTCGTCGGTCGCCGTGCGGGCCAGGTTCGCCTAGTGCGCGTGGTCCAGGGCGACCCGGCACCTGTAGGCGCCCAGAAACGCGGTGAGTTCCTCTATCTCGTCGACCTCATGCCGCGGCCGCAGGCCATGCAGCGTGAATCGTTCGACGGACGCGACGGGCGTCGTGGTGGTCCCGGTCGGGATCGCGACGGCGGACGTGGGCGTGGCCCAGGCGGGCCGCGAGGTCCCGGCGGTCCTGGTGGTCCAGGCGGTGGCCGTGGTCCCGGCGGTCCTGGCGGCGGCCGTGGTCCTGGCGGTCCGGGCGGCGGCCGTGGTCCTGGTGGCGCTGGCGGTCCGGGCGGAAGCCGAAGTCCGGCGAGCGCCCATGGTGCGAAGTTCACCGGGGATCGTGCGCCCAGGGACGAAGGCCGTGAAACGCCGCGTGGCGGAGCTGGCTGGACACTGTCGCGTCCGCCAAACGAACGCGTCTATGCCGACGATGCCAATCCCGCGCGAGGCGCTCGTCCTCCGCGCGATCCGCGTTTCGACCAACGCGGTCCTCGGCCTCCGCAGGGTGATCGTCCACCGCGCGGCCCAAGGCCCGAAGGCGCTGGTGCCGGCGCGCCACAAGGCGACGGCAGGCGCGACCATCGTGGCCCCGACCGGGGTCCGCGTCCCGCGAACGCCGCCGGTCGTCCCGGTGGTGGTGGCGGTCCGACAAACGGGCGCCGTGGACCTGGTCCGGGACCGCGCCGTCCAGAAGGCGACAGACCACAGCCGCCGCGCAATGATAGCAACTGGGGTGGTCGCCGTCGCGGTGGCTGGGACGAGCCTGCCGTTCCCGAGTCGGTACAAAATCCAGCAAGTGCTGCGGCCGAGCCAGCACCCCTGCCGCCGCCTACGGCACCAGCCGAAAACGCGGGCACGCCGTCGACGGATACCGAATCCTAGCTCAACAGGCGCGCCTCATCCGCCGACACGGACGCTGGCGCCTTCTGCCTGCCGGGGTGCACGGACAACCCTTCGCTTGCTGCGCTGGCTCGGGGTGTGTCTGGGGTGCGCCACAGAGCCGAGGGGCGGCAGGACCGCCGGCTCGCACGTGTAAACCAGGACCTGCTTGCCGCTGACCGTGGTCAAGCTGAGCACGGACACAAGCTCGGGCGGCTGAAGCTCGGCCTTGCTTGCCGGCGGTGGGGCGGAGTTCCTGTCCGCTGCGACGCTTGCGTGCACGGGTGCTCCCTCGACGGCCATCTGTTCGTTCAGGGAAAAGCGACCGAAATACAGCAGGGCAAGGGCGGTCTGGTCGTCGGCGTTGGGCCTGCGCACGTGCGCGCCGCTGCGGCCGTTCGGATGCATGACAGCCGTGGAATCGTTGCTGTGCCCGAGCCCGAGCACGTGGCCGAGCTCGTGTGTGATTACCGATTGCAAATCGAAGCTGTCAGCGACGATCGCGTCGGGTCCGCTGAATCTGTGGTCGCACTCATTGATCTCCACAGTGGCGGCACCGACCGAGCCGTCGCGTAGGCTCGCCCTGAACTGCGACCTGCCGAGATCGATGGTGTCGCCGTGCCATCGGTCGCGGCAGAAAGCGATGACTACATCGGCGTCGCCTCCAAGAGACAGATAAAAGCGCGGCTGTCCGGCTTGGACCGCGTTCCATGTGTCAGCCGCGCGCTGGATCGCGCGTTCGACGGCCTCTTGCGGAGCCGTGCGACTTGGCGCTGTTGTCTGCAGCGCCACGGAAATCTGTGCGCGTGTCCAGTGTACGGGCGAGCCCGAGCTGGTTTTGAGAACCTCGGTGTCGGCACGAGCGAACTGCGGCCAAGCCAAGCCGAGGGTCCAGGCGAAAACGTGCAATGCCGAGCGCATGCCTTGCCAATTGCATCGGCGGATCCTCGAGCTGGCTGAAGACCGTACCCGAAGACCCGCCGCGGTAAAGGTGCATCGATCGCTGCGAAAACTACGGGACTTTCTTACGCAAGCGATCTACGAAGGAGCCGTGAGAAAGCAAACCAGCATGTGGAAGAACCTCGGAACTGGAACGCTTGTCTTGACCCTCGGAATGGCCGCCACACCCGCAGCGAATGCACAGGCCAAAGGCAAACCCGGCGAGGCCCAGCAAGCCGCACAAGCCATCGAAAAGGCCCTGCAGAAGAACGGCGGGGACGTCCACCGCTGTTTCGAAAAGGTGCTTGCCGATCGCCTGGATGCCGCCGGTACCGTCGAGGTGACGGTCGGTGTTGGCAAAGGCGGACGCGTGACGGCGGCCAAGGTCAGGAAGGCCGACAAGGCTTCGTCGCCCGCTCTTTCGGCATGCGTTGAAAAGGCCGCGCTTGGTTGGACCCTCGAGGGGATCGAGCCGGGCGCTAGCGTCGTCCTACCATTTTCCTTCAAGCCGCAGCAGAGCCAATACGTGGTGAATGCATCGGACGTTTCCGAGCGCGCGTTGGGCGCGCCGTCGAGCAAAGGGAAAGGCGCTGGGCCGAAGCGCGACGTTCCGTTCACCGTCAAGGTGCTGGCCGACGAGACCAACGTGAAGGCGGAAGGCGTTTCGTTGACGTTGCTTTCCATCGGGCCGGCCAGCCGCGTGGCCATGCACCGCCATGCGCACAGCGCGAAGCTTCTCTATCTCGTCAAGGGTCACGCTCGGCTCCTCGGACCCGAGGGCGCGGCTCCTCTGAAGCTGGAAGAAGGCACAGCGGTGCTCGTGCCGGCAGGCTATCCGCACGTGATTGAAAACATGGGACGGCAGTCGACTGCCGTGTTCTTGCAGGCGTTCTCTCCGCCGGGGCCGGAACGCGTATACCGCGACCCAACCGATGCCCGAGGGCGCGCCGAGTTCGAGGTCATTCGCGATCCGGCTTCGGTCAAGGTGCCAGCGGACGCCGGGGTCGTGGTCGCGACGGCAGCGGAGGTCAAGTCGGTGGCTATGGCTCGCAGCGCGGGCTCCGCGAAGACGTTGATTGAGGCTCGAGCGGGCCAACCCATGTCCCTGGTTCAGATGGATCTTGCAGATGGTGCCGAGTTGCAAGGCAAAGGCGATCCTTCGGCAACAACGATTCTCTACCTGGTTTCCGGTACCGGCAGCGTGCAGGTTGGCGGTGAGAAATTGCCGCTGGCGGCGGAGTCGATGATCTATCTGCCGCGCGGGGAGGGGTACGCGATGAAAGTCGTCGCGCAAGACAAGCCGGACAAAGCGGACAAGCCCGAGAAATCGGACAAGATTGTGATGGTCGAGCTGAAGGTGGCGGCGGGTCGCAAATAGACAACGCAACTCTAGTTGGAAGCGAACGATGGATTTCGAGCTGAGCCAAGAACAGAAGATCCTGCAGAAGACGGTTCGTGACTTTTGTGCGCGCGAAATTATCCCGCGCGCTACCGCGTGGAACGAAGAGGCGCGCTTCCCGCACGAGATCATCGAGCCCTTGGCCGAGCTCGGAGTCCTTGGGATTCAGATCCCCGACCGCTACGGCGGCGCCGGAATGGGCATGCTCGACCTCGCCGTCGCCGTCGAGGAAATCGGTCGCGCCGACGCCTCGGTGGGGTTGACGGTGGCTTCGCACAATCTTTTGTGCATGGACCACATCTACTTGGCTGGCAACGAAGAGCAGCGCCAGAAATACCTGCCTCGCCTGGCGAGCGGTAAGGCGCTTGGCGCCTGGTGCTTGACCGAGCCCGATTCGGGATCGGATGCCGGCGCCGCGCGGACACGCGCCATCCGTCGCAACGGTGCCAGCGGCCCCGAGTGGGTTCTCAATGGTGGCAAGAGTTTCATCACCCAGGGCTCGGTGGCCGGCGTGTATGTCGTTCTGGCTTCGACGACGCCTGCGCGGAAACAGAAAGGCTTGACCGCATTCGTTCTCGAAAAGGGCACGCCGGGGTTGCGGCCCGGGCGCTTGGTTCAGAAGATGGGACTGTGGGCATCGGACACCGCCGACGTCGTCATCGAGGAAGTCGTGGTGCCCGATGCTCAGCGCCTAGGCGAAATCGACAGTGGTTTCGTCGACACCTGCAAGGTGCTCGACCGTGGGCGCGTCGGTATCGGTGCGTGGTCGGTCGGCATCGGTCGTGCCGCGCTCGAGGCGGCTCGCACCTACGCCACCCAGCGCGTGCAGTTCGGGCGGCCTATCGCCGATTTCCAGGCCATCCGGCTCATGCTGGCGGACATGTCGGCCGAGCTCGATGCCGCCCGCCTTTTGGTCTGGCGTGCCGCCACCATGCAAGACCGAGGGCTGCGCACCACCCGCGAATCGTCGGTGGCGAAGTACTACGCCTCGCAAGCGGCGGTGAAGGCGTGCAACGCCGCCGTTCAGATCCACGGCGGCTACGGCTACCTCCGCGAGTTTCCGGTCGAGCGCTATCTGCGCGACGTGAAACTGGCGGAGATCGGCGAAGGTACGACGGAAATCCAGAAGCTGGTGATCGCGCGCGAGGTCCTCAAAGGACAAGCCGCGTAGCGGCGACGGTGACGGCGGAAAGCCACCGTTCCGCCCGCAGAGGGTTTCGGCCGCTCGTGCCCAAGTAGCGGAGCGGTAGAACAGGTGCATAATCGATCCGATGGGCGTCCGTCGGAGAGACGGTCGAGGACAGGCTCGCTCCGGTTTGATTGCTGGTCGTTTTCGGCTGCAGGACGTGGTTGCGTCCGGTGGCATGGGTGAGGTCTACCGCGCTCGCGACGTCGTCTCGCACTTGCAGGTGTGCGTGAAGCTGTTGCGCGCCGGCGAAGACCGAGAAGGAGAGCGCTTCGTTCAGGAAGCGAAGATCCTCTCGGCGCTTCAGCATCCGGCCATTGTCCGTTACCTGGCCCACGGAACGGTAGGTGGCGATCGTTACTTGGTCATGGAATGGCTGGAGGGGGAGGACCTCGCGCGCCGCCTGGAGCGCGAACCTACCAGCCTCGTCGATACGGTAATATTACTCAAGCAGGCCTCCGAAGCGCTTGCCTACGCCCATGCCCACGAAGTCATCCATCGGGACATCAAGCCGCACAATCTGTTTCTGCTCGACTGCAAGATCAGCCAGCTCAAGGTCCTCGACTTTGGAATCGCTCGGCTGGCAAACGCTGGCCGGCGCCTCACGCGCACGGGCAACCTGGTAGGCACGCCTGGGTACTTGGCACCGGAGACCGTCGACGGCAACGGCACGGTCGACGGGCGCGCCGATATCTTCTCGCTGGGTTGCGTGGCGCACGAGTGTCTGACGGGCAAACCGACGTTCCGCGGGCATGAGCCGGGCGTGCTCTTGGCGAAGCTGATGCTCGAGGATCCGCCGCATTTGTCGGACGTGGTGCCCGACGTTCCCAAAGTGGTGGGCGACCTCGTGGCGCGCATGCTGTCCAAGAACCCAGAACGTCGGCCGACGGCGGCTCAAGTTCTGCGTACGCTGGCTGCCATGGGCGATCTCTCCGACGGCGGCGTTCATCTTCACGGACAAGACACGCAGTTGACCGTTGTCGAACAGCGTGTGAGTTGCATCGTCATGGCCACGGTGGGACCGCGGCACTCGGGCGAGGCATCGTCTTCCAGAGCCGACCAAGCCACGCCCGTTCTATCGTCGCTCGGACAAGCTCCGACGCTGGCCGAGTTGGAGGCGCGCCTGGCACTTCGCTTCACCGCTAAGACCTACCTTCTGCCGGGCGAGAAAATGGTAGTGACCCTGCCGGAAGGTACGGTGGCGTCGGACCAGGCCGTGCTGGCCGCGCGTTGCGCGCTCCTCATCCACCAGCACCTGCCCGACTCCGCCGTGGTGGTCGCGTTAGGCGTTGCTCGGCTGTGTCGCCGTTCGGCCATGGGCAGCGTGATCGACACAGCGGCGGCGCTGTTGCTTAGCACAACCGCCGGCCGGGTGCGGGTCGAGGACAGCGTGACGCCACTTTTGGCTGGCCGCTTCGATCTTGTGCGCGAGGACAGCGCCGTCTACTTGCTCTCCCCGCGCGAGACCATGGACTCGAAGCGCAGCTTGCTTGGCAGGCCCGCGACGTTTCTCGGGCGCGGCCAGGAGCTGTCATTCTTGGCAGGACTTCTCACCGACTCCGCCCTCGAGCGCCAGGCGACGGCGATATTGGTTCTAGGGCCAGCAGGCATCGGCAAATCGCGCCTGCTGCAAGAATTCATGGCCTGGCTGCGTACCAGACCCGAGCCGGCGCTGGTGCTGCTCGGGTCAGGCGATTCTTTGGCAGCCGGGTCGCCGTATGCCTTGCTAGGCCGAGCCATTCGCCGCTTGGCTGGCATCGCCGACAACGACTCGGCCGATGAGCGTCGCCGCAAGCTTTCCGATTGCGTGGGGAGAAACCTTCCTAGCGAAGTCGCCGCCGGGGTGACGGCCTTCATCGGCGAAGTGGCAGGCGTCAGCTTTCCCGAGAGCGACCATGAGTCTCTGCGGGGCGCGCGACAGAATCCCGTGCTCATGGCCGATGCGACCAGGCGGGCGTTCGAGACGTGGATGCGCGCCGAGTGTGAGGTCAATCCGGTACTGGTCGTGCTGGACGACATGCAGTGGGGCGACGCTGGAACGGTGGGCCTGCTCGACGGCGCCATCCGCGGCTTGCGCGACTACCCGTTCATGGTGCTGGCGCTGGCGAGGCCGGATCTGCAGACGGTCTTTCCCAACTTATGGGCCGACCGCCAGGTGCACGTGGTGCAGTTGCCGCCGCTTTCCCGTCGAGCCAGCGAACGGCTGGTGCGAGAGGCGCTGGGAACGCCTTCCAGCGACGATGTCATCGCCCAGATCGTTCGCCGCGGAGACGGCAATCCATTCTTCCTCGAGGAGCTGGTGCGCGCGGCGCATGCCGGACGCTCGGGCGAGATTCCCGAACCCATCTTGGGTATCGTGCAAGCACGTTTGGAGGAAGAGGGTGTCGAAAACCGGCGCGTCCTGCGCGCGGCGGCGGTGTTTGGCGAAACTTTCTCGCGCGACGGCGTGGCGTCGCTCCTTGGCGGCGAGCGGTCGGCGATCGGGGAAGGGCTCGAACGTCTGAGCGAACGCGAATTGGTCAACGCTGCGGAGTCGCCGATTGCGTCCGACGGCAGCCCGGCGTTCAGCTTCGCCCACTCGCTCATTCGCGAAGCCGCGTACGCCATGCTGACCGACGAAGATCGAGCGCTCGGCCACCGCTTGGCGGCCAAGTGGTTGCTCGAGCACAGTGCCCCCGAGCCACTGGTGCTGGCGGAGCATTTCCGCCGGGGCAATGATGCGCGGAGCGCGGCTTTCTGGTACCGGCGCGCCGCCGAGCAAGCCCTGAAAGCGACCGATCTCGAAGGTGCCGTCTCGCGGGCGCGGCTTGGGCAAGAAGCCCTTTCGCCTGACACGCGCGATACGCAGTCGGGTGAGAATCGCGGGGCGCTGTTCTTGGTTCAGGCCGAGGCCTTCCGTTGGCAGGGCGAGCTGTCTTCCGCGGAGTCGGCGGGCACTTCTGCGCTGGCCTTCCTTTCGCCGGGCTCGTCCATGTGGTTCAGGGCCGCGGGGCAGACCATCGTTGCGCTGGGCAGCCAGGGCAAGGTCGCCGAGTTGGGCGCGCTCATCGCCAACGTGCGGGCCGTCGAGCCGCAGCTGGAGGCGCGCGATGCCTTCTTGGTGTGTCTGAGCGAAGGTGCCTCACACTTGGTCGTGGCGGGGCACTTGGCTGCCTCCGACGCGCTTTTGGAAGAAGCGGCTCGCCTGGCAGGCTATTTCTCGGACATCGAGCCGCAGGCGCGGGGCCTTGTGCTCAAGGCGCGGGCGGCTAGGGCGGCGGCGCGCGGCGAAACGACGAGCGCCCTCGAGGAGCTCGAAACCGCGTGGGCACTCTTCGAGCAAGCGGGAGACCAGCGCAATGCCTGTGCTGTCCGCTCGGGAATTGGCTCGCTCTATGCGGATCTCGGCGATACAGGCCGCGCGCTCGAGCTTTTGCGGGAAGTGGTGGCCAACGCCGACCGCCTGGGCTTGCCCGAGATAGCCGCCATTGGTCGTCGCGATTTGGCGCGCGTTCTTGGCTGGCGACGTGAGCACGCCGAGGCCGAACGTCTGGTCCGGCAAGCCATTGCGGCGCTGGGTTCGCGCGGCGATTTGCGCGAACAGGGCTTGGCCATGTGCACGCTCGCGGAAATTTTGCTGAGCCTGGCGCGTTTCGAAGAGGCAGCGGTAGCTGCCGAGCGAGCCGCAACGGGGCTGGCCGCGGCGCCGGCGGAACGTGCGACGGCGCTTTCGCTGCTGGCCCGATCGCTCCTCGGCGGCGGCAAGGTCCACGATGCATCCGTCGCCGCGCACGAAGCCTACTACGGTGCACTGGAATCGCTGGGAGCGATCGGCGATCGCGAGACCCTGATCTGCCTGGCTTACGCCGAATGCCTGCTTGCCGCGAGCGATATCGAGGCGGCTCGATCGGTGCTATTGCGGGCTCGCGAGAGACTCGACGTGCGCGCGACAGGACTGGGACCGCGCTGCGATCGCAATGCGTTTCGCAGCAACGTTCCTTACAACAGCCAAACGCTTCGGCTGGCAGATGCGAACCTCGGCCCTGTCCGCCCGGCGGTCGTCGAGAAGGTGGGCCCAAGGTAGATAGATAGCAAAAGGCCCACGTCCCGGAGGAAGTGGGCCTTTTGAGCGGGAGCGACTCGCCGCTAGTAGTTACACGCCTTGGCCGCCTCAGAACCATCCGGGGCTTTGAAATCGGTGCATGTGCGGCACTGCATACCGACCTGCGTGCCGTCAGGGAGTGCCACCGAGCTCGTGGAGCGGACGACCTCGATGAGCTGTCCCGTCGTCGGGCACCTGGTCGTGTCTTGGGTCAGCTTCCAGCAGTCTGCGCCGACGGCGAGGTTTGCGGCGGTGTCGTTCGGTCCGCATTCCGGAAGCGAGTTGGGGTTTTCGGTCCATTTGAGGGTGCCGCTCGAGGTGTCGGGCGTTCGATAGACCACGCGGCACGAGGGCTGGAGACCGTTGCCCGGGGTCGTGTCGGTGTCGTAAAGCTTGTAGTCGACGCAAAGGTTCGTTAGCTTCTTGCGGAGGGTATCGCCGATCAGCTTCATCGAGTCCGAGAAGTCGAGCTGGCAGATACTGAACTTGAGACCGTTGGTGCCGAATTCGTCGATGAAGGCGGACATGCGCAAGCCGGCCGTCGCCCCAAATCCAGCCGCGTCCGAGCTAAACGTACCGTCCTTCGGCGCCGGATGATTCGGATCGTAGCAAATGGGCCATGAATCGAACAGGGTCGGGTGGTTCGGATCCGTGTTCGGATTGGTGGTTTGGTCGATCTTGTACTCGGCTTTGGCCAGGTCGGCATCATTGAGCGGCCAACCGTAGATGCCGGCCACGAGAATCTGATCCGGCGAAGACTTTTTCGCCTTGAGGTGATCCGCCATGACCTTGACACTCTTGAGCGGGCTGCAGGAGGTGGGCAGTGCCGTGTCGGTCGACTTCGTGGGGTCGCCATCGGTTGGGTTGAGGCATGCGTCGGTGCGCGCCGAGCAGTTGGTAAGAGCGGTCTTAAATGGTTGCGTGGTGGGGTATCCAGGACCGGAGTCACTCAGGTTCTTTCCACTGCACATGTGCGAGCGGGTGTAGCAGCGCAAGCTGGGGGCCTCGGCGCTCAGGTCCGGCCCTTGTACACCATTCAAATCGAAGGGCCTTGTCCCAAACATGCCGTCGTTGGTGGCAGCCGAGCAATCATCCTCGTCGCTCAAGAAGACAAGGCCGAGGTAGGCTGCGGGACGGAGAAAGCCGGTCG
>Ga0182010_10001857_pt1 | contig 10930 bp, 9 predicted proteins | sample 611E1MmetaG_FD_120488 | JGI IMG/M metagenome (GOLD analysis project Ga0182010, IMG submission 120488) | Permafrost microbial communities from Stordalen Mire, Sweden - 611E1M metaG | ecosystem: Environmental > Terrestrial > Soil > Wetlands > Permafrost | place: Sweden: Stordalen | collected...
ATCAAAACCAGCATGATAAAAGCAAAAGCAAACATATAACTATACGAGCCGAGATAAGTTTGCCCGAAGGAATCAACAAATCCGAGGACAAAACCGCCAATGAGCGCACCGGGAATACTGCCCAATCCTCCCATGATAACCACCGCAAACCCCTTCAGCAAGTAGCCGCTGCCCATCCAAGGGGTAACATAAGTGGTCGATGCCAGTAAAACCCCAGCGACGGCCGCCAGGCAGCTGGCAACCACCCAGATGACGATACGGGTGCTGGCGATATTTATTCCCTGGAGGGCGGCTGCATCCTGATCCTGCTGCAATGCTCTAATGGCCAGTCCAAGTTTGGTCTTTTGAACGAACAGGAAAAGGAGAGCGATCATCAAAAACCCGCCGACAATAATCGGAATGTTGTTGTTGGGCACCGAAGCCGAACCCAGCTTAAATTGCCCGTTCAGAATCTGCGGTACGCCGAGAGGCATACCGCCAAAAAGAATTAGTGCGGCGGTTTGCATGATACTGCTCGAGCCGAAAGTAGCCAGGGCCGGTTCCAGTCCGCCGCGGTTCCGCATCGGGTAGAAAATACCTTTCTCGAATATCACGCCGATAAGGCTGACGAGCACCATTGCTGCGAAAGGTGCGATGATGTATGGCAAACCCCATTTGCCCACCACGAAATATGTGACAAAACCCGCGGCCATGACAAACTCGCCGTAGGCGAAATTACAAACGTCAAAGATGCCCATGATCAGGGTTAATCCGGTGGCGAATAAGATATAGATAAGACTTAACGATATCGCGTTTACAATAACTTGAAATACTTGCGACATACCTGATTTTTACTCCGTTCTAAAAACAGTATACTGTTTTTAGAATTTTTGCGATCTTTATATGATAGTAATATCCCGCAATAACCGAAAAAACAGTTAACTCCGATAAATTCCGTTGATCTTTCGATCTCAGGGCTTGTATCTGAAAAATATTTACGATATTTACTGTCAGGGCAGTGAGGCTGATTTGCCTCACTACCCTGACGTTCAATTAAAAAATAATTATATGCAGTAGCTTCGCGATAACACACTACTTCGGATTGATGATAGTGCCGATTGTGTCCGCGCCATTTTTAACTATATCGATGGCCCAGGAATTAGTAACCTGGTGAAGACCAACAGAGGTACCGAAGACCGCGTTAGACGCTCCGGAACCAAAGGTGGCGATACCGTTGTTGATCGCAGCGTATTTAAATTGAGCTCCGGGCTGGTCGAGTTTTGCCTTGACTACAGTCGGGTCTACGCTGCCGGCTTGCTTTATGGCATCCAACATGATGGCGGCTTCGCTATAGAAGTCCCAGGTGCAGCAATAATGAGCGCCCCACCGGGCATCTTCTCTAGCCGGTAACCCTAAAGCAGCGTCGGAGATCTGTCCACCGGGGATTAAAGGCATATTAAGGGTTAACATGCCTTCGATGGCAGCTTGTCCGGCGATGGGTAGCAGGTCAGACGCGCCGACGATACCCGTGGCATGAATACCGGTAAAGCCTAACCCTTTCAGTGTTTTAGCAATAACGCCGACATCACCGGTCGGGTCACCGATGGTTAAAATAACATCCGGTTTTTCAGCCAGCATCTTGGTTACAAAAGGAGTGAAATCGGTGGTACCGGGATCATAAAAAATAGGGGCAAGGTAGATGAGACCGGCCGCAGCAGCGGCTGTTTTAGCATAACCCTCGGTCACAGTGCCGTTTGTATCGTTAGTAGTCATAACAGCCAGACTGTGGGCATTGGGATAATTTTGCTGAATCCATTTGATGTAATCGTTAGCCTGGACAGAGAAACCCATATACGTTCTGTAAGTATATGCGTCTGTCGGCTGCGCGAGTATGCGGTCGTCGTTGACGACCGTAAAATTCAAAATTTTCTGTGTGGTTAAAGTGGGGGCAAGGGCCAGAGAACCTTCTGTCTGGAAGGTAAACATGAATTTGATGCCGTCAGTATAAATCATCTGATTGATGTTATTGGTGGTTTTGGTGGTATCATAGGCATCATCCAGAGCTTCAACCTGGAAAGTGTAATGAGTATTACCGACTGTAAGTCCGCCGGCGCTATTAAAATCATCGCAGGCCAGCGTTACACCATGCATTTCGGATAATCCCCAGGGAGCGGCGCCGCCGGTTAACGGGGTATCAACGCCGATGGTAATTGTTTTTTCCTGCAGGGCTTGGGTAGTAGACGAAGTCGTTGTGGTCTTTGAGCAGCCCGCGAGGGACATGCTGACCAAAGCAGCGGCTAAAAGAAAGGCGAATAAAACCATTAAAGATTTTTTCATTGATTCACATCCTTTTAGAGTATTAATTCCCCCTGTGGTGGTTTGTTTCCAAAATTTCCAGTTTATTTGCAACTGATTATTACACCAGGATTATATTTTGCGCCTACACCTCCTTAGAATGTAATGAAAAATAAACCGATGTACACTCTTAATTTAATTCTAAAAATATAAATTCCACTAGTGAATACAATAAATTTGAATTGAATATAGCATATGTCTATTATGTTGTCAACAAAGTAAATCCACACTTTAATATGAGGACTCAGTCAAATCCGTTCATTCAGGATTGAAATATCCAGCCGCGGGTTTTAAGATTACCGATTAGTAATAACTGTTGTGTTATAATCTACCTAACCGTGCTGCTGGATTTTCGCTACAGGCGGCGCACGAAGGAAATATATATTGAAAAAGATATTTATAAGTCTATTGATTTGCCTGTTACTGGCATCTACCCTAACAATCATCGATACCAAACCGGTGGCAGCCTGAGCGAGTCCTCCTTTTACACTGACCGTGACTGTCAGTGGAAGCGGCGGCATTGTAACCGTAGACGGGGCACCCGTGACATCGGACCTATCCTATTATGTTTATGACGCTTTGAAGCAAGTGACATTGGAAGCTGTTCCGGTTCAGGGATACCGTTTTGTGTCCTGGAGCGGGTCGGAATCCGACAGCGCGAATTCCATAATCATCGAAATGAACTGTAATATCAGTATACAAGCTAACTTTAGTCCAATAATTCCAGTTTTGACCATGGACAAACATGGACACGGCACAATATTGCCAGCACCAGGCCTATATCCTTATCCCGCAGGCACTGCAATCGATGTCAAAGCCGCACCGGATAAAGGGTGGAAATTTGACCAGTGGACGCCGAATGTCAGTGACCCGAAGTCTGCAGAAACATCGCTGACATTAAATTCCGATATGCAGGTAACGGCCAGTTTTTCCCTGATATGGACCGCATGGATGATTCTGGGGATAATAATCGCTTCTTTGATATCGATAGTTATCCTCGGATGGCTAATATGGTCCGGATTTAAGCACTGGAAAAAACTAAAAAATACTCTCTCGACAGTTTTAAGCAGCGGTTATACGTCACTGGTATTTCGCCTGATATTGGGCGGGATTTTTCTTTTTGCCGGTTTTGCTAAAATACACAGCATCAGCGCGCTGGTAAACGAAATTAATCAGTATCAAATTTTGCCACCGGCGTTAGCTTCGCTGTACGGCCATGTTCTGCCCTATGCCGAAATAATCATCGGGATACTGTTGGCTTTAGGGATTGTCCTCAGGATAACCACCGGAATCGCGAGCCTGACGCTGATAAGTTTCACCGCGGCGAAAATCGCCGCGGTGGCGATGCATCTAAACATCCAGACATGCAATTGTTTCGGTCCGGCCCGGACGTTGTTAAACAACCAGAGCCTGGCGATTGACATCGTGATGATGCTGCTGGCGGCGCAGATTATCATTTTCAGAAGCGAGCTGCTTTCAATACCGTGGCCCAAATTGCTCAAGAAAAGTAAGAGTTGAACCAGGCTTGTGAACACATACCGATGATTATGCCTATTTTCCAGTGACCGGATTTTTATAATGATAGGGCAAAATATATCCCGAGGGGTACGGCGCAAAACGTGTATTTGGTCCCGACGGGGGACTATATCTGTGGGGCGGATTGAGAATCGATGGTTTTTTCACCCAACCTTCTTCCAAAGGACTGCTGATAATCTCACTCCAGAAGAGTTTCTTAAATTTCCAGGTTCCGTCTTCTTTGACGTATTCGTTTTCCCAAATTCCGCAACCGACTAAAGCCCTGGTCTGACCTTCCCGGGGCATCGCTCCGAGGAAGTATCCGTACCATCGTCCCTGCGCATTTTTACCGTCCGGGTCGACATCGACAATACCGGCCATCGGTATCAATATGTGCAGATATTCCGGGGGAGCTTTTTTAGCATGACCATAGGCGGGATAATGGTCTTCAAAATTGAAACAGCTCCGGACTCCTTCCCATCCTTTAAAAAGTCCAAAATCATTAATCTCGACGGAAATATCCGGTCCGTGCGACCACAATCCGATCAGCTCTTCTTCCTGCCAGTGTTCCAGGTAATAACCGTAGGCCCTTTGCAGTTTCTTGATCGCTTCGATATCTTCGGTCAACCGGATTTTTGCTTCCAGTTGTTTGACAGTTGCTTCCAGCGTTATGATCGCTGATTCCAAATTATCTGGTTTCATATTCAACCTCCCGAGCTTAAGAAGTCAAGAATTGCCCCGGCATATTCTTCGGGCATGGCCCGGTCGCAGTACATCGGACCATTTTCGATAGTGGTGAGTTTACTGTTGGGGATTAATTTTTGAACGACTTTCGAACGTGAATGCAGCGGGAACCCGGTGGCATCGAGGATTAGCGTAGGACGGGTAATCAATGGCAATCTGTTTTTTGAGTTATAAGCGCCGCCGGCCCAATGTGCTTCTTCTCCCCGCGGTCCGGCTTTGACATATTCAATTACCCTTTCTTCAAGGATGTCCAGGGGATAATCCCCCCAGAGGCAAGCCCGCCTCCACCATTCCATCAGGTGAGATCCATCTTTTTTTATTTCCACGGTCGTGGTGAAATTATCGGGTTCCTTCAAATCCACTGCCTGGCTCTCCTCCCAGAATTCAGCTCCGGCCAGAACTAATTTATCAACCCGCTTAGGCCAGTTTACTGCCAGCTCTACCGCAATCTCAGCCCCGAAGAACTGGCCTGCTACGTGTGCTTTTTTGATTCCCAGCGAGTCCATGAAACTGATAACGGTTTTAGCATGGTCGATTATCTGATACTGACGGGGGGCAGAGTCGGAATCTCCAAACCCCAAAAAATCCAGGGCAATCGCCTGAAATTTCCGCGATAAAATATGCATTACCCCGGTGAATTCGTCAGAAGAAGCAACCGCCATGTGCAGCAGTAACACCGGTTCGCCATTTCCTTCCATCCGATAGTGCATTTGTCCTTCGGGGATATCTGTAAAAGCCCTTTTCATATTTTCTTCTTACATTTTCTTCTTAGAACCGGAACCGACCCGATAATTACCTGCATCATGCTATTATGTTAATGTTATTTTCCGGTAACCGGATTCTTATAGTGATAAGGGAGGATAAAGCCCGAGGGATAATGCTGAAAATGATAATCCGGGCTGGAGGCTACGGTTTTCATCGGATGTCCTAAGAACGGGTTATTTACCCAACCCTCATCCAGCGGACTGCAGAAAATATCGTTCCAGAAGAGTTTTTTAAACTTCCAGATCCCGTTTTCTTTAACATACTCGTTTTCCCAGATGCCGCAGCCGATTAAGGCTTTGGTTTCTACCGGGCGGGGCATGGCCCCCAGGAAATAGCCGTACCAACGTCCCTTGGCGGTTTTACCATTCGGGTCCAAGTCAACGATGCCAGCCAGAGGCATCAGGATATGTAAAAACTCGCCGGGAGCCTTTTTCACGCCGTAGGCGGTATAGTGATCCGCAAAATTAAAACTGTCGCGGATTGCTTCCCAGCCTTTAAACAGACCGGTATCGTTTATCTCTAAAGATACGTCGGGACTGCGGGAAAACAGTTCGACTATCTCATCTTCCTGCCAGTGTTCGAGGTAAAAACCGTACGACCTCTGTAATTTCTTGATTGCTTCGATGTCTTCTTGCGCCTGAACCTTCGCTTCCAGTTTCTTTACCGTTTCCGTAAGCGCCTTTACCTTTGTTTCTAAATCTTCCGATTTCATGATTAGCCTCCTTCGTGGCTAAATTATTATTTTCCCGGTAATACGTTTCTTTTGAAAGTTTTTTAAAAAGGAAATAACGTAATAAATGAGTGTAAATTTACGTGCAGTATAACATCAGGACCGGATGTTGTCAAATGTCGGGGAGCTTAAAAAATCAGGCTAAATAGTCGGAAATATTTTCATCCGGTAGAACTAAATAATCACTTTGCCTGCTTGTCTTTATTAAAACGCAATCCCAAAGACGGAATGATCGCGAATAACGTGATTACGCCGAGGATAAAACAGGCGTGATTTATCGCTTTCAGAAAAATGGGTCCTTCATTGGAACTGAGAAGTTGGGAACTGCCGACTATTTGGGAGAGTTTGGTATACGGCATTACCAAAGTCATTAGCAGTAAAGAGAAGGGCACACTGAAGACATTCCCAGTTTGGTTAAGAGTCATTCTGATTCCGTTTGCGATGCCGCGTTTCTCCGCCGAAACCGAACCCATGACAGCGCTGGAATTGGGCGGAAAGAAAAGGGCCATTCCAAACCCGAATAATACTAAACTTCCCAGTACGGCACCGTAGCTCGAACCTTTGCTGAATGAGGCAAACCAGAACAGTGCGGAAGCGTTGAAGAGCAAACCAATGCAACTTAGCATTTTGGCGCCGTATTTATCGGACAGTCTTCCGCTTAGCGGACTGATGGCGAAGATGATGACTTCCATCGGAATGAGTAGGATACCCGTTTTTGCAGGGCTGTAACCCAATATCAACTGAAGGTATAATGAACGTAAAAATGGTCCGCAACTGAAGGCGATTGCATTCAGAAAACCGGCGATGTTTCCCAAGGCAAATTGCCTGATTTTGAAAAGCGTTAAATCAAGTGTCGGGAATTTCTGCCTTAACTCGACAAATATCACGGCGACAAAGAATGCCGCGCCGCAGCCGAGGATGACCAGATTACGTACAGAAAGAGGGTCTCCAATAGTCAGGGCAAGCAGAATGGTTGCGAGGCCGATGCAATATAAGATTGAACCGGCAAAATCAAATTTTTGACCGACCGGTTTGCGGATGATTTCCTTTAAATTCAAATATCCCCAAATGGTACCGAAAATCCCTATCGGGATGTTAAGCCAGAATATTGACTGCCATCCGAAATAAGTTATCATCACCCCGCCGAGTGTATAGCCGGCAATAGCCCCCAGATTCACTGCCATGACGTTGATACCCAGTCCCATCCCAAGTTCGTCTTGAGGAAAGGCATCGGTAATAATAGCTCCGCCGTTCGCATACAGCAATGCCGCGCCTGCGCCTTGCAGAAATCTAAAAGCCACTAATTCCGCCCCCGTTTTTGATAAAGCGCAAAGCAAGGAACCGACGGTAAAGATGGCAAAACCGAGGTTGTAAAGCCTGACCCTTCCATACAAATCGGCTAATCGGCCGAGAAGAACCAGAAGTATCGTCATCATCAGTGTATATCCGGTGATAATCCAGATACCGTGAACCAGAGTAGCGTGCAATTGCTGTAGAATCGTCGGCAAACCGATGACAACGATGGTTAGATCCAGGTTTGCCATAAAAGTGCCCAAACAGGTGACCGATAAGGCTACCCATTTATAATCCATTTTTGGTTTCATCTAACACAAACACCTGAAATTATATTTATTGAGGATCAACAAATAGAAACGATTGCCTCTTTGAATAGGTTGTTTTGGATTAGCAGGGCGGGAAATAATTTGACAAACAAAAACCCCTGACTATGTGTATATTTTCATCTTGAATTATGCAAGGAAACATGTACTAAGTATAATATGTTATTTATGAAATTTACAAAACAGCTTCTTGGTCTCACTTATTTTTTAGGCAGGTAAAACAGCGGATTCCCCTGACCGAAAGCTTTAATCGTGGTGCCGGTGATCGCCCGGCCTTCATTAGAAGCAAGAAACACAGCGACATCGGCCATTTCTTCCGGCGACATGGGTATGTTGGGGATAGCTACGGTTTGTTTCGTTTCACGCAGCATATCGGTTTCGACAACACACGGACAGATTGTATTCACGTCAATCCCGAATTCTTTTACTTCGGCTGCGAGGCATTCGCTGAAGTTGATAATCGCGGCTTTAGTGGCGCGGTAAGGAGCTCTTCCGGGTGCTCCCGATAATCCGCCGATGGATGAAAAGTTGATTATTTTACCGTAATGCTGCTTTTTCATCTGCGGCAATACTGCTTTGCAGCACAGAAAAATACCGGTCAGGTTAACCCCCATTATCCAATTCCAATCATCCACTGTTATATCCGTCACTTCGCGGTAAGGTAAGTTCACCGCCGCGCTGTTTACCAAAAGGTCGATGCGATGCAGCCGCTCCAAAGTCTGCGCAACCATCGCGGTAACATCTGCTGCTTTGGATACATCGGCAGCAATACCGATGGCATTCCCGCCGTTCTTCGTGATGAAAGCAGATGTTTCGTCGCAGGTGTTCTTATTTCTGCCAACAACGACAACAGCGGCGCCTTCATTGGCGAAAGCAACAGCAACACCGCGTCCAATCCCACGGCTGCCCCCGGTGATGATCGCAACCTTATTTTTTAATCTCATCTTATAGCCCTCTTTTCCATTATTTAGTGGAAAAATCAACCGCTGCCAGTTAAAATAACCAAATCGACTATAGAAAGTTACAATTCGGGTATAGTTACTTGTGAATAGTTTAGCGCAAGGGACATTCGATTTTCAATGCGTATTGACCCGGCAGCTGCGTTTATACGATTAAATATGTCACTATGCCAGACGCGACTAACTAACTTTGTTCATTAAAAACGCTTAACGTAACGATGAAACGTTAATTTTACCGGCAAAACATCACAAAATAACTTTTTATCGAGAGTTATTAACCCCCAGATTATTAGCATTGAGCCACTTTATTTGATAAATATCGGCAATCGTTAGATATTAAGCAACACTAAATGGTAATTCGTATTGTTTTAAGGGGAGGGAAACGACACCGGTCCAATGCAGGCAGAAATGCGGCAATGTTTTGCCGATCCAGATAAGTTGACATAATATGTTGTTATATAACTATTTCAAAAATGTATTTTCAATAATCCTCAAATGTGCAACAATGAAAATAACAAATATCGAAAAATGGAGGTGGGCTGATGAATCGCAACACAATTACCCGATTGATCGCAGGTTCGATACCTGCCGGGGCCGCCGTTTTTAAATAACGATTATTCGACTTTTCTCCTCAATATACACTTAAAAAACAGGGCTTCTGATATTTGAGTGCAGATTTTCACTCTTTCTTTATTCTACATTTAAAACTAGCGTCTGACCTGCTACTTTACTTCAGTCAATGGGCAATAATATTCAGATTATTATAATATGAAAGCAGAGAAATGATAAAAGGATAAATAATGAATGTCCCGATGCCGCTTCCCGTAGAAATAATTACTAATTCAGTCCAACTCGATGGGGCTGTCAGGAGAATGCTTGAGTCCCAGGCGATTGCCGTCGATACAGAGTCGAACAGCCGTCATCACTACCCCGAACAGCTCTGCCTGATTCAGATTGCCACCAGAAATAATGTTTACATTATCGATACAATAATCCTAAAGGATATCGGGCCGCTGCAAAAAGTGCTGGCAGACGATACGATTATGAAGATAATTCACGGTGCCGATTATGATGTCCGCAGTATCGACCGGCATTGCGGATTCCGCATCCACAACCTTTACGATACGTACATTGCCGCACGTTTCGCGGGTATCGCCGAAGTCGGATTGGCAGCGCTCATAAGAGATTTACTGAGTGTAGATATCGTTAAATCAAAGCGACTACAGACAGCCGATTGGGGACGGCGGCCACTTTCCAAGGAAGCGATTGATTATGCCGGGTCTGACGTCCTTCACCTTATGGCTTTACAGGAAATATTAAGCAAACGACTAGATGTGCTGGGACGGACAACCTGGGTCGCCGAAGAATTTGCCCGGCTCCAGGAAGTGCGGTATACCGCACCAGATATAGAGAACGCCTTTCGCTCGATAAAAGGAGCCGAAAGCTTAGACGGACGGGGCCTGGCAGTCCTCCGCAGTCTATTTCTTTTCCGGGAACAAGAAGCGCTGCGCCGGCACCGTCCACCTTTCTTTGTGATGCCGGATGAGATACTTGTTGCTTTATCAACAAGCCGTACAGCCGACCTTGGAGGGTTTTGCAATGCAGAGCCGCCGCGGTTCAGGGCAGACCTGCAGCAGGCCTTACGTGACGGTTTGGCTGCGCAGCCGATTCAATCTATACCGCGGATGCGTTTCGAACCGATGAATTCGGAACAAACGCGGCGGTTCACAAGCCTTAAAACCTGGCGAACATCGCTGGCGGCTAAATTGGCGCTTGACCCTTCCATTATCTGGCCCATGGTCAGCCTGCAACGACTGGCCAAAGAACCAGATACTTTAGACGCTGAAGCCATTTCCGACAACGTCCGACGCTGGCAGAATGAACAGTTTACATCTTCGCTGCAAACCTACCTAAAAACAAATGCATAACCAGATAGGAAGAATTGCTCAATTCAACGGCATAAAAATGAAAAAACTTTGTTTATTACTTGATCATGATAGAATTGACAAAGAATCGAGCTGATGCTATACTGCACGTTAATTTAGACTTTCCCGATGGTTTTCCTTCGTGCGGAGTAGTCGGGAAATGAATTTAAAATAATGCAATCCAAGAAGGAGAAAAGTTTTGAAATCAGACGATTTAGAAGCCAAAATAAAAGACCTCAAAGAGACACTGAAGAAACTGGAAGCCAGGCTGACGGTACAAGAAGACACCGAGGCGATTAACAAATTAATGAATGCCTACGGCTATTACCTGGAACACTG
>Ga0182010_10001863_pt1 | contig 10910 bp, 11 predicted proteins | sample 611E1MmetaG_FD_120488 | JGI IMG/M metagenome (GOLD analysis project Ga0182010, IMG submission 120488) | Permafrost microbial communities from Stordalen Mire, Sweden - 611E1M metaG | ecosystem: Environmental > Terrestrial > Soil > Wetlands > Permafrost | place: Sweden: Stordalen | collected...
CGGACACCTTGTGTCGTCGGGGTCCAGGGCGTCGTAGCTCGAAGAGCGGAGACCCCTTGGTCAAGTGCAGGGTAAATACCCTGTACGCGAAGTGCGAGGAAGGCGAGAGCGAAGCGACGTGCCTTCCGAGTTTATTTGCCCAATCGCAAGCTAATCCTGTCAATCAATGCATCTTTCGACATGTTTCCAACTATGCGGTCTGCCTCTTTGCCGTTGACGTAAACAACGACCGTCGGCGTGCCAGTCACCTTACATTGAACAGCCATAGAGCTGTTTTCATCGCAGTTCAGCTTCGCAAAACGCACTTTGCCGGCCATCTGCGCAGCAGCCTCAGCGTAAACAGGAGTAAACATTTTGCAGTGTCCACACCAGGGAGCCCAGAAATAAACGACCATGATTCCCACAGATTGCTCCACATCTGACATCCAGGTTGCCGCCTTGAGCTCAAGTACCCCATAGTCCATGGAATATATCCTCCAATATATTGCTTACCACCTTTTTACTTCTGAGTCATTAATTTATTCTCAAGCTTCTAAAAATGGGACTGCTATTTAGGTACGTCAATATGATTATTATACATTCGGTCGCCATGAATGAACGAATGTTAAGTTGCCCTTTCACCAAGAAGTTTTCCTAATTTAGACAAGTGTTTTTTTTCTTCTTTAATAAGGACGTCGAAGACTTTTTTTGCTCTCACGTCCTCTATCTTTCCGAATATCTTGATATACAGGTCAAGAGCGTTAATTTCCAATTGCATTGAGACCTCAAGAACATCCAGCAGTGTCCTGTCCGGTCCTTTCAAGAAGCTAACTACGTCATCAATTCTGACACCGCCCTCCATTATTCCCTTTAATGGCTCTCTATTCAAAATATCGGCAGTAAGATTTTCGCCAGTTATAAGTCTGTATGCATGAAGGATTTGCTTCTTATGTTTTTCTTCAGCCTCAGCAATTATCTTGAAGACTTTTTGATCTTCTGTGTCGGCCGTCAACTCTGAAACGTTAACGTAAAACATACGACTGCCTTCTTTAAGAGCAAGGGCGAGTGATATTACTTACTCGCCTTTGCTACTAGAGACAATTAATCTTTTCCTTCTATCTCAGTCATCCAATCCGTACAGTCTACTTATGTTGGACGTGCTTGAATATGAGGTTGAACTAGTACCCGGATTATCTGTCTTTGATTTAGAAAAAGAGAGCCCAATCATTGAAATATCTTACAAACTTCTCTCTTGTCAAGCAAGGGCTATAAAAGTTTACCAAGGTGAAGGAGCTTTTTTCGCCAACCCCTGGCTAGTAAGCAAATGCGCCGATACAGGTTCTCGAAAGTATTTGAAGATCTTTAGAAGCTGGTGGAACGTTTGGCTGTCATCGATGTAGTACAGTCCTTGAGGATAGCACCGGCACTAGTAGCATAAAAAAATCGTTGCATGACACCTTAAATATCACCCCCCCGCCACCGGAGGGAAAAGCGCGATGATGTCGCCGTCGACCACAATGGTAGCCATATTATCCAGGAATGCGATGTTGCGACCATTGATTAAAATATTGATAAATTCCTTTAACTCTCCTGTTTTAACGAACATCTGCCGCTGTAGTACCGGATGACGTTCAGCAATATCGGAAAGTAATGTTCCTATTGTCTCTCCTTCTGGAAGAATCAGCTCGACTTCATTGCCTATGATTTCTCGATAATCGGCAAAAGCTCTAACGGTTATTTTCATGACTAATCCTTCTGTTCCTCTAACCTATGTTTACCGCAGACCTCGCAGTTGGGGTTACGTTTAACGGTGATAGTCGTCGCCTCTCCATGGAGACCGTCCCAGAAAAACAAACGGTCCGCTAGAAGATCCCCCTTACCCGTTATTACCTTGACCGCCTCCGTGGCCTGCACAGAAGCAATAACGCCGCATGTTCCACCGAGGATGGAAAACGTCTCCGGGGGTGGACTCTTGGCAAAGAGGCATTGCAGACACGCTGTCCGGCCAGGAATAAGGGTGGTTGCCTGGCCAAAAAAGCCACGTACGGCTCCGTGAATAAAGGGAAGACGACGGCTAAAGGATACTCTGTTTAGAATAAAACGCGCAGAAAAATTGTCCAAGGCATCCACGATTAGATCCATTCCCTGCACCAGTTCATCCACCGTTTCGTCTGTGATCGCCCGATTGATCCCTTCGATCCGTATCTCTGAATTTAGAAGACTTAGCCTTTCCTTGGCAGCGGCAGTTTTTTCGCGTCCAACGTCGACTTCCTGAAAAACTACCTGGCGATTAAGATTGGATATTTCTACCAGATCATTATCCACCAGCCGGATATAACCAAAACCCGCTGCTGCGAGATAGGCGGCAAGGACATTGCCCAATCCACCAACACCGGCTACCAAAACACGAGATTGGCGCAACAATTCCTGACCATCCGAGCCAATGATGAGACTTTGACGCTTGTAACGCTCCGCATCAGGCATGTTTACCTTTTCTCCTTTGCCTTCCATGAAAGCAGGTATCAATATTCATAGTCCTTTTGATCATATTAGCATAGCTGCTCGATGGGAACATGGATTAGCTGAACTGCCCCCCAGAGATTTAACGCATTTAAAGTCAGAGTTTCACCATTTCATGGTCCCCTGTCAAGGCCACCCGATTCCGTCATTTTAGCTCCGCAACCTGTCCATGGTTTAGCAACATAAGGGAACTGAGAAGGTTATGGAGCATGCGATGATAACCACCACCTGATGCCAGGTATACGGAAAGAATAGTGCAACAGAAATTTCAGGTATCAAGCCGAAGAATGGGTATCCTACATCATAAAAAAAATAGCTGACATATCAGGCAATTCCTGATATGTCAGGAGGTAGCACCTCTTGCGGTATCATTCCGTCATTGTATCTTTTCACTGTATTTACATTGTTTTCAAAGTGTTAGGGAATCCGTTCTTTAAACATTAGGTACTGGCATAATGTATGCTGCAAAAAAATGTAGTAGGATGTGTATTACAAGTCGATTTATAATTTTTGCCAGTTGAAAGACATAAAGAGATAAGATACACGGCTTTAATTTTGACGGGAAAAGAACAAGGTACAATTGCCATTTATTTCAACCTTAAAAAGGTGGAGGCCGAACGATGAAAGTTTTAATGATTCACCCGGACAAATGTACCGGCTGCCACAATTGCGAACTGGCCTGCTCGGTATTCCACGAGGGCGAGTTCCGTCCGCGGGTTTCACGCGTCCATGCACATTCTTGGGAAAAAGAGGGTATTTCTGTTCCCATGATGTGCCAGCAATGTGACAACGCACCGTGCGTTTCCGTATGCCCCTCTGGCGCCATGTCTCAAACCAAAGCCTCTGGCCTCGTCAGCTGGAATAGCAAGCTCTGCATCCGCTGCCGTATGTGCACCATTGCCTGCCCGTTTGGAAACGCAGTCTATGATTCGGACAGCAAAAAAATACTAAAGTGTGACCAGTGCAACGGGGATCCCGAATGTGTCCGCTTCTGCCCGAATGAGGCGTTAACCTATTTGGAGGATACAATTGCGGTACGATCTCGAGAGAAAGCCTTTGCAGCCAAGTTGAAGGAAGCTTTCAAGGAGGTGAAATAAGATGTTTGGTTGGACAGGAACAACTCTTAGGGTAAATTTTTCTACTGGAGCAGTGATCAGGGGGACTACTGATCCTCAGCTTGCCAAACAATTCATCGGGGCTCGCGGACTGGCAACCAAGATCATGTCTATGGAAGTAGACCCCCGGGTAGACCCGCTGAGCCCGGACAATAAAGTCATATTTGCGCCTGGGCCTTTTACTGGCACTTACGCTCCATCGGCCGGACGTTTCAATGTAGTCACCAAAGGCCCGCTAACTGGGACTATTGCCGCCTCCAACTCCGGGGGAACTTTCGGGGCCGAGCTGAAATACGCCGGATATGACCTCGTCATACTCGAGGGTAAATCCCCTAAGCCGGTATATCTCTGGATCAACGATGATCAGGTTGAGATCCGCGATGCCAGTCACCTCTGGGGGAAATCTGTACCGGATACCACTGACATGCTTCGTACCGAAACCGATGAGGACGCCAAAGTATCCTGCATCGGCCCCGCCGGGGAGAAACTGGTGCTCTTCTCCTGTATCATGAACGAAATGCATCGGGCTGCCGGACGAAGTGGTGTGGGGGCGGTCATGGGTTCCAAGAACCTAAAGGCCGTGGTTGTGAGCGGTAGCGGTGCGGTCAAAGTGGCCGATCCGAAAGCCTTTAAAGAAGCGGTCTTAAAAGCACGTCAGAAGATTAAAGCTAATCCAATCGGCGGGGCTGGGTTGAAGGCATATGGAACCGATGTGCTGGTAAATATTCTCAACGAGATCGGGGCACTGCCCACCCGAAACTATCGGGACGGCTATTTCCCGACAGCGAATAAGGTTGGGGGAGAGTCCTTAACCGCCAAGAATCTGATTCGTCCCAAGGGTTGCTTTTCCTGCGTCATCAGCTGTGGCCGGGTAAGCCGGGTAACTGCTAAGGGTTTTGAGGGTTATGGGGAAGGGCCGGAGTATGAGACGGCCTGGGCTTTCGGGCCGGACTGCGGCATAGATAATCTCGACGCCGTCACTAAGGCGAACTATATCTGTAATGAAATGGGTCTTGACACGATCACCATGGGAAGTACCATCGCCTGCGCAATGGATATGTTTGAAAACGGGATACTTACTCTCAAGGACACCGATGGGATGTCTCTGAACTTCGGGAATACCGAAGCAATGGTTGAGTTGGTGCGCAAGACATGCTTGCGGGAAGGGTTCGGGGATAAGCTCGCGGCAGGGTCCTATCGGCTTGCTGAAAGCTTTGGTCATCCCGAGTACTCCATGACTGTCAAGAAACAGGAAACGCCCGCTTATGATCCTAGAGGGGTTCAGGGTATTGGCCTGAACTATGCCACGAACAATCGGGGCGGGGATCATGTTCGGGGCTATACCATTGCAGTGGAAGTGCTTGGCAATCCAGCTAAAATGGATCCATACATCACGGACGGAAAGGCTGAACTGGACATCACCTTCCAGAACCTGACCGCGGCCCTCGACTCTTCTGGCGCGTGCATCTTCTCAACTTTCGGCATCGGGGCAGATGAACTTGCCGAAATGCTCACCGCCCTCACCGGGGTGAGTTACACTACTGAAGAGTTTATGAATACCGGAGAGCGGATCTGGAACCTGGAACGAATCTGGAACCTGAAGGCGGGATTCACTGCAAAAGACGATACCCTCCCGGAGAGGATGCTGAAAGATCCCATCAAAACTGGACCTTCAAAAGGCAAGTTGAGCAAGCTGCTCACGATGTTACCAGAATACTACAAGCTTCGTGGCTGGGATGAGAACGGTATCCCAACGGATGAAAAGCTGAGGGCGTTGTCCCTAAGCAAGTTGTAAGACAGCAAAGGTAGGTCAAGTTGCCTGCTGTGTTAACTATATTCCCTGTTGGAGTTCTGTTGGCGGGGGTAGTGCTCCAGGTGCTGCTGGCCCGAATCCTTTCCGCTAAGGGGAAGGGCTGGCTGGCTTTCGCCTGCACTCTGGTCTCTCTGGGAGGAGTGTTCATCCTTTTGCCGCAGACTCAACAAGGCCTGGCCATGGATTTTCGCCTTATGCCCTGGTCCGGGCCGTTTAGCCTTTCTTACCACGTAGACGGATTGAGTCAACTCTTTGCCCTCATGGCTTTGGTTATTGGCGCGGCAGTACTTCTCTATTCTGTGGCCTACATGGCCGAAGATCATGCTGCCAGCCGGTTCTACATTTTAATGTTGGTCTTCATCGCCGGGCTGGTGAACTTGGTCTATGCCTCCGATCTCTTGCTCCTATATTTTAGCTGGGAGGTAATCGGCCTCTGCTCCTTTCTACTGGTGGGTTTTTGGTATCAAAAGAAGGAGGCTGCCTACGGGGCTCGCAAGGTGCTTGTTATGACCCACATTGCCGGCTATGGTCTGCTGGCAGTTATCCTCATCATCTATGCTCGCACAGGAACCACTTTATGGACTGATCCGAAGGTAGCCACGGCTTTCACCTCTGGCCTTTTTCTCCTTATGCTGCTCTCCGCGGTGGCCAAGTCCGTGCAGTTTCCACTTTACACCTGGATCCCGGATGCCATGGCTGCGCCAACTCCGGTGAGTGCTCTCCTCCATGCTGCCTGTTACGTTAAAGCAGGCGTTTACCTGGTTGCTCGGGCGCACAGCCTGGGCCCTTGGCCCATCTCTTGGCAGCTCCTACTGATCTGGATAGGAACCATTACCATGTTGGTGGGTGTACTCTACGCCATGATTCAGCATGACTTGAAGCGGCTTCTGGCCTTCCATACGGTTAGCCAGATCGGCTATATGATGCTGGGCCTGGGGCTCAGCACTTCTCTGGGGATTGCCGCGGGGTTGCTTCATTGTCTGAACCACGGGCTGTTCAAAGGCGGGCTGTTTCTTTGCGCCGGGTCGGTCGATAAAGTCACCGGAACCCGTGATATGGACCGTCTTGGCGGATTGGGCAAACGGATGCCCATGACCATGATCCTTTGGCTGATTGGAGCAGCTTCCATTTCTGGGGTTCCGCTCTTTAGCGGGTTCGTGAGCAAATGGTTGATCTATAATGCTGCCCTGGAAGCCGGGCAGGTTATACCGGCCATTGTCGCCTGGTTTGTGAGTCTACTCACCGTTTTCTCTTTTCTCAAAGCTACCAGTACTGTGTTCCTCTCTGACGATGGACCGGATTCGGCCAAAGGCCGAGAAGTCCCTTGGACAATGCTTGCAGGGGGAACAGTCCTTGCAACTGGCAGTATACTCTTTGGACTGGCGCCCCAAGTGGCTATTAACTATCTCATCAACCCTCTGCTCCTTTCCCTGGGATTAGCTCCGGTCATCCATGTTTCCTGGATGGGATTAACCGCTGGCAATGGAAGCTGGTTTTCCACTGCTGGCTTGGTCATGGTTCTCTTGGCTTTGGGCGTGGGGATTCTCATTTACTGTATAGGAATACCTATGAGGAGGATGCTGCTGGCTGCCACGGGACCGGTCTCCGGAACTTCAGGGGTCTTCAGCGGCGGAGAACCTCTTGACGGACCTGCCCGTCTTCCGTCCAGTGATTTCTCCCTAATTATAAAAAATAGCCTGGCTCCATTTTATGATTTGGTGGATCCGGATCGCTACTATTTAGCTTTTTGGCGGATCTTGTTGCGAGGCAGCGATATTTTACAAAAAGGCGTTTCTTTTCTGGAGAGGCACGCTATCGTCGCCATAATTGTCGTGACGCTGATTCTTGCTGGCTTTGCCGGATTCTTCTCTCCTGCCGGAGGAACTGCTGTTCCCCCCTTCATTCAATTGTCGGTCTGGCCGATTCAATTTGGGCTGGGCTTGGCGTGTTTGGCTCTCCTCTTTACTGGCTATGCCATCATGAAGGAAAGAAAAATGCTGTACCTTTACGCCGGCGCAGGTTTTCTATGTGTGTGGGGCTTGGGAGTAGAAAGCCATCTTATCCGATCATTACTCCTGGAAGGAGCGGCGTTTACCGCGCTTGCCCTCGTGTGGCAGGCGAGTGAGGACCGGGCTGCAAGTCGAGTCTACCTGCTGACAGTAATTCTCTCCGCTGCCATGACAATCGGCGGAATGTTGGGAGTTGGAAGTGTTCAGAACAATCTGGTTATAGCCTTATTGATTGCCGGCTTTTCCCTGAAATTGGCCCTCGTTCCTTTATCCTTGTGGCTGCCGATGGTTGCAAAAGCAGTCCCTGCCCCTTTGATCGGCTTGGTAGTGGCCGTTGTGGATGTGGCTGCTTTCAGCGAGTTACTGATCCTCAGGCAATCTGCTCCGTGGCTCTTTGAGCCAATGCAAGTTTGGCTCGCGGTTGCCCTGGTTTCAGCCTTGGGAGGAGCTTTTCTAATGATAGCCCAGCGGGATTTGAAGCGTATGTTGGCCTTCTCGACTATTGAGGATATGGGATACCTCATTTTCGGGGTAACAGTAGGCGGGAACCTTGGGTTGGGAGGAGCCTACCTCGGATTGGCTGTCCATGCCATGGCTAAGGCCCTGCTTTTCTGCAGTTTGGCATTCGTCGAGGCGGATGGCATTCCGCTTACGCTGAATGCCCGCGGGCTTATGACCCGATATCCTTGGTCTGGAATGGGTTTCATAGTCGGAGCGCTGACTATGCTCGGGCTTCCCCCTTTGGCCGGATTCGGCGCAAGGTGGCAACTGTACGAAGTTGCAACCCAGATAGGGCTACCGTTTCTTGGGACTTTGCTTTTGGCGAGCGCTTTTGCCGTTCTCGCTTACACTCGAGTTATAGCTTTGTATTGGTGGGGACCAACTGAGGAGAGCAGGAAGCGAGAGCCTGTACTCCTGGCTGTTGCACTCGCTGGAGTATGTATAGCCCTATTATCAATCGGACTGTGGCCTAGACTGTTGATGGGATAAATCCAAAGAATGGAAGGTTTAATGAGGCTCATAAAAAAATTAGTTAGCATGGCACGGCGACGGTCTCCATGGCTTTTCCATCTGAACACCGGAGGGTGTAATGGCTGTGATATAGAATTCTCAGCCTGCCTGGCCCCTCGCTATGACGTGGAGCAAGCGGGAATCCTCTTGGTTGGAAGTCCAAGACACGCGGATATCCTTTGCGTGACAGGCCCCGTTACTCGTGGGACCCGAGCTGCATTGGAGACCATCTATGCTCAAATGCCTGAGCCTAAAGTAGTGGTAGCCCTGGGAAACTGCCCGGCTACCTGCGACGTCTTCGCTGGAAGCCCGGCCATCGAAGGTCCCCTTGATAGGATCCTACCCGTGGACGTTTACGTGCCTGGCTGTCCTCCTCGTCCTCACGACCTGATAAAGGGAGTTGCTCAGGCAGTGGCTATCCTGGCCGATCAGCAGCCGAGAGATCGCCGCATCATCGAAGGGGTGAACCAATGAGCTGGGAGAAAGTTTTCTTTGCCTTGCTGATCTTTCCCGGCCTGCTCTATGCGGTGCCGACGGCTTGGCTCATGCTCTGGCTGGAGCGAAAATTTAGAGCTCGGATGCAGGGCCGAATTGGGCCACCCTTTTATCAGCCTTTTTTTGACTTCGTTAAATTAATGGCCAAACGGCGGGTTCTTCGCCCAAGTTTTGATTCCATCTTTATGATGGGTCTGCCCCTGGTCTCTGTTTCAGCCGGACTGTTGGCGCTAGCCCTTTTGCCGATCTCCTCGGACTCAAGGGGTTTTGCCGGAGACCTTGTTTTGTTGGTTGCATTTCTCGAAGTACCGTCTTTATGTTCCGTTCTGGCTGGTTTTGCCTCCCGTTCCATCTTTGGTCAGGTGGGTGCAACGCGTGAGGCCATATTGAGCATTACTTACAACCTGCCCTTCCTCACAGCTATTGTGGCCCTCGCTTACTCAGCCCAAAGCCTGCGGTTGGTGGATATAGCGGCGTCTCCAGCGGGAGGAGTGCGGGCTCTTGCTGTTCTGACTATTTGCCTTTGTCTGCCAGTCAAATTGCGTATTAACCCTTTCTCCGTTTCCAATGCTGAACAGGAGATTTACTCCGGCCCGGCAACAGAATTCAGCGGTCCCCAACTCGCCATGTGGGAACTGGCGCACGGCCTGGAATGGGTAGCGTTGACCGGGCTCGTAGTCTGCCTGGGACTGACATTTCGCACCGGCACATGGATTGGTGATTTTGCAATCTATACGAGCCTTTCCCTAGTCCTGGTAATCCTCTTGACGATTCTTGCGACAGGCACAGCCCGTTTGAAAATCCAGCAGGCTGCCCGTTTCTACTGGAGATGGGGCATGGGATTGTCCCTTGTGGCATTGATCCTGGGAGTATTCCCAGATATCGAAAGGTTCATCCGATGAATATCTTTTCTGTCTTGCTAAAGAATTTGAGAATGGGGCCAGCCACCTTGCGCTTTCCCGAAGAGGTGCCCTACCCGAAAGGCTTCCATGGGCCAGTGAAAATCCATACGGAAAAGTGTATATGCTGTGGCATGTGCGCCTATGTCTGTGTTTCCGGTGCGGTCCGAGTTGCAGAGCATAAGGATAATTGCGAGTGGGTTTATTCTCCGGGACTCTGCACCTTTTGCGGGAAGTGCGTGTCCGTTTGCCCCGTAGAGGCACTGCACATGGCGGCCAAATCCGCTCCTTCGTACTTCAACACCAAAGCGCTTGATGAAGTGCATCTAGTGCCCTATTCTCCATGTCCGGAATGCGGCCGGCCGACTCCTCCAGTCCGTGAAGTTTTACGCGCTAAGGCATTCAAAGGAGTTGCCCCGAATGTATTGGTCAAAAGTCTTATCTGCCAGCGTTGCCGCCAGAAAGACTCCCAGAGAGCGTTGGTATCTATTCAGGTAAAGGGTGAACCCCCTCCCAGCCGAAGTGATAAATAAGGAGAAGATTGAATTTATGGACCTTGAAGAAATTCGTGAGCACTTGGGTAGTATGGAAGTCTGGGTGAACAAGGCTAAAGCGTGGTGGTTAGAAACTCCCAACCTGGATGTTGAGAAGATGGCTCGTTTGATGGTCGACATCGGCTCACGCTTAGTTACGGTTACTGCGTCGCGAGTTCCAGAGGGTGAGTTCCGCATAATTTATCATTGGGATCTCCAAGGCCAGCTGTTGAACTTCGTCACGCTAACTCACCAAGCCACTCTTCCCAGCATTATGAGTATAAGTCCTGTGGCTGACTGGATAGAACGGGAGATACATGACTACTTTGCTGTAGATTTTGCGGGGCGTAAACTTCCCACACTAGTACTGAGCGAAAAAGATCCACCCGGAATCTTCTCCTGGAACTTCCTGTGGAAGGGTAAGGAAGGGGGGCATGCATGAGTTTCACTATTCCCATTGGTCCGTATCATCCGGCCTTGGAAGAACCCTGCAAGGTCCAAGTCATCTGTGAAGGAGAGATCGTACAGGACGTCTC
>Ga0182010_10001865_pt1 | contig 10897 bp, 9 predicted proteins | sample 611E1MmetaG_FD_120488 | JGI IMG/M metagenome (GOLD analysis project Ga0182010, IMG submission 120488) | Permafrost microbial communities from Stordalen Mire, Sweden - 611E1M metaG | ecosystem: Environmental > Terrestrial > Soil > Wetlands > Permafrost | place: Sweden: Stordalen | collected...
GCCTAGGACTGCGCTCGCCGGACCGAGCGAGTCGCTGATCGCCAAAGCGGGCGGCGCATTCCGTCGTTGGCGTTTGCGCTCCTCGCTCACGCACCCTCAAGTGCGCTCGCTCCGGTGCTCTCCTAGCCCCTGGCTTTGCTGTTCTGGCGGCTGACGTCGTGACGTACCTGATCCTGAGACGCCTCGCCGGCTGCCTTGGCCCGCGCCGACTCAGGCAAGGTTGCGGGCGCAGGCGCGGCTGCGGGCGCAGGCGCGGTGCCGTGGCTTCGGTTGTCGTCGTGGCTCTCTTCCAGGCGTCCCGGCTCGACGTCCAGCAGGTAGCCGATGCCCTGGAATGTCTTGATTCGACCGGGCTCGCCCGGCCTGGCGCCCAGCTTGCGGCGCACACGGCTGACCCAGACCCGCAGGTACTGGAGGTCGTCGCGGTATTCAGGGCCCCACACCTTGGTCAGGAGCTCCGTGTGGAGCACGACCTTCCCGGCGTTGGCGGCCAGGTGCTGGAGAAGCAGCCACTCGGTTCTTGACAGCTCGACGATCTCCCCGCCGCGGGTGACGATCCGACGCTCCAGGTCTATCTCGACATCGTCGAAACGGACGGCGCCGATCCCCGTGCTCACGCCCGACGCGCGCCGCAGGACGGCCCTGACTCGAGCCGCAAGTTCGTCGAGGTGGAATGGCTTGGCGATGTAGTCGTCGGCGCCCTGATCCAGGCCCTTGGCTTTGTCCGAAGCCGCGCCTCGGGCGGTCAGCAGAATGACCGGAACGGATCGGCGCTCGCGTATCTGACGCATGACCTCGATTCCGTCCAGGTCCGGCATGACGATGTCCAGCAGGATGATGTCGGGCCGGACTTCCTCGGCCTTGGCCAGCGCCTCCTCGCCCCCCGCAGCCGTCACCACTCGGAACCCTTCGCCTGTGAGGGCCATCGACACGAGCTTGGTAATGCGCTGTTCGTCGTCCGCAACCAGGACCAGGGGCAGGGTGCTCATGGTCTCGCTCCATCATTCGCCGACCATCCCCGGCCGACGTACGGCGGATACTGTGCGCCCTTTCGTTCCGCAAGGCGATAGGCAATCGGCGGCGAAGAGCCGCGTGGACCGGCGGCCAGATGCCTGCCAGCCGTCGCGGCGGCCGACGCGCCAAATCTGCGGCCCGCGGGCTGATCCGGGCGGGCTGTCCGCGCCACTTTCGGTCGTCGATCGGCTACCCTCAGTCGCAGGTGGATGCCCTCAAGCGCGGCCGGCGTTCCGAACGTGGCCCCGGAGAAGGTCCGAGCGATGTACTTCGACGAGTTCAAGCAGCAGCTGCCGGACATAGATCCTGCCGAAACGCAGGAGTGGCTGGATGCGCTCGACCAGATCCACGGCCAGGAAGGCGATGAGCGCGCCCGATTCCTGCTCTACAAGATCCTCAAGAGGGCGCGTCAGCTCCATGTCGGTTTGCCGCCGCTGACCCAGACTCGCTACATCAACACGATCAGCCCCGAGCAGGAGCCGTTCTTCCCGGGCGACGAGGCGATCGAGAGGCGAATCCGGCGGCTGATCCGTTGGAACGCGGTCGCGATGGTCCTGCGCGCAAACACGGCCCACCCGGGCATCGGCGGCCACCTGGCCAGCTACGCCAGCGCCGCCACGCTATACGAGGTGGGTTTCAACCACTTCTTCCACGGCAAGGACGACGGCGCGTCCGGAGACCAGATCTTCTACCAGGGCCACGCGGCGCCGGGAATCTACGCGCGGGCCTTCCTCGAGGGTCGGCTTACCGAGGAGAACCTGGACCACTTCCGCCAGGAGGCCATGTCTGGCGTGGGCCTGCCGAGCTATCCGCACCCGCGCACGATGCCCGCCTTCTGGGAGTTCCCCACGGTCTCAATGGGCCTCGGCCCGATCGCGGCGATCTACCAGGCTCGCCTGAATCGATACCTCTCCAATCGCGGACTCGCCGACACTTCCGCCAGCCACGTCTGGGCCTTCCTCGGCGACGGCGAAATGGACGAGCCCGAGTCGATAACCGCCCTATCCCTGGCCGCTCGCGAAGGGCTGGACAACCTGACCTTCGTCATCAACTGCAACCTGCAGCGTCTCGATGGACCCGTGCGTGGAAACGGAAAGATCATCCAGGAACTGGAGGGTCTCTTCCGCGGCGCCGGCTGGAATGTCATCAAGGTCATCTGGGGCCGCGAGTGGGACGATCTGTTGGCCCGCGACGTCGAAGGCGTGCTCGTGAACAAGATGAACGAGACGGTCGACGGAGAGTTCCAGAAGTACTCGGTGGCGGGCGGGGCGTATATCCGCGAGCACTTCTTTGGGCCGGACCCGCGCCTTCGCCGCCTGGCAGAGAATCTCTCCGACGACGATCTCGCCCACTTGCGCCGCGGCGGCCACGACTACCGCAAGGTATACGCCGCCTACCGCTCCGCGACGGAATTCCGCGGTGGCCCGTCTGTGGTGCTGGCGCACACGATCAAGGGCTGGACGCTTGGGCCGGGCGTCGAGGCGCGCAATATCACCCACCAGGCCAAGAAGCTCTCCGAGGCAGAGCTGCGTATCTTCCGCGACCGGCTCGAACTGCCGATTCCAGACGACAAGCTCCACGACGCGCCGTACTACCACCCGGGCCCGGATTCGGAAGAGGTCCGGTACATGCTGGAACGTCGCCACGCCTTGGGCGGGCCCATGCCGCGCCGAGTTGTCCGATCGGCGCCGCTGCCGCCGCCGCGCCCGCAGGTCGACGCCGAATTCACCACCGGGTCGGACATGGCGGTCAGCACCACGATGGCCTTTGGCCGTCTGCTGCGGAACCTGATCCGCGACCCGGAGCTGGGACGGCGGATCGTCCCGATCGTGCCGGATGAAGCCCGCACCTTCGGCCTGGACCCGCTCTTCAAGGAAGTCGGCATCTACGCCTCTGGTGGCCAGCGATACGAGCCGGTGGACTCCGACCTGGTCCTGAGCTATCGCGAAGCCAAGGACGGGCAGGTCCTGGAGGAGGGGATCACGGAGGCCGGGGCGATGGCCTCGCTTCAGGCTGCGGCCACGTCCTACGCCACTCACGGCGTTCCCTTGATACCGTTCTACATCTTCTACTCGATGTTCGGGTTCCAGCGGACCGGCGACCAGCTGTGGGCTCTCGCCGATGAGCGCGGACGAGGCTTCGTGATGGGCGCCACGGCCGGCCGCACCACGTTGGCCGGTGAAGGCCTGCAGCACGACGACGGCCACTCCCATGTGCTCGCGTCCGTCGTTCCGAACATTCGAGCCTACGACCCCGCGTACGCCTTTGAGCTCGCTTCGATCGTTCGCGAAGGCATCGACCGGATGTACGGGAAAGGGGCGGCCGACGGTTCGTCGGCCGACGTCTTCTACTACATCACGCTCTACAACGAGAACTACGCCATGCCCAAGCGGCCCGATCGGCTGACGGACGAGCAGATCTCGCGAGGCATCTACCGCCTGTTCGAGGCTCCGAAGCTGGGCAAGGCCGCCCGAATCGAGGACCCGGTGCGGCTCGTCGGCAGCGGCTCGATCCTGCAGCAGGTAGTTGCGGCTCGCGACCTTCTCACCGAGCGCGGCATTCCGGCCGAGGTGTATAGCGCCACTTCGTTCCAGCAACTCCGCGTGGACGGTCTGGAGACCGACCGCTGGAACCGTCTCAACCCGGCCGCAAAGGCCCGCCTGCCGCACGTCTCGCAAGTTCTGCCGCCGGACGGCGGCCAGATCGTGATCGCCACCGACTGGATCAGGGCATATCCGGATCTCGTGGCGCCCTGGTTGCCGGCCTCGCGAATAGTGTTGGGTACGGATGGCTTTGGGCGATCCGACACGCGCGAGACGCTCCGGCGGCTCTTCTCGATCGATGCGGCGCACATCGCGGCGGCGGCAATGGTCGGTCTGTCGCGCGGCGGTCTGATGCCCGTAGGCGACGTAGAGGCTGCGATCGCAGAACTCGGCGTTGACGCTTCGGACCCGGACCCGATGGACCTATAGATCGGTCTTCGGCCCGCTCTTGGGCGGCAGCAGGTCGATGACGACGGCACCGGTCACATTCACGACCGTACTTTGCCCAACCTGGACCTTCCATTCGCTTGTTGCGGCCAGAGGCGTGTGGCCGTGGAGCCACAGGGTCGGTTTCAGGCGCTCGAGCAGCCATCGGTAGCCCTTGAAGCCGCGATGGTAGGCGTCGCTCGGGACGTCGCCTGCGTCGAGCGGCGGCACGTGACTCAGCACGATGATCGGACCTGCGTGCCCGGCACGTCGAATCGCCAGCCTCATCGCCTGACCCCGCGCCGACCGCTCACTGCGATTGCCGCGTTTCCCTCGGCGTCCCGGCCAGGTGAGGCCCGCAATCGAGACGCCGGCCAGGTGACGGATCGCCGTCGAATGGATCTCCGCCGGGCAGGCCCCGTCGCATTGCTTCCAGCGGTCGTCCGTGTCGTGGTTGCCATAGACGTACACGATCGGGGAGTTGAACGCGTCGGCGATGAAGGCCAGGTCCTCGCAGTCCAGGTCGCCGCAGCCGACGATGAAGTCGACCGGTGCGATGGCGTCTCGGTTGCGCGCATCCAAGAGGGTCGGCTCGAGTACGTCCGAGACGGCCAGCAGGCGGATCGGCGCGCCGTCTCGGCCGCGGAACGGGACTGGATCCGGCCATTCGATCGTGAGACGCCTCGTCATCTCACTCGACCTTGCCAATCTCGTCGGCGTGCGCCTGGTGGTCGGCCGTCAGTTCGACCTCGAGGACGACGGCGGCCTCGTCGGCCGACTGCTGCTCGACCAGCCTCCTGCCCATGGCCGGCCGGTGGCCCTGGGCCGCAGCCCTGAGCTCGCCGGTCTCACCCAGGTAGGAGAGAAGGTTGCGCGGACGCTCGCTGGTCTGCCCATCGAGAGGGACCAACTCGGTGACCATGGCGTCCAGCCCCACGCCGTTGGAGTAGAGGGTGACCGCGACCCGATTATGCCCGTCGACCACCCAGTAGTCGTTGTCGTACTTGATGAGGTCGACCGGTGGAAGCGGTTGGAGCCGCTCGTTGGCCAGCCGAAGCCGCTGCCAGCGCGTTTCCCAGTTCTCGCCGCGGAATGGCCTGAGTGGCAGAAAGTCACCGCCGCGTTGGGCCGCTCCGGCTACTGCCGTGCCGCGGATATCCTCGACCGGCACGAACCGCATCCCGAGTTCATGGGGCGAGGCCTGGTGGGCCTCGGGGTACAGCTCATACAGGTTGGGGAGTGGCTCCCTGGCCTGACGACTCAGCCGCCTTCCAATCGCGGCCTCGCTACCGGACCAGGCCTGGCTGGCCGCCCCGAAGATGGATCCGATTGCCCCTGCCACCGGACCAGCCACGCTCTGCAGCTGGCCGACGATGCCGCCCGACGAGGCGTTGGTCTCGGGGGCGGCGGCGTCCGGTCCCGCTGGTTCGGCATGGGGCGCGGCACGCCCCGAGTCGCCGGCCGCGTGTCGCTGTTCGTCCATCTGCCTGAGCGTACCATCGGACGCCGCCATGAGCCGCGAAGCCGTCCGGTTGCCCCGGATTCCTTGCCTTGCGGTTCGCCGGGGTAGCATAGGCATGGGTCTGCGGCGCCGCGGCCGTTCGCTGGAGCCGCCCCATCCCGACCACGGAGAGGCCGTGGGAAGTTCGTCGGCCGCCATTTGGGGCGACCGCTGAGATCGATCGGAGTGCAGATTGACCATAAAGCGACGTGCGCTCGCACTGGGCGTCAGCCTGCTGGTACTTGTCCTGATGCCGGGCTTCAGTCTGGCCGCCGCGAAACCCGTTGTGGATCAGCAGAGTCTCGCCAAGAACCGCGCTTCGGCGTTGAATGGCTCATATGTCCAGACATTCAAAGTCGGCAAGGCCGGGTCGCTCACGGGCGTCGACCTGTGGCTGTTCAGTCATTCGGGCACGATAAACGTCACGGTCAACGTCGAGAAGGTCACGGGGCCTGTGCCCGGCCACCCGGACGGGAAGTCCCTGGCCAGAAAGGTGGTTGCCGTTGGCGCCGCCGACGCCTGGGTGCATTTCGCTCTCACGCCCTTCAACGTCACGAAGGGGGAGTTTCTCGCGATCGTGTTCACTGCCGGCCTCAGCATCAGGTGGTCCACATCCAACAGGTATGCATCGGGCAACGCACTCATCGGCTGGAGTCCGTGGAGCTACCTCCAGCGCGACTCCAGCGCGGACTTCACCTTCCGGACGTATGTGGGGCCGGCCGTGGCGGTGAAGGCCTCTCCCACGGTCCCGTCGAGCGGCTCCATTGCGCCCGCACCAACGCCCACGCCGATCGAGACGCCCACTCCAACGCCGGTGCCGTTGCCGACGTCGACGCCGACGCCCGAGCCGACACCCACAGCCTCGCCGGCGCCAGCCGCTTCCTCGGGGTCGGGCTGGTTGGACGACTCGCCGGTACCGATCGAGGCGGTTCTCGTTGGTGTGGCTCTGTTGATCGGCGGAACCTGGTTCTTCTTCGACCGGCGCCGGCAGCAGCGGAAGCGCTGACGCCCACTGCTAGCTCGTCGCCGCTCCCGTCAGCCGGTGATTTCCGTTCGTTGGACCGAGATCGATGCGACGGCAAGGCATCCGACCAGCCAGGCGACGATGATGACGAGGGCCAGGGTGGGGTCTACCGCATTGGTCGCACCGGAACCGGGAGGCCCCTGGATTCCGATCGCATCGCCGGAGATGTTGAAGGGCATGTACTTGAAGATCTCTCTGACGAAGTCCGGCAGCAATGATGGGCCGATGATCGACACGATGAAGAAGCCTATGACGGTTCCGATGCCGGCCATCTGGCTCTTTGCCACCATGGCGACGGCGTAGCCCAGCGAGGTCAGGCCGGTCAGGGCAATCCAGCAGCGCGCCAGTTCGAGCAAGATCCGCGCCAGCACGGCCGGATCGAACGGGTTGCCCAGTGGGAGTCCAGCGATCGCGGCCCCGATGACCACGGCGATCAGTCCGGCGCCGAAAGTGATCAGCATGCCGATGAGCAAGATGATCGCGAGCGACGCGAACGTGGCGACCGTGTACTTCCAGCGGGACTGGCCGCGTGCCACCGCCACTTTCAGGGTGCCCCAACTCCACTCCGAACCAGCGGCAGTGGCTACGTAGATGAGACCGATGATCCCGAGGAAGAGGTATGTGAACTCGAGGACTCCGTCGAAGGCGCCCGGGAAGCTCAGGATCCAGACAATCGAGGAAGTGTCCACGCTTCTGTCCGCGGAAACGTTGCGGTAACCGACGCCTTCGAGCACCAGCAAGAGGCCCACGAGGATCACGGCGATGATGAGCGAAACGATTGTGGCTGATCGGGTCCGGAACTTGCGGACTCCGGCAATTGCGAGGCTCACGATGCGACTCCGCTGTTCCAGCCGGGGATTGCGCCGGGTCGGGACTGTGACGGCGGCGGGACGGGCGGCGCCGTGAGCTGCAGGAAGAGCGACTCCAGGTCGCTGCCGGCCTCTATGCCGGAGGCATAGATCCCTGCCTGGGCCAGGGCCCGGTTCACTTCCGTGGCCTTGTCCGCCGCGATACGGGCCACGAGCCATGCGGCATCGGGGTATGTGACCTCAACGCGACCGTCTCCGGCCAGCTTCGACAGCACGGCAAACGCCGCGGCCGTTTCCGCAGGCAGAACCTTGACGCGGACCAGCGCCTGCCGGGCAAGCAGCTCATCGAGCGGGCCCTGGACCACCAGACGGCCGGCCGCCACGATGCCGACAATGTCGGCCATCTGCTGGACCTCGGGCAGGATGTGACTCGAGATGAAGACGGTCTTGCCGCTCGCGGCCAGCGCCTTCATTGTGTCTCGGAGGGCGACGATGCCGCTCGGATCAAGGCCGTTGGCCGGCTCGTCGAGCAGCAGCAATTTGGGGTCGTTGAGCATGGCCACGGCGATTCCGAGCCGCTGCTTCATGCCCATCGAGTACTTCGAGACGCGATCAGCGGCCCGGTCCCGCAGACCGACCAGTTCGAGAAGCTCGTCGACTCGAGCCCTGGAAACCTTCTTGCCGGCCGCCCCGAAGACGATCAAGTTGTCGCGGGCCGAGAGGTGTGGATACAGGGAAGGGGCTTCGATGAGGGCGCCGACGTCGTACAGAAGGTGGTTTTGCGAGCCGTCGAACTTCTGCCCAAGCAAGGAGATCGAGCCGGAGTCTGCGCGAATGAGCCCGGTGAGGAGGCGCATTGTCGTCGTCTTGCCGGCGCCGTTGGGCCCAAGGAAGCCGTATACGACTCCGGCCGGAACCTCGAGATCCAGGCCGGCGAGGGCCACCTGTCGGCCGTAACTCTTCTTCAGACCCGTCGTGGTCAGCGCCAGTGCCGTTGATCCGGTCATTAGCTCCCCGCAATTCGTGAACGTAGCGTGCCTAGTATCGCGCCCATTTGGCGACGGCATCGGCCATCTGGCGCGATATGGTGAGACCCGGCCGCCGCCCCACCGGTTTGGTGGAGCACGGTCGAGGTAGGCTATTCACTTCGCTGCAGCGGGAGGTCCGCATGGCATCCGGAGAGCGGAGGATTGGGATGGCGGCCAGAACGGGGTCGACCAGAACGGGGTCGACCAGAACGGAGTCGACCAGACCGGAGTCGACCAGACCGGCCATGCCGCCTGCGCCCGCACGCTTCGGCATTGCATGGTCGGACCAGTTCGTGCGTCTGCTCGTACTGGCCATCGCCGTGGTGGCCGTTCTCTGGCTGGCCCGCGGCATCATCGGTCCATTCGTCGTTGCCGGCGTCATGGCGTACGCGTTCTCGCCCGTGGTCTCGGCCGTTCAGAGCCGCACTCGATTGCCCAGGGCCGCGGTCGTCGCTCTCGGCTATGTCCTCTTCCTGGGCAGCGTCGGGGTTCTTGCCTTCATCGCCGCCGAACGAGCCGGGAAGGAACTCGCCGACCTGTCGTCTGGCGGGCACGACGTCATCTCGTCGGCCATGCACAAGCTCCTCGGCGACTCGCTCGTCGTGGCCGGAAACACCTTCGATGTCACCGAACTGGCGAAGCAGATCAAAGACGCCTTCCTGGGCTTGATCAACTCGCCTTCGAGCGCAGTCCAGATGGCCGAGCGAGCCGTCGAAATGGGCCTGCAGGTGATCCTATGCCTGATCATCACCTTCTATCTGCTCCTCGACGGCCACCGTTTCGGGCAGTTCGCCTTGCGGTTTCTGGATCGCGAGCAGAGAGTCGAGACGCTCCAGCTCGCCCATCGAATTCACGTGGTTCTGGGGCGATGGCTGCGCGGCCAGTTGGCGCTGATCGTTCTGGTTGCGGCGGTCATCTACGTGATCCTCGGCCCGATCTTGCATGTGCCGTTCGCGCTCGCCCTGGCGATCTTGACCGGTGTCCTGGAGATCATTCCGCTGGTTGGCCCAATGATCGCGGCGGCCCTGGCGGGCACGGTAACCTTCGCGACCCATGGCACGGACACGACGATTGTCGTGCTCGTGGTTTACTTCATCGTCCGTCAGGTGGAGGATCAGGTGGTGATGCCTCTGGTGATTGGTAGGGCGGTCCATCTCCATCCGGTGATCACGATCTTCGCCGTCCTCGTCGGCCTCAGCACGTGGGGTGTGCTTGGTGGATTGCTCGGAGTGCCGGTCGCGGCCGCGATCAACGTGACTTTGCATGAGCTCTATCCCGAAGAGACCGGCGGGCATTCCCAGTGGGATGCGGCGGTCAAGAAGGCGGTGGCGGCGGCCGGGCCGGCCGGCGGCGAAGTGGCCGCCGCGGTTGCCGAGGTTGGCGGCGGAGCGCCCCCGGTCACGGCCCCAATCTCCGACGCCAAAGGAGAAAGCCGATGACGCAATCCGGGCGCGCCTCCGCCGACTCCGTGGTCCTTGGTCTGGACCTCGGCGGTACCCAGATTCGGTCGGCCGCGATCCTGCCCACGGGTGAGTGCATCGGTCGACGGGCCTCGCCGACTCCACTGACGGGTGGCCCGGAGGCAATCTACGCTGCATGTGCGGACCTGCTGAACGCCGTCCGAGTTGACTTGCCGTCCTCGGTCCGCGATCGTCTTCTGGCTATCGGGATCTCGTCGATGGGACCGGTGGATCCGTGGCGGGGTCTGGTCGTCGATCCGCCGAACGTGGTTGCGTTGCGAGAGGCGCCACTCGCCGACGAGTTGGAGGCGCGCGTCGGATTGCCGGCGTACCTGGAGAGGGACACCAACGTTGCGGCCCTCGCCGAACACTGGCTCGGCGCGGCTCGCGGGTGCCGCGTCTTCATGTATGTCACGGTCTCAACCGGTCTGGGCGGGGCGATCTGGCTTGACGGCCACCTGCTCCTCGGCCCCGACGGAACGGCCGGCGAGGTCGGCCATGCGTGCCTGATTCCGGAGACCGGCCCGCGCTGCGGCTGCGGCGGAATCGGCCATCTCGAAGCGATTGCCTCCGGTTCCGGGCTGGCAAATGCGGCTTGCGACGAGATGGCGGGTGCCGGATCGACCTTTCTCATCGCCCGTGCGGCCGCCGCGCCGCTGACCGGCCGGGATGTGGCTGAAGGCGAGATCGCCGGCGACGCACTCTGCTGCGGGCTCATGGACCGGGCCAGGAAGGCCTTCGCCATCTCCTGCGTTGGCTGGGCAAATGCCTTCAACCCAGAACGGATCGTGGTCGGCGGGACGCTCGCAGAACGTCAGGGCGAACGCTGGCTGGAGCCGGCTCGCGTCGCCGTAGCTACCACCGGATTGCGGGGCCCGGCCGGCCGGGTCCAAATCTTGCCCGCAGAACTGGGCAACGACGTGGGGCTGGTGGGCGCCTGGCCGCTCGCAACTGGGCGCCACGGCGACCCGGTCTGGCGGGTCAGGCGCGCTAGATCCTGAGTCGTCTCCTGGACCGGCTTAGGCGATTAGTGCGCTCAGCCGATCGGGGCGCCCCACCAGACGCTGGCGGCGAGGATCACATAGAGCCCGA
>Ga0182010_10001866_pt1 | contig 10893 bp, 11 predicted proteins | sample 611E1MmetaG_FD_120488 | JGI IMG/M metagenome (GOLD analysis project Ga0182010, IMG submission 120488) | Permafrost microbial communities from Stordalen Mire, Sweden - 611E1M metaG | ecosystem: Environmental > Terrestrial > Soil > Wetlands > Permafrost | place: Sweden: Stordalen | collected...
CGAAATGCCGCTTCATCTTCAGGCGAAGCTGCTTAGTGTCATAGAGGACAAGAGCTTGCGCAGACTGGGCGGAGTGATTTCGAGGGACCTCGAAACTCGTATTGTAGCGTCTACAAACATTGACCTTGAAAAGGCCTTGGGATCTTCTTTCAGGAAAGATCTCTACTATCGTCTGAGCGTTATAAGGATACACATGCCGCCCCTCAAGGAAAGATTGGGCGACATCCCGGAGCTTTGCCGCTTCTTTTTGAACGGACTTACAGGGCACAACATAACGCTTTCGGAGTCTGAGCTGACAAGACTAATGGATTATCAGTGGCCCGGCAATGTCCGTGAGTTGAGGAATATTCTCGAAAGGGCGGTAATGCTACAGGACGGCTCCGAGGTCAGACCCTCTGAATTGATTAATGGAAGCGGCTCTCATAATACAGTCAACGTCCCTCATGAAGAATCGATCGTGACATTGGAGGAAATGGAGAAGCGTCACATTAAAATGGCTCTTAAGCGATGCTCTGGCAATGTCACAAGAACCGCTGCGGCTTTAGGCATGTCCCTGGCGACTCTCAAACGACGGATCAAAGAATACGGCTCATTCTGAGCCACCCCTGCACAAAATGAGCTCCTAAACTGAGCTGCTTCAATTATCGATAGATCTAACAAATTTGTAACTCCTTGGAATCTTGATCTAATATGTAACTTCTCTTTGTGGCCTTGAATTTGCTTTCCCATCTGCATGAATATTCTGATCGTAGATGATGATCCGATTGTAAGGCGCCTGCTGCCGGCGTTTTGTACGACGATTTCGAAAGAGTGTACGTCCCTAACTGCTCAGAATGGTGAGGAAGCCTTGAAAATATTGGCTTCAGAGCAGATAGACCTAATCCTGACTGACTTGGAGATGCCTGTCATGGATGGCTGCGAACTTGTCTCCCGGGTGAAGGCGCAATACCAAGATATACAAATCATAGTCATGACCGGCTTGAAGTGCGACGAAGCTGACAAGCGGCTGCGCTCTGTAGGTATTTCACAATACATCGAAAAACCATTCACCGCACAGGACCTTGGTAGGGGTATCCAGTCGGCTTTCAAAAAAGAGTATGACAATCCAATATTTGAAGGCACATCATGTTCTCTTTAGTAAGACTTGAGGGAATATGGCCGAAAACCGGCGTCCAAGGAGCAGAAAGAGGAATCTATCGGGGCAAACAGAAAATTGGAACTAGGAGGACAACTGTTGATGACAAAGAGATTTGAACTCTCACAAGTAATTTCAGAGATTGACAATTTCTTGGAAAACAGAGAGCTTCATCAGAAAGATCCTGACTTGGCATTGAGGTTTTCCGAGCAGATTAAGAAGATGGAGGTTTGGTTTATCTGCAAGGTCTACTTTGATAATTCACGGATCTTGCGCAAAGTTGTCGATCTCTGTCAAAGCGGAACTCAGAATGACGCCAGAAAATTCATGGCTTTTGCCAGATATTCTTTTCGGCAACTCGGAGCCGATAGATTTGAGGATTGCATTAATCGAAGCAACCTGACATCCAAGGAAAAGGGGATGATAGTAGGATTCTTTAGAATAGGCGGAATTGACCGTGCGCTTGCAAAGGATATCTCCAATGCAATCGAGGCCGCACGTAATGGAATAAATGCGAACGGTATTTATTCAGAAGAGCCTGTAAAAGACCTCTGTTACTAGATTTCGGGGCCATGAGCGATGACAGATACATAAAAACTTTTATTGTTTTGAGATAAAAAAAGGAGAACTTTATAATGATCAGTAATATCGCTAGTGGCAAGAAATCGAATAAGCCAATAGTTAAAAAGGCCCCAAGATACATGCACATAATGGGAGCCTTAATGGACAAGCTGGAATGCGGAATTCTATGTCTGGAGAACGTGTCGATTACGCACAACGGCGGCAGGCATTGCATTTTGGTGCGCGATCTATCAGAGAATATGGCATTGAGCGAACTTATCCGCTCAGTTGTCGAGAGATTCAACAGGATGAACGACGTAGATATATCCATTTCAAGTGATGACATCTCGTTCAGGGACAGATTCATCTACTCATATATCGTCGTTGTTCAACAAGAAATGGTAAAAGCGGAGTTGCCATAATTCAAAAAAATGGGTTTTAGCGATTCTCCTTACTGCGTGCCGCTATTGTTGATGAATAACGTGAAAGGGGAATTTGCACCATGCTTGTAAAAGTCATATTTGATGATAATACTACTGATTTAATCTTCTCGCATATGCTTCACTTCGGCATTGAATTTAGCCTTAACGGTAAAAAAATTAAAATGTTCTACAGCGACGCGGAAGAAGCCTGGGTTAATGTGGATGGAACATTGATTGAGAAGAATTTTAACCCAAACGAGCCGCTACAACGGTCCCGAACGTAGAAATAAAGTGCCCCTCACTTCCTGCCGCATCAACACATTTGTTGCAGGCTCCCAACGAGTGCATCGATCCAAGAGTCCTTTACACGCAGCTAACCATTGCGAAACCTCGTAGTCGAAACACATAGGAATATAGTTTGCAGAATTGGCACCGAAGGCAGGAAATCAAATTCTCATAACCTCATAAGAGAGTCGAAGTTCAAAAGAAGTCTATTTTGCACTATACTTGTGAGTATGGAGAACAGAAGGTGGTGCAAGATGGAATGCAGTGCCTGGAAGAGACTTCGATCCTGTTTCGTACTGCTTATCATTATTTCAATAATTACCGTCATAATCTTGTTATTCTTGCCAGGGAACGACAACATCTTTGCTGCAAAACGTGACGGTGATACCTTTTGTAGTGCCATCCGCGACAGAGGCGCAACGATCAAGATAAGCAATCCGAAGGAAGAAGAGGCGGGCTGCCTTATAATAAGCTGCACATAAGATAAGGCGCATAATAAATTGTATTTTCCTGACCGAAGTACTTGATCGGCTGCCATGACGGTATTGGTGAAAAAATGAATGAACGCAAGAACTCGGACGGAAACGGCTATGAAAGCGAAGAACGATGTAGCCTTTTGATTCAAGGTCTCGACGCTATCATTTGGGAAGCTGACCCGTCTACGTTGCAATTCTCCTTCGTGAGTGCCAGAGCGGAAACCATCCTTGGATATCCTACTGAACAATGGTTGAAAGAACCCAATTTCTGGGTTGAACATATTCATCCCGATGATCGCGAACAAGCTGTGGCCTTTTGCCTGACTGCAATCAATGAAGGGCGAGACCACAGATTTGAATATCGGGCTGTGGCAGCAGATGGCCGAGTGGTATGGCTGCGCGACATCGTCCGCATCATTTCCGGTGGAGAGGAAAAAGTACAGAGATTGCTCGGTTTGATGATCGATATTACCGAGCACAAACAGATGGAAGCTGACCTTCAAAACAGTGAAGAGCGCTTTCGGACGGCTTTTGCTCAAGCTGCTGTTGGCCAAGCACTAAGCGATAAGGACTCAAACTTCATACAAGTCAATAAGGCCTTTTGTGAGATCACCGGCTATACGGAGCAGGAATTATATTCAATGAGCCTGGAGTCGATTACATATCCCGAGGATTTCCCGATTTGTATGGACCATATTGGGGAGCTATTGTCCAGCAAAACAAACAGTTTCCTTATAGAAAAAAGATTCATAAAGAAATCTGGAGAAACAGTATGGGTCCGTAACAGCGTTGCTGCTGTGCGCGATAAGCTTGGAAACATCAGCAACATTATCGCGCTGAGCGAAGACATCAGTGAACGGAAGAAGGCGGAAATGTGTCTCAGCGCGTCTGAAGAAAAATATCGCAGCATATTTGAAGAAACCAAGGATGTCATATTCATAAGCAATCCGGGAGGGAAGTTTATCGACATTAATCCCGCCGGCCTCGAATGGCTTGGATATTCATCGCTGGAGGAACTTAAGAGGATTGATATTCCCAATGACCTATACACAGATGCCAAAGACAGAGTCCTTTATCAACTAGAGATAGAACAGCAGGGCTATGTCAAAGATTTTGAAGTGCAATTTAAGAAAGCAAATGGGCAGAAGATAACTGCCATGATAACGGCTACTGCAGTTCGTGACGAAAAAGGAATAATTGTTAATTACCGTGGCATAATGAGGGATGTGACTCTAGAGAAAACCCTTGAGCATCAAATTTTGGAAGCCCAGAAGATGGAGGCGGTGGGACAACTTGCGGGGGGCATAGCACACGACTTCAATAACATCCTCTCAGCAATCATCGGTTACGGCAATCTCATACTTATACATATTCAAGAGGACAGTCCGCTGCGATCCTATGTAAAGGAGATGCTTGCATCTTCGGAAAGGGCAGCGATGCTGACCCAAAATCTTCTTACATTCAGCAGAAAACAAATCATAAATCCTCAGCCGTGCGTAATCAACGAGATTATAAGAAATGTCGCGCCAGTTTTGACAAAACTCATCAGAGAGGATATTGAACTCAAGCTTGAATTAAGTACGGAGGACAGCATTGTAGTAGTAGACCGTTTGCAAATTGAACAGGTGCTGATGAATCTCGTAACAAATGCCAGGGACGCAATGCCTGCTGGAGGCATTTTGACGATAAGTGAACAAACAATAGATATTGATGGAACATTCATCGAGGTACACGGTTATGGGAAAATCGGCAGGTATGCAATAATATCGGTTGAAGATACCGGAGCGGGCTTGGATGAAATGACTAAGGCAAGGCTATTTGAGCCTTTTTTCACGACCAAGGAGATGGGCAGAGGAACAGGACTTGGGTTGGCAATGGTATATGGGGCCGTTAAGCAAAATAATGGTTTTATCAATGTATATAGTGAAGTGGGGAATGGGACAACATTCAGAATATATTTGCCCGAGGCCACGGGCACAGCCGAGCGAAGTGAAGATGCAGTTATACTGTCACCTTTAGGCGGCACGGAGACAATTCTCTTGGTTGAAGATGATCGGGCACTAAGGATACTAGTCGTAACAGTGCTTGATAAGTATGGATACACCGTGATTGAGGCAATTGACGGCGATGACGCGTTGGCTCGCTTTGATGAACATAAAGAGAGCATTACTCTTCTGATTACTGACGTGGTAATGCCCAAGAGGAGCGGCATCGAGGTATTTGAAGAGATAAAGAAATTCAGCCCTGAAATGAAGGCTCTGTTCATGAGCGGTTATTCAAAAGATATTACACGAGTAAAGGGGATTCTCAACACGAGTGTAAACTTTCTTCAGAAACCCGTCAGTCCAAATACTTTGTTGAAAAAAGTAAGAGAAATCCTGGACCATAAACTCTGATGCGCTGATCCCCGTTGTAGCTATAATCAGTGATCGCTCTTTTCGTACGGCCATATCCAGTCTGTAATCTCTTGCCTATCCACACCCTGCCGATATGCATAAGCGGTATTTTCGATTAGCTGGTTTTTTAGCCAGTCTTTAACGTGAGCACCTTTGACGGGACTGGCGAGCATCCCAAGGTGCCTATGTATTCGTCGGTAACGTAGTGTTAATACACTGAGCCTGGTCAACTAGAGCATGCGCGCGTACCCCTTAGGACACTTAACATGCTCGGGATTTCAATCCCGAGTGGTTGACGATGGTTACCTCTTCTTTTTTATATCGCTAATGAAATTTGCCTTCTGCTTTATAGTTTAGTCACATTCTACGACGATTGTAATCGGAGGCTTCCCCTGAAGATAAGTCAGTTCTTGCTCTCAGCGTCTTTTATACCGGCAGACAGCTTATTTCTCATCCGGCTTCTCTGCTCCAACCCAATAGGACACAGGCTCGGAAAGAAACTTTTCTAGTGAGATCCCATCAGCCCCCACCAGCAACCGTCGTTGTGGATGAAACGCCGAGTTGAACGCGTCCATGCCCGGGAGTTTGTCACGACGGCTACCACTTTTCACTTCAATGGCAGTGAGAAAGCGGCCAGACTTTACAATAAAATCTACTTCACGGTTATTTTCCCGCCAGTAAAAGAGCTCACATTCTTTTGCAGCCGCGGCATTGGCCAAGTGTGTTCCAACGGCAGATTCAACAAGATGGTCTTTAAATTCCGGATACTTGTCGACTTCACTCGGTGTAAGTCCGGACTGTGCGGTCATGAGAGCAGTATTTAAAACCTGCAGCTTGGGACTTGACCCTCTTCGGCGTGCTTTATCTCCGGCGTATTTCTGTAGCCCCGTAACCATACCTGCAGCAGATAGTAAATCCAGATAATGTGCAAGTGTTGTTGTGTTGCCGGCATCTTGTAGCTGTCCCATCATTTTCTGATACGACAATATCTGTCCGGAATATGCACAGGCCAGCTCAAACAATCGGCGAAGCAACGCTGGCTTGTCTACACGGGAAAGCAGAAGCACGTCACGCGATATAGTTGTCTCGATAAGTGCATCTTTGACATAGCGAGCCCAGCGCTCAGGATCAGCGATGAGCGGTGCTGCGCCTGGATATCCACCAAAATAGAAATATTCGTTAATCGACCAGCCAAAAGCAGAGCGCATCTCCTGAAAAGTCCAATGTGGTTGATGAAGCATTTCAAATCGACCGCTAAGGCTTTCGGTAAGTCCGTGCTGAATGAGAAGCGGTGCTGATCCGAGCAATACAACCTTAAGTGGAATGCGTTTTGCGGTATCTTCATCCCACAATCTCTTGATGGTTTCATCCCAATGCGGTATTTTATGAACCTCATCAAGCGCAAGCACTGAGCCCTCTTCGCTCTGTCGTGCCGCAAGCCGCGCTGAATCCCATTGCTGGGCAATCCACTGACTTCCTTTAAGTCCAGGCTCATCGGCAGAAGCAAAAGTAACCGGCTGACTGAGACTTTCAAGGACTTGCCTGACCATTGTTGTTTTACCGACCTGCCGCGGCCCGGCGACTACCTGAATGAATCGTCTCTGCTCATACAAGCGTGCACGAAGTTGAACATACCCAGGCCGCCGATATTCAGCTGTTATTGATTTACCTTCCATATTGAGGAATTTTACTCAATACTATGAGTTAAAGCAAGAGTGCCGTCTTTTTGATAAAGAATAGTATTATTAAACTTCAATAATACTATATACAAATATAAACACATATCGTATAATAAGCATGAAGGTGTCAACCATATGCGAAGCAATTAGGAATCAGCTACCAGACAGCATGGAGGTTGTTCAAGGACGGCAAGCGCGATGCTTACAAGTTACCCACTGGGACGGTCATAGTCAGGGAAGAAGGGGAGCGGAGCAAGCGGTCGCTGTTTACTGTCGTGTCTGTTCTTCGGAAAACAAGGGGAACCAGAAGCGGCGGCTCTTGGATTATTGCGCTGCGAAGGGCTACAATAGTGAACAGGGTAGTAACCGAAGTGGGATCAACGACACCCGTAACCGCAAATAATACAAACTGATAATTGAAGGATGTGTGGGCCTCAGGGGGAGGGTGTTCCTCAAAAATGGCTAAAAGTCCCGATACAGCCTCATACTTTATGATCGAATGGCACGGTTAAAGCAATTTATCTTATGTGTTGGCTATCGCCAAAACAACGAATTATGAAATCATGTTTAGTTAATACCCTAAAAATACCCCAAATTTAGTACTTTTTATGATAGACACGGCAAGCTATCTATGATACTGTTGTTATATATACATTGAAGTAGTGATTATTTCGATAAAGCCAAACCCTTCGTGAGGAGGGGACGGAAAACCATCGGGGCTTCTTAAGGAAGCTGGCCGGGCTGCCGAATGAAGATTTTCGGAGTTCGGTTTTTTTATAAAGTTATGGAAGTTAGTATTATTTGGTTGGGAGTATTATGAAATGCACCACCATGAATGAGATGCACTAAATTTACAAACGATGAATTCAGTTTATCAAGGGGGGGATTGTATGAATAAGCTATTAAGGTTCATGAAGGATGAGGAAGGTGTCACTGCTATCGAATATGCTCTCATAGCCTCATTGATAGGGCTTGCCATAATAGGTGCTGTGACTTTAGTCGGCACTAACATTATCAACGTATTTAACACAGTCGCCAGCAGTTTAAAGGGGGGAAATTAAATTAGAAATGATCAATGCCTTGTTATCATTGGGCATTTTTAATAACGGCGCAGCATAAGGCAAAAGAAAATGGTAATAACCATCAATTTAAAAGGAGGACGTAATATGGAAAGATTTAAACGGTTTATTAAGGATGAGGAAGGCGTCACTGCTATCGAATATGCTCTCATAGCCTCATTGATAGCGGTTGCCATTATAGGCGCTGTGACTTTAGTCGGCAGTGACCTTAGCGCCAAATTTACCTCAATCGCCGGCAGTTTAAAGGGGGGAAATTAAATTAGGGTAGTCATTAACTGCGATGCGTCCACTAGGCTAGCTTAAGCACAGAGAGTGGACGTATCGTGGAATCCGTACAGTGTGCCATTTCGTCTGGGGAAGAGGGGGAAGATTTATATGGAACGGTCAGAGCTATTTGCTTTTCTTGCCATTGCATTGGGCATTGCCGCCTTTTTTGACCTTCGTTCCCGTAGAATACCCAACTGGCTCAACCTATCTATTATTGTAGCATCCGTTACCTTTTACATAGTAACCCGCGGATTTGAAGGGCTTTTGTTCAGTGTTGAGGGCATGTTTGTTGGACTGGGCATCATGCTGGTGCCCTATTTGATGGGAGGAATGGGAGCTGGTGACGCCAAGCTGATGGCAGCGGTAGGAAGCATCCTTGGACCCAAAGGCGTCATCGTGGCGATACTCTATACAGTTATTATAGGCGGGATATACGCTATTATCCTCCTTCTCTGGCATGGCCAGTTTAAAGAAACTTTTGTCAGGTATAAAACGACTCTATTTTCTTTTTTTTATACTAAGAAACTTGTGTATATAGCGCCGTCAGCAGATGCAGGAAAGCCGCTGCTTTGCTACGGATTGGCAATTGCCTTGGGGACACTCATTTCCGTGTGTTTCCCATTGATTTGATAATCCATAAGCAAAATTATGAAGAGTATGCAAAAAAAACGAGGTAGAAGGGCTGTGGGTTTCGGGTAAGCCCAGTCACAATTCGCTTGGGCTGTAAGAGGCGGGGTGCAATAAACCCTTTAATAACTCTTTGGAGGTAATTATGGTGGGGAAGTATAGAGCATTTATTATTCTTGGCGTTGCGGTTGTGATTGCCCTGTTTACCAGTATTCTAGTCTATAACTGGATGCATCGGGAAGTAAAGAATGTGCAAACTCTCGATACTCAGCCTGTGGCCGTCGCCGCAGTGGACATCCCAATCGGCACCGCGGTAGACAAGAGCCACATTAAAATGGTGCCTTTTCTTAAAAGCAGTGTTACGTCGTCATACTTCACTGATAATGCAGCCGTAGTCGGCAGAGTGGTAATCTCAGCTATGAAGGCGGATGAGCCTATAATAGAGTCACGATTAGCCCCTGCGAGTATCACCACCGGAGGCATCGCCGCAGCGATTACTTCAAAAAAGCGCGCCATGGCGGTGAAGGTAGACAAGGTTGTCGGAGTCTCAGGGTTCATACAACCCGGTAACAGGGTTGATGTTTTGGTTACTATGTCTCCCAAAGGAGATACCGGGCAGGCGTTCACAAAGACAGTTCTCCAGAATGTTCTCGTTTTGGCAGTCGGCACAGAGGTGGATGAAAGGGACAAGAAAGAAAAACCAATGCCGATTGATGTGATCACCCTTGAGTTGACTCCGGCTGAGGGCGAAAAACTGTCATTATCGGCAACTGAAGGCAAGATAGTGCTGTCTTTACGGAATCCTAGCGATACAGAGCAGGTTGTGACTCGTGGAGTGTCTGTCCCTAGTGTGATGTACGGCCAAGGGGGAGAAGGCAACGTAGTAAATACCAAGAGTGTTAAGACGGCTAAGTCGCCTGCAGTAATCGAAAGGCCGCGACCCATAACCATTCAAGTGATAAAGGGAAGCGACATTACGAATCCAACCGTTGGAGGGAGCAATTAAGACTATGAAAAGACAATCGTCTGTAATAAGAACCAGTATTCTGGTCTTTGCCGCACTTTTCCTTTCCGTTTTTTTTCTTAGTCCGGCGGATGCCAAGGGGCCTGATCGAATCTCAATCGATCCAACCTCCTCTCGGACGCTTAAACTTGTTGTTGGGAAATCGATTATCGTTGAGAGTCCGGAAGCTGTCAAGCGAGTTTCCTTGACTGATCCCAAGATATCCGACGCGATTGTCCTCACCGCTCATCAGATCTATCTGACTGGTAAAGATGCCGGAGTTACCAATCTTACCCTATGGGGTAGTAATGACAAGGTCCTCTCTATTTTCGACCTTGAGGTTTCTCCTGATCTTTCCCGCCTCAAAGAAAGTCTCCACGAGGTTCTTCCCGATGAAAAGGGCATCCGAGTTACGACCAGCCATGATAATATTACACTCTCAGGAAGCGTATCAAGTACGGCCAGCCTTTCTCAGGTGCTGTCTCTAGCAGGCGCCTATGCGCCTAAAGATAAGGATAAGAATCCGAAAATTATCAATATGCTTGAAATCGCTGGCATAAACCAAGTGATGTTGGAAGTCAGGGTCTCTGAAATGTCAAAAAGCCTCATAAAGAGACTTGGGTTCAACTTTAACTACATCGGTAATAGCGGACGGACTTTCGGTGTAAGTACTCTTAATAATTTGACATCTCTGTCCTCAGGGGTTGCTGGGATCCCTGCACAGAGCCCTAGCGGTACGAGCACTCTTTTGCCGGATGCTGGATTCCCGGCTTCTGCCTTGACAATGTCTAATCAAGTTGGTCTGATACTGCGGTTTCTAGGCAAAGGGGCTACATGGACAAATTTCATTGATGCCCTCAAGGAAGATGGTTTAATTAAAGTCCTGGCGGAGCCCACTCTCATCACTTTGAGTGGCAAAACAGCAAATTTTCTGGCCGGTGGCGAGTTTCCGATCCCCGTTCC
>Ga0182010_10001867_pt1 | contig 10892 bp, 7 predicted proteins | sample 611E1MmetaG_FD_120488 | JGI IMG/M metagenome (GOLD analysis project Ga0182010, IMG submission 120488) | Permafrost microbial communities from Stordalen Mire, Sweden - 611E1M metaG | ecosystem: Environmental > Terrestrial > Soil > Wetlands > Permafrost | place: Sweden: Stordalen | collected...
ATCTCATATACAAACTGATCAAAAGTGAAAAGATACTCGTATCGAGCAGGTCAGTTGTCAGAAGTGCAGAGGACATTCTGTCTGAAGGGTATGCAAGGGTGAGTTGACTAGAGAGCAGTATATGCAAATGAAAGAAGACCTATAGAAGGCCATATGAGCGTTTATTCTCGCGATTTAATCAAGGCCGTACCACATCTTCAAATCGTTAAAACGCCAATATAAGAGCTTGGGCAAAAGCCGCGAAAACACCTATCTAACATACCTCACGAACTTTTGCCCTTTTCCATACCGCATATTGCGTTCAATGGCTTCTCTGGTTCTAGACATGCAACCAGAATGTCTCGAGAATACATGGACAGCGCCAGATTTTTTATTCCACCTTGCTTTTTATAGTATAGAAACATTCTATAGACGTTATTCTTATCCCAGCATTTCCCTTAATCGGTATAGAACAAGGGAATCCGATCTCCAATCTGGATCTTGGGACGAATCTTAAGATATGTCTTTAGGGTCTCTTATCATGATTAAAAATTCGAATAATATGTGATGTAGTTGAGTGCGTAGAAAAATTATGCAAAGAGCGTATAAGTGTTTTGAATACGCTCATCTTCTCTTGTATTCGAGCTTCAGGCCCGACTCAGTCCAATCATAAACCGGGCAGCTCTTTCGCACATGGGCCGAGGCTTTTAAGGCCTGGACTATCACAGGCACAGTTATAGTGGCATCGGAGAAGACCTGCACTTTGCTTGCCTCCTTGGCCACCTTGCCCCAGGAGACTGCCTCCTCAAAAGTACAGCCAGAAAGCCCACCCCAGTGCGGCGCATCTGTAGTGTACTGAATTGCATAGCTGTGGCCACCCGAGTAGTTGCCGATCAGTTCTGCTATCACTTCCGTCTGTTGTATGAAGTTCTTAGGAACGCCTCCGCCGATGTAGATCACGCCCGTTTTGGCGGATTTCTCCACCATTTGCGTGATCTCGTCCACGTCCTTGATCTGATCTACCATGACTTTTTGGCCTTCACGGTAGGCTATGACCATCCCTATTCCCCAGGAGCTGTCTCCCAGAGCCGGAACGAATATAGGCACATTTGCTTTGTGCGCGGCCCCAAGGATCGTCGTATCGGGCAGATCCTTGCCCACCATGTACATGAGCTCACGCGAAGAGTAGCGACGCTCTTTGCTCAGAGCCTTCACGAAGTCGGATATGTAATTGTCGGCCTTGTGCAGCTCTATCTCAGATACGAAGACGTCATAGATCCTGTCGATCTTGCACTCATTAAGGTAGGCGTCATCTGCGCACGCGCTCCCATGGTAGTGGACTATTCCCAGACCCTCGCATAGGTCGTGAAAGAGGTTTGCTCCAGTGCTAACAAGGCAGTCTACAAAGCGCTCTCTAATCAGGTAGGCTATGAACTCTCCCAAGCCAGCGGGCACCATTGCCCCAGCTAGGCCGAGGAAGATTGTCACATCCTCGTCAAGCATGCGTTCCCATACGCGCAGTGACGCCCCTAGCTGCCCACCCTGAAACCCCATGCAACTCATGTCGTTAACAAGATCGGCTACGTCCCGGTCTTTCACGGGTATTGTAGTCCTTATCTTCTCGTTGTCGCATATGAAGCCATGACCGTGATCCATATTATCCCTCTGAAGGATGTTCTTGCAGATTCCTGCAAAGCTGTCCTCTGACAGAAAACAGCTTGTATACGTTTAAAGATTATCCATCCCAACAAAGCGCCGATTTTCCAAGAAACCGGAGGTGATAGCTCTTTACATGGGATTTATATACCAAAAGGGCCCCTAAATCCAGATTCGGTATCATTGACAGGACTTCTAGGGAGATGATAGCTCGTATGTCCAATATCAAAGAATTCGTCTCATGTGCTGGGGATATAAACGGCGAAGATTTTTCCAAGCTATGCTGTGAGGTCAGAACCAATGTGGAAGGTTGAGGATTCCATCGACCTCTACGGAGTTGAGAATTGGGGCAACGGCTATTTTTCTGTTAATGATAAAGGCAATATAATCATCCTTCCTAACAAGGACCGATCTCGTAGCGTAGACGCGATGGACCTCATCAAAGAGATTGAGAAATCCAAAGATCTGGAGTTTCCCGTTCTATTACGCTTTCCACAGATGCTGGAAGACAGGATTGACGAGATCACGGGATCATTCTTGGGAGCTATTGAGGAGTTTTCCTACAAGGGCACTTATCAGCCCATATTTCCCATGAAGGTTAACCAAAGGAAAGAGGTCATCGAGTACATCATTAAGTATGGAGCCCAGTATAAAATCGGCCTTGAGGTGGGCACTAAGGCAGAGCTGTTGGCAGCACTGTCCCTGGGCCTGCCGAAGGATGCCCTTCTTATCTGCAACGGGTACAAGGACGAGGATTATCTGCGCCTGGCCCTGAGCGTCCACAGCGTCAATAATATTGTAATAGTTGTAGACCTCTTTGAGGAAGCCCACGACATCCTGAAGTACGCGGAGGAGATGGGCATAACCCCCAGAATCGGCATGAGGGTAAAGCTCTTTGCCAGGGGCTCGGGTCGCTGGGTTGAATCGGGAGGAGAGTCGGCTAAGTTCGGTCTGTCTACAAGCGAGGCCTTGGAACTGATGAAGATGCTGCGAGAGAAGGGGCTCCTGGACAGTCTTAAGATGATCCACTTCCACATCGGTTCGCAGATTACTGACATAAGGACCATCAAGAACGCTATGAACGAGGCGGCCAGAATCTACGCCAAAGCTCGCAAGATGGCTGAGATCGAGTACCTGAACGTCGGCGGCGGTCTTTCCGTAGACTACAACGGTTCCAACACTGCAACGCCTTCGAGCGCCAATTACTCTCTCCAGGAGTACGCCAACGACGTTGTTTATGCCATACAGAAGATCTGCGAAGAAGAAGAGGTTCCCTGCCCAACTATTGTCTCCGAGAGTGGAAGAGCCATAGCTGCCTATCACGCCATGCTCATCTTCAAAGTAATAGGAAAGAAGAACGCCAAGGACTCTTTGCTGAAGTCCCGGGAAACCGAGGACCCCATACAGATCGAGGATCTCTGCTGTGCCTTCAAGGAGATCGACATCGATAACTACAAAGAGCACTATCATGACGCTCTGCAGTACAGGGATGAGCTTTACGATTCATTCATTCTGGGCAACATCGGCCTGGAGGAGAGGGCCAAAGGAGAAACGCTCTTCTGGATGGTCTGCAAGAAGGCAGCCTTCCTGGCCAAGCAGACAGAGGACGATTCTGAGGAATTCCAGGAGCTTAAGAAGCTGGTGAGCCAGAAGTACATCGGCAACTTCTCCCTATTCCAATCCGTTCCCGACATGTGGGGCGTGGAGCAGATCTTTCCCACTATTCCTCTGCACCGGCACAACGAGATGCCCAGCGAACGCGGCCGGATAGTGGACATCACGTGCGACTCGGACGGCGAAGTCAAGCGGTACGCTGGCGATAGCGAGGGCCTGGAGTACCTGGAGATGCACACGCTCATGGAGGGCGAGGATTACTACATGGGCATCTTCCTTCTGGGTGCATACCAGGATACGCTGGGAGACTTTCACAACCTGCTGGGAAGTGCCCACGAAGTGCACGTTATGGTAGAAGGGGACAACTGGTACATCTGCCAGAAAGTGGAAGGTGACACCTGCAGGAAGCTGCTGGACTTCTTCAACTATGAAACCAAGGACTACATCTGGGAGATCATGGACCGATGCGTAGAGAAGAAGCAGTGCATCGACAAGAAGGAGCTGGAGCAGATCGAGGCACAGCTCAACAGGACGCTGAAGGGTTACACCTACTTCATCACCAAGCCCAATGGGCACTTTAAAGATAAAGAGTTGGAACAAGGCGTGCCTTATGGCTAACCTTGATATTTTAGAGCAACATTGCCACTTTTTGTCTATATTTGAGTATTTCAACATAGTGGGGTAATCGAACTGTTAAAACAGGCAAAATATCACTCTGTGAGGGTTAGCCATTTACAGATCTTTAACTTCCCGATGTATTGCCATCCCGTCAAGAAATGATTGTTTTTGTAGGTTTCATATCACACAGTTCTAGCGCATCTGCCTGTGGCCAACACGGCCGATGCCCCAGGCCTGGCCAGCTCCTCCTCCAGAATACACCGGATCTCATCTTCCGAAAGAGGGAGCCGGATCGAGCGGGTGGGCACCAGAGCCTCCAGAAGACAGGTTAGATCCGGTGCTTCCTGGCCGCCGGTGGTAGCTGCTACTCCGTTCTTGAGCAAAACCACTAGAACGCTTCTCCTCTGCCAGACTGCGTTCACGAGGCCAGCTAGGCCGGTGTGAGCAAGGGCAAAATCGCCGATCAGGGCAACTCCTTTTTTCCGGAAGCCAGAAGCCACTCCGATGGACGACCCAAGGCCGTAGACAACGTCGACAGAACCGTATGGCTCACGAGTGGCGCGAATGGCACAGCCTGCATCACCCGCAACGGGCACTTCCAATATTCCCAGAGCCTTGTATAGGGGAATAAAAGGACAATCGTCACAGATCCCCTTGTAGCCTCGGTCCGCCGCGCGTTCATAAACAGAAGGCTCGCCCTCTGTCCTATTTTCAAGGTCTGATAGCGCCTTGACCAAGTCGGATCTATTCAGGGAACCGAATGGCAGATGACCGGTCAGCTTTCCTCTGACTTTCGGGCTCATTTTCAACTGGAACTCAATGAAGGGCTCGGGCTCCTCCGCTACCAGGACCAGACGATGGCCATCGATAAAACGTTGGATCAACTTCCAGGGCATAGGATGGGCATACCCCAGAGATAAAAGAGAGACTCCCAGACCTTCGCCCAAAGCGGCAGGAAACCCACTGGCGATTATCCCAACATCCCCGGATGTCTGGAGAAGGTTGAGATGCGTGACCTCAGAAGCTTCTTGTGCCAGATGTTGCACTTCCAGGTGGAGCTTCTGGTGCCGCCCACGAGCGGTCAGATCCCAGGCCGTCCTATCGAATACCTGGCCTGTTACATTTAAGGGTGTTAGTGGTGGAGCTTGACCTTTCGCAGACATCAGGCGGTGAGTAATCCTGACGATCACGGGAATCCTCAGGTTCTCCGATAGCCGATATGCCTCATGAATAGAACCGTAGAGCGCAGCAGGATCTTTAGGGTCCAGGACCGGCAACCCTGTCAGGGGGCCGTAGAACCGGCTGTCCATCTCAGATTGTGATCCTTTGGGGCCCAGGTCGTCTCCTACGATTACTACTAGGCCCGACCCAATTGTGTGAGTGGCTGAGATAACCAGAGGGTCCGCTAAAACGTTCATGCCCATTTGTTTAACCACAACCAAAGAGCGCGCGCCAGTAGCCGAGGCTCCCAGGGCCATCTCCAGAGCAACCTTCTCGTTGACGACGATCTCGGCGCCCAAAGCATCTGCCAATTCGGTTATGGGGTAACCTGGGACATAAGTGATGACCTCAACCTCGGCATCCCTCACTGCAAGCCTGACGGCATCGAGGCCGGTAAATCCTTCCATCAGGCCCCTGGAATCACTGACTCATCAGACCTGGAAAAGTAAGGCAGAGCAGCTACAGCTCCGATCAGGCCCCGACCGTCTATGGCGATCTCCGCGCCCGCCGCCTTGACGGCGGACAATGCATCCTCGTATGTCAATCGCTCCTGCTTGCATCGGAGGGCATATGGCATTAGAATCGCGGGGTCAAAGCCCCGATAAACGGCCATGCCTGTGTTCTCAGATACGCTGTACTCCTGGAGGAGCGCCTTGAAGTCCTCCAGAAAGCCTTCGGTCTTGCCGGGTAGACAGGCGAACTCCACTGCCGTCGATACGCAGTTCTGGGTCTTGGTGGGCACAGGGAAGAGCTGGACCAGCGAGTGAGAGATATACCTCGCCTCATGCCTGTCCACCTCGGAGGCTATATTGTGGATCAGGCACCATGTGGCTCCGGTGGTCTTATTGTCAGTATCATCCACGCCGATGACAACTCGCTCCCTTCTTGGAACAACTATGGTGCCCCTGGCCACCTTTCCACCGCCGCTCTCAGTCACTTCATAGCGTTGCACATCTCCCGCCTTAGCCCGTGTAAGGGTAGCTCCCACGCCTCCTCCACCTAAGCCGGCATAGGTTATCTCTATCTCGTCGCCCTTCACCTGAACAGATTCTATTCCCGCCGACCTCTTGGAGGATACAAGATCCAGATCCACTGTCCCTGGCCGGACTACGTAGCGGAACCACTCGCCCAAAGCCCGTGAGCTTTGAATCAATGGTCCCTTGGTGTAATGGTACCTGGCCCATGCTGATCCACCGTAGCAGGTGGACCGCTCCAGGATCTCAACCAGATCTCCGTCAGGGTCTGCTATGGCATGAATTTGCTTATAAACCACGACGTAGGGGTCTCTCAGGTTATGCACAGTCATTCCTCGTAACGGCTTTCGAGTTTTAGGTCGACGTTTCTATCATGGATGACTACTGCTCTTCCATAAGGTTACCGGTTTTCATGTACTCTCTGAGGACGACCGTGGCGTAGCTCCCTTTCGGCAGGAAGAACTCCAACTCGACACAGTTTTCGTCGACCATCACGCTTGGAGCGACCTGAAGCAGTGCCGTACGCCTAGTTCCCCTTGAACCCAAGTCGGAGTTGACGAGTATCCTGAAGTCCTCCTTGTCGACGCCCTCATCCCTCAGGACCTTCTCCTCGATCCGGCCCTCCTCGCCACAGGCAAGGCTGGACTCAAAGCCGAAGAGAGGCAAGGTAACCCAGGCCCTTCCGCGATCGACCAGTCTGTTTACGGCGTCCAGGTTGTCCTGGGTGACCACCTGGGTCTTTTCTAGGTCTGGAAGGTCTCCCTTAGCAAAGCACACTACGTCTCCGTCGATTGCCTTGTTAAGGGGCAGGCCTTCTGCCATCCTGCGGCTCAGGATGCGGTTAAAGATGTAGGACTGATATGCATGAACGAACATGTGTCGCAGATTGGGCGAGAGCACATTAAAAGAGCCGGCATAATCCCCAGGCCTCTCGACCAGGTAGTTGAGCATGGCCAGCTCGTAGCGTAGATAGCTTGGATATGTTTTTAGAGCTTTCCTGATATCTCTCTCATCCCAGAGGATCTGTCTCGCGTTGCGAGTGATCTCCGGCTCGTCTGAAAAAGGCATAGCCAGGTAGGTGAAGACTGCCTCCTCCGTCTTCCCGCGGACAAGGGCTTCGCCTACTTTGTGGGTGACTGGCCGGGTTTCTCCGAACCGCTGAATGCCGAAATAGTTGGGTATGCCCAACAGATTTCGGATCTCCTCTGTAATTCTAGCCAGTCTGGAAGACAAGTCCCGACAGTTCATCTCTTTAATCTTGATTTTGAACCTGTTCCCAAGCAGATCGCCAAGGTCCACGCTCCGGTTTGTCCTTCCAAGGATTCGTATTTTGATGTCGGGAAGAGTAATCCTTGACAGCTCGGATTCGTCCAAGTTCATTATGCTTATGCGTTGCCGAGTTACGGCACGCTTGTCCTTGGTCCCTGCCCAGCTGAACCGCTTCTGGCTGATTCGAAGCTGTCCGGCTAGCTCCCTTATCAGGTGGTGGGTGTCCCAGTCTTTCTTCTCAACATCGAGGACCAGATATCTACCGCCTTCGTAGTTGAAGTCCAAATAGACCTCATCCACCTGAAAGTCCTCAGCGTTTGAACGCAGAATGCCACCACAACCGGCTGTATCTGTAGCGTAAAACTCCATTCCCAGGTTTCTGTCTCGTTCCGGAGCAGCTAACATCTCGCCTCAGAGCAGGCTGAGCTTGCCCGTGACCTTGTCCATCATCTTGTTTGGAGCTGGCCCAATGCCTAGCGCCGTTATGGTGCCTGGTGGAATTTCAGTAAGGCCGGCATCTGCTACTATGGCGCAAGGAAGACCAGCACGATCGGCCTCCTCTCTAAGCTTGAAAAGCGCCTGGACATTGGCCACCCTCAGGACCACCTTCTTCTGCCCCTCTGACCGCCATTGTCCGGCGGTGGACTTGTCAGCCCTCTCAAAGGCCATGACTGCTGCGTGGGCCACCTGGACCGCCAGCTTACCGCAAGAGAGCTTGAGATCGTCCCTGATCACAATACACTGTTTAAACTCCATTATGATTGCTCCACAGTAACAAGCGAAAGAACCAGACTAACGAATATTGGATAAAAGAAGAAAAGAGGCTCATGCCTCTTTGGTCATGACCTTCACGCAGACTGGGCTTTTGGCTATATTGCCCATTTTGGCTCCAATCAGATACTCTAGGCCCTTCTCTGCAGCAATGTCTACGATGCGCTGGGTAACCACTCCATCGAAGATAACGCCGTTAACCCCACCATTAGCTTCTTTCAGCTCTCTGGCCAGGTCTCGTACTGCAACCTCCTTCAGGACGCTCTGGTTCCTGTCGAACAGCCTGGCAGATAGGGTGCCGTTGAGCTCGTCAACGTGCTGCTTGAACCACTCTGTCTTGGGCTCGGGTTCTAGGATTGGAGCGACCTCATTAGCTACTGCAACCGTCTCTTCAGCAGGAATGACTTCACGGGGTCCAACCTCCCGCGGCATGATCCTTCTCGGAGCTATAGCCTCTGCCCTCTCGGCCACCTTCTCAGACATGTTCCTGACACACAGCGGACTCTCACGAATCAGGCTCTTCCTCTTTGCAGAGATCTCTCTCCTTCTTTTCGGCTGGTTCCTGATCTTGTACTGGTCCAGCACCTGCTCTACCGGGATCTTTTGTCTCAAAGCCCGCACTATTTCCTTCTGAGTGAGGTCCTCAACGCTCTTGCCTTCAGGTGCCCTGGCGACGAAATCGATATCTGCAACCTGGAGGAGCTCTTTGATTATGAGCTCGCCACCACGATCCCCGTCCGTGAAGGCGGTAACAACTTTTTTGGCGCAGAGTTCGGCTATGTTTGGAGGTACGTTGGTCCCACCTACGGCCACGGCATTTTTAATTCCGTACTTGAGAAGGTTGAGAACATCCGCTCTTCCCTCGACCACCAGGATGGCATCTGAGTCCACGACGTTAGGGCCAGCAGGCAGGTTGTCTTTGCCTAGATGGGTTATCTCCTCTACACGTACAGACTGCTTGATCTCCTCGGTTATCTCTTCGGTCTCCAAGATGTTCTCGTCGAACATCTCAACGAGGATGCGCTTGGCTCTATCTATTACGTACCTTCTCTTGGCCGCCCTAACGTCCTCTATTTTTTTTACCCCTATTCGAGCAATGCACGGGCCGACTCTGTCTATAGTCTCAAGAGCTGCGGCCAGAATGGCCGTTTCAACTTTGTCGAAGCTGGAGGGGATGGAGATGGTGCCGTTGGACTTTCCACCGCTGGAGGTGATCTGGACATCGATGCGCCCTAATCTGCCGGTCTTCTGGAGGTCCCTGAGATCCAGATCGCTGCCCAAGAGCCCTTCTGTTTGGCCAAAAATAGCCCCAACAACATCAGGCCTTTCCACTATTCCATCAGCGCCAATATCCGCATAAATTACATACTTGGTTGTATCAACATTTTGCATATTAAGACACCTCTAAATTTTAAAATAGTCAGATAAAAGTCACGCCCTTAACATCTCCGCTGGCGCTCTTCGGTGTCTACTAACGTCCCTCCGCTGCGCGAAGCAATCCTGCCCAAACTTGCAGGTGATTGAAGTGAGCTGTGAGTGAGCATGAATCAACATTTATCTAACTATTTCAGTGTCCATTTATCAATTTCATGGATCATCTGATAGAACTACCCACATATGAGCATTCTTCTTTCGCTAAACTGAACTATTTTATGTTGCACATTCATCGCCCCAACAACACTAGGGCTTAATCATCATGAGATTCGAAGCTCAAATGCGTGCTTCTACCATAGAAATGTGCTCAAAACTAGTTTAATAACTTTGTGGTAGCGACCGCTGCTGCCTGACATAGCCGGGATATATAAAAATTACCCTAATACAATAAATCCCTCTCCAGTTCTCACCACCACTACCTCCTCACCTTCCTTCACTGCCATGCCTCTTGGCCTAGACGCGACGGCAGTTTTGTAGCTTTCCGGGTCAAGGATCTCCAGAACCTTTTCATCTTTTGCCACAACCACTGCCTTCTGGGCATCAGCCCTGTTTCCCAGAACCAGAAGTCCCTCGACATCTTCTTCCTTCAGGGAGGTTCTGCGGTCCCCCTCAAGTGAGGTCAAAAGCGTCTTTCTACAGTCGAACCCTGTGACCTCAAATATTGTCCCTCTGCTTGATATTATATCCCCTTTCTTGAGATTGGGGAACCGCACGAGGATTGTCGTCCTATAAATGTCATTTCCGTCCTTCTTCCCCACAAGCTTGGCCGACTCCTGGGTCCTGCCCCCATATCGCTCGAATATGGCTCGTGCGATTTGACGTGCCAACTGAGTCGATCCGATGACTAGGTCCAAGCCTCCTTCGGTCTCCTTGATGTCCTGAATAAAGGCGAGCTGGTCTCCGCTACGATAGCAGGCTTCAGTCATGGAGATTGCAATATCTCTACACGCTTCAAGCTCTGCTCTGGTGGGGGGCCTGGAGCTTCCTCTTATCTGGATCGTGGACTCGAAGTACTTCCCGGCCATCCTGCTGCATCGGTCGCAAGCAGTGAGGATGATCTTAACCGGGATATCAGCGGCCTCTTCGACTGGTATGCCCCTGAAAGATCCATTCATACTGACCCGAGCTAGGTATCTGGTGGCACCCCGCTTCAATAACTGAATGTCGATATCAGCATCCTGAATATCGCCGTGAACAAGAAGAGAATCATTGGTTGCCTCATAGGCCAGCTCCTCCGCTGTCCTCTCGGTGATCTGCCACCTGCCTTTGACAAGCTTGGCGCCACACACAGGGCACACAGTAACCTCAACGCGGTCGGGACTGCTTAGAATCTTGGTAGATTTAAGGATACAAGCG
>Ga0182010_10001869_pt1 | contig 10885 bp, 10 predicted proteins | sample 611E1MmetaG_FD_120488 | JGI IMG/M metagenome (GOLD analysis project Ga0182010, IMG submission 120488) | Permafrost microbial communities from Stordalen Mire, Sweden - 611E1M metaG | ecosystem: Environmental > Terrestrial > Soil > Wetlands > Permafrost | place: Sweden: Stordalen | collected...
ACTCTCGTCCTCGCCATCGCGCTTCTCGGCGTCGGCGACATCATCGGCGTTGGAATCGACACCATCCCGCAATTCTTCACTTCGGCGCCGCTCACCAAACCAGAGCCGGCCGCGCACTTCTACTACGGCGGGCCCGGCCTCGCCGGCTTCCCGGATCAGCCCGCGCAGAACCGCGGCGAGCTCTCCTGCTACGACGAGTGGGGGTTCGGCCAGGGCTCACACCTCTGGCAGGGCGATTTGCCACAAGCGCGCGCGACCGACGACGGGGTGACCGTCGAGGCAGTGAGCCGCGCGCAGAATAGCTTCACCATCGATGTGGTGGCCCAGCGACCGGGCGCACGCGTGCTGCTCAACACCGTCTACGACGACAACTGGAAGACCAGCATCGGCAGGACTGTGAACCTCGCCAACCAGCTCGCCATCGATCTGCCCGAAGCCGGGCGCTTCCACGTCACCGCGCGCGCGCGGCCGCGCACCTTCGTCGCCGGCGCGATGCTGACCGTGCTGGGCATCGCAGGCACCGTAACATTCTTCGTCCGGGACGCGCGCCGCCGCCGGCGCGAGCGGGCCGGGGTGAGCTAGCAGCCTGCGACGAGCTACTCCGCTGCCTTGTCGATGTGCTTGAGCGCTTCGGATTGTAGACCGAAGTTGGCACGAACCAGCTTGATGTCCACCACCGTCTTCACCGAAAGCGGCAGCTCCACAGGATGGTTTTCCACCTGCCAGTCGTTGTCCGCCAGGTCGAATATGAGATTCGCCGCTTGCAGGCCGAGAGCTTCATGATCAGGAACGACCGCCAGAGTCCCGAGAGGGGAACTCGGCTCAACGAAATTGGATACTCCCACAATCAGCGGCAGTCTTGCCTCGGTCAGTTCTGCACGCCACGCATCGTCGACAAACTCCTCGTCCCGCACCAGGGCATTGTCGTTGAGCATCCAGACCGCGTCGACTTTGTGGCCCTGGGCCAGGTTGTGCAGAGCTTCGCGCAACCCTTCCGCGGCTACATCGTTGGGCACCGAGACGGAGATGAGATCCACTCGCTCCTTGGCCGCTAGCGACTTCTGCCGTTCTACGAAATTCCGGAATACCGGGCGATAGATCACTCCCACACGGTTGATCGGAGTGGTGATCACAGATCGGAGATGCACGAAGGCGGTAACACCAGGAACCTCATAGGCTATGCCAGTGGACCGCCGGACTTGCGACTGCAATTCCTCTACGAAAGAAGCCATCAGGAGGACTGCCGGTGGCGTTGTGACAGTCGGATTGGCCATCTGGTAGTGGCGATAGAGGCTGATGGTCGCGTTGTTCATCAAGACCACGCAAACCGGGTCTGCGGCTTTGATGGCAGCGGCGAGGTCGTCGGTTTTGGTTCCCGGCCCGACCACGAACGTCTGGATGTTGAAGTTCTTCTGCAACTCCGATACCAGACTTCTTCGCACTTCAACGAAGTTGGGCGAATTCGGCATGGCGATGAGGATTGCGCGCGCGCCCGTGCGCGCCGGCGGGTCGGCAATCGCAGCCGCATTCTGGGCGGACGCGCCTTGCAAGCTGCCCGTCGTCGCGCAGCTTGCCACGCACAGGAGCAGGGCCGACACCCAGGCCACTCGCCAGTTCTTGTCGCCGATCATGGGACGCTCCAGGTGTCAATGCCCAGGAGGCGCCTGGTGGGTGCATCGAGTCTCTGAAAAGACTTGACGACGACGTCGTGCGCGGCCGGGTTGAGTACCGCTACCGCAGGCAGGCCCACGAGGGTGCCCGGTAGATCTCTTGTCTTGATGGCCAGGCGCGTGCGCTCCAGCAGCCGGGCCAGCATGGAACTGGGAAGAACAATTCCGTCGGCCACAGAGAACTCGAGCAAGGGCAGAAGGTCCTCGACCTTTGCCACGCGCTTGATCTTCACGTCTGTGGCTTTGAGCAGGCCGTTGAGAAAACTCTGCGTGCCATCGCGACCGAGTAGGTCGACCACGCCAATGGTTCTTCCCGCCAGTGGTCCCTGCAACGGCTGGTTGACCGAGGCGAGCACATAGGGCTCGCTGCTCTTGCCGTCGCGTTGCCCCTGCAGGGATGCGGTCTTGCCCCGTTGTTCCAGAACCGGCGTGATGCTGACGACTGCGTCGGGATGGCCGTTGCTCAGGCCGTCCTCAAAGTCACGATAGCGTCCGAACACGGTGACGGCTAGCTCGGGCAAGTGTTCCTGAAGTGTCTTCTCCACCGCGCTCGACTTAGCATCGAGCTGGAGAAATACATGCACCACCGGCTTGTTTGCTTGAGCGATGGCGGATTGCAGCGGTCGGTAGGGGTAGAGAAGCCCCATACCGAACAGAAGCCACGCGAAGAGCCGCGGCAGTCGGCGAGGGCTATGGATCCTAGTCATGGGCCAAGGCAGGAACGCAAGGTTGTCAGTTCCCCGAGTCGCCACGGACGAACATGAGCGCGTTCCCGTCTTGCTGCACCCTCGGAGGATTGGGAAGAAGACTTTAGCGACTAGGAAAGGGGGGCCACGGTACTGCGCCAACCACATGGACGCTGGGCGGTGGCCGGAAAATCGGGAAAGCCCGGTGGCTGCTCGTCATTCAAGTTCGACCGGGAAGGCTCCGATGTCCATGGTGTAGTCTGGGCATTTCGCTGCGTCTGGGACTCGACCCTATGTGACCGAGGAGCAACGCAGCGGCTGGGGAGGGATCGGCTGTCCATCCCTCGCAGGATTTTTGACCGGCGGCACGATCAACAATGATTCTTTTCAACGCCAGAAGAGCTCATCGGGGAAGCGCAAGAGGAGCGGTTGATGTCGAAGAAAATCATTGTCGTTGACGATTCGCAAATCGTGCGCCAACAGGTGGTGTTGGCCCTGAACCAGGGTGGGTTCACGGTCATGGAGGCGGTCGATGGCTTGGAAGGGTTCGACTCTATTCAGAAGACCACTGACCTCGCGTTGGTACTCTGCGATGTCAACATGCCCCGGGCAAACGGGTTGGAGATGTTGGAATCGCTCAGGCAGGCGGGATGTGCGGTGCCAGTGGTGATGCTGACCACCGAAGGCCACCCGCAGCTCATTGATCGCGCCAAGAAGGCCGGTGCGAAAGGATGGATCATCAAACCTTTCAAGGCCGATCTGTTGTTGGCGGCAGCGCGGAAGATCTGCGGAGCGTAGGAAAGAAGCCGTGGTTAGGCCGCCTCTTCCACGGTCTCTACGCCGAATCGCGGTCCCACGTCGGGCAGAGGAAAGGTGAAGCGGAAACAGGTGCCTTGGTTGGGTTTGCTGGTGACAGTGATGTGGCCGCCTAGGTCACTCACCTGTTGACGGACCGCGGACAGACCGATGCCACGGCCGGAAAGCGTGGTGACCTCGGCCTTGGTGGTTAGCCCCGATGAAAACAGCGCGCGAATAAGATCGTCCTCAGTAGCGGTGGCCAGCCCCAACTTGCCCGCGGCGTTCTTCACCCGCTGCCAATTGATGCCACGGCCGTCGTCCTCGATTTCGACTACCAACTTGCGGTTGCTGACCGAGGTTGAGAGGCGCAGCTTGGGCTGTCCGGCCTTGCCCACGCCTTCACGCTCGGCCGGCGTCTCCAAGCCATGATCGACCGCATTGCGCACGACGTGAACCAAATCAGTCCAGAAGCCAGCCCAGGCTTTGGGCGCCAAGCGCACGCCGTGGGCTTGGATTTCGATCCCGATCTCCCCTTTGCCCAACCGGCCAGCGAGCGCCGTGGCGTAGCGGCCCAGGCGCCTAAGCGGCAGCTCGGACGCCTCCAACCACCACGAGGCCAAACGATCCAGGACATGTTCGGTGGGCGCACCCGCGCGGATCTCTTGTTCGAGTTTCTCGATTTCCTTGGCACTGAGTTCAAGTACATCGCGGCCCTTGTCGCCCAAGAATGACTTGAGGGCCTCATTCAACGTGTGCCAACGCCGTTCGAGCGGTGCCAGCGCTTCGGCGGGCAGCGGCTCTCGCCGTTCGGCCAGTTCATCCTCGGCCTGGTGGCACAGGCTGGCGACGATGGAGAACCCCATCAGCCCGGCGTTGCCCTTCAAGGTGTGCAGGCTCCGTTTCTGGGTCGGCAGGTCGGCGCTCGAGACCTGCTTGAGCAGGTCGTTGGCCTCGTCGATGAACGAAAGAAACCCAGTGCGGTCCTTGGTGAGCGCTTCAAACATCGCGAGGATCTCCTTGCGCTCAGCTTCTTGGCGGGCGTGCAAGAGTTCGGTGGTCACGTCGTTGATAACGATGAGCAGGCCATCGAACTCAGCACCCTTCGAGATGGCGAAGTAGGAGCAACGGAACTCGCGGCCGTCATGGCGCAGGCGAGCCGGCATCTGCTCGATGCACAGTTCCCGCGGAAGAAAGTCTTCGATCAATGCCTCGTAGCCCATGCCGAAACTGGCGGCATACATCGCGTCGACCTTGGCAATGTAGTCGACGAACTTGGTTTCGCCTTGGTATGAGCCAAACCAGTGGTCAACGATGGCCGAGCGTTCCTGCGCGAGCTGCCCCGATGTCGAAACCGTGAGGAAGCCTTGGTTGACGTTGTCCATGACCAAGCGCATGTCACGGTTGCGATCCGCTAGCTCGCGCGTGCGTTCCTGCACCTTGATCTCCAGGGTGCGGTTCATGTTCTCCAAGCGCTCGTAGGAATCTTTCAATTCCGCCGCCATGTTGTTGAAAGCGCCACCGAGGATTTCCAGCTCGTCGCCGCTTGAGATGTTGACCCGAATGTCGCGCCGGCCAGAAGCCAGGGTGTTCACCGCCATGGTCAAATCGGTCACCGGCTGGGTGATGCGGGCAGCGGATCGTCGGCTGCGCAACGCCCCCATGACGATAGTCACCGTGCCGAGCAAGAGCAGCAATCCCACCGTGAGCAAGAGCGAGCGTCGGGAATCGGCTCGGGCCTCACTCAAGGCCTGCTGCAACGGCCCGTCCGACATGCCGTAGTAGACCATGCCCAAAGCGCTGCCCTTGTCGTCGACAACCGCCATCGAAAACTCAAAGACGTTCTGCCCCAGCGCGCGCCGATAGATGACCTGCACCCCGGGTCTTTCCGTGGCCTTCACATCGATGTTGAGCCGTTTCCAATCGTCTGCGCCCTTGGCCGCACCTTGCCGCGTGGCGAAGCCCCATGCTTTCTGTTCCTCGTCGAGAAAGAGCCCGTAGACCAGCTGTTCATCCTTTTCCAAGGTGCGCTCGACCAAGCGGGAAACGTCGCCAAACGCGTTGTCCATGACCAGATCGCGCAGGCCCAAGGCTTGGTTGCTGACCAGCCCGCTGCCCTTGTGCTCGATGCTGGCGCGTAGGTGATCCTCAATGGTCTTCAGCGTCCTCTGGGAGGCGAAATAGTTCATCCCCGCCACTACCAGTAGCGTTGCCGTCGAAACCACGATCAGCGTCGCGATCATGGTTCGAACCAGTTTCGCTCGTAGGCTCGTCCTCATCGCGAATCCCCTGCAAGCAGAAGCGGCAGAACCGGCGAAAAGCTTGAACCAGTTGGCACAGTTGGCTCGCTTCCGGCAACGCATGCGTGCCTTTGGCAGTGAGGATTCAAGCCTGCCTCCCATCAGCCGAAGGGGATGGGAGAGTCAATGGCTGTCAGCGCACAACGTCGGCGTGATCCCCGAGGCCTGCGTTTGGTCCATGTGTCTTGGGTGAACCGCGAAAGCGATGGGCAGGCGGCTGAGCTTTGCGATGTGTCAGCCTCGGGGTTCTTTGTGGTCCCAACCGGTGCCTTCCCCGAGTCGGTTGGCGTGGGGGACCACGTCTGGGTGGTCGTGCAAGCGCCGGATGGCGCCAAGACCTTGACCGGCACGGTGCGCTGGCGGGGATACTCGCAGATTCATGATGCCATCGGTTGCGGGGTACTCCTCGATCCAGGCTGTTTGGCCCTGGCTGCCACGGTTTTCGCCCGGTGATCCAACGAGCCGCCTGCCTCGGCTAAACAGATGGGAGCTTTCTGGCGATTTCCATAGGTATGAGCAGCGGGCATTCGATCATCCTCATCGATCCCGAGGAGCAAACCCGCGACGTTCTGATTGAGCGTCTGCGTATGCAGGGCTACAAGACAACGGGATTTGCAGCGTCCGTCGAAGGAGCCAACGCCGCGCTCAGCAGCCCACCTTCCGCCGTCATTGCGGATCTGTGGATGACAGGTATTTCCGGAGTGCAACTCACACGGCTTTTGCGGGCCGAGCCTAGTACTGAGCGTGTGCCGGTTATCTTGCGCGGTCCCGACAGTCCGCGAAACCGCTTCTGGTCCGAACGAGCGGGTGCCGCCGCCTACGTCGTCAAGGGCCGTATGGGGGATCTGGTGCGGGCCCTCGGCCGTTCTGTGGTTGAGGTGGCCACCGAGGGAGATGGGTTCTTCACCCAGCTGCAAGATGCCGAGTCCGCCATTCGTGATCGCATCGCGGCTTCGCTGGATGCGGCGCTTTTTGAGTCGGTGCTCGCGTCCGAGGTGCGCGCGTTGTCAACCTGCGGAGCGTTCGATCGGCTCTTCGATCTGCTCACCCAATTTTTCTCCCAGGTCATGTCGTACCGTTGGCTAGCGCTGGCGGTAGGTCGGCCTTCGCACGTCGGTCTGCATGCGCACCCGGCCGCGCGCGGGGAATGCGAGCGGGAAGCGCGCCAGGCTCTCGGTCTTCCCGGGGAGACCACCATCCTGCGCATCGAGGATGAAGACGCCTCCGCGGAGCCCGCCGACGCCCAGCCGCTGGTTCGTCCCGTCGAATTTGGCCAGGAGATAGTCGCCTACATTGCTCTCAGCCAGAAGGGGGCTGGGGATCCTCAGGACGTGCGCATTCTTGATATCGTGGCGCGCGAGTTGGGCGGACCCTTGCGCATAGCACTGCTGGTCGAGGAAACCCAGCACGCAGCCACCACGGATCCGCTGACCGGAATCATGAATCGTCGTGCGCTGCTCGCCGCCCTGGACGTGGAACAGGCTCGTTCCGAGCGCCACGGCTATCCCATGTCACTCCTGTTGCTTGACGTCGACCATTTCAAGTTGATTAACGACGAGCGCGGACATGCCATGGGCGATCAGGTGCTCGCCGCGCTCGGCCGCTTGTTCGCTCACCACGCGCGCAAGACAGACATAGTGGGCCGCTGGGGAGGTGAGGAGTTCGTGGTGGTATTGTCGGGTGCTCCCGAGTCGGGTGCTCGCATCGCGGCCGAGCGCATCCGCAGCGCAGTGGAACGCATGTCGGTATTGGACAACAAGAAGCAGCGTGTACCGGTGACTGTTTCGATTGGCATCGCTTGTCTTGAGGTGAACGACAACGCTGAGGTGCTCATCGATCGAGCCGACCACGCCATGTATCAGGCCAAAGCGAGTGGTCGCAATCGCGTGGTGGTTTCACCTACGGTGCTGCGGCGTACGGGAACCGAGATCGAGATCCCCAGGGAGTTACTTTGACGGGCGTGTTGTCTAGGGAACTTCAGTTTTTCGCCGGTTCCACCGAATGAAGCGAAATGAGGCGGTAATGCCTGGCGATTCCAACCAAGCACGATTGGCAGAGATCCTCTCCCAGTGCACGTCCGAATTGCTTACCGAATTGGGGGCCAGGCCCGAGCGGACTCAAGGTGTAGGGCAGTCGCCGCCGACCGGCGAGTGCATCGCGGCATTCAGCGGCTTCTGCAACAATGACCTTCGCGGCTCGTTCACCCTCGTCGGTCCCAGCAAGCTCTTTGCGCGGCTGCATCCCTTGCCCCCCACCGTGACACCGCGCGACCTCACCGACTGGGCCTGCGAAATGGTGAACCAGTCGGTCGGCCGCCTTCGCAACCGATTGTTGGCCTACGGGGTAAGTGTGGCTCTCAGTGTTCCGCAAAGTGCATTGGCCGAAAGGTTGCGTCTTTCCTCCAGTCTGCGGCCCACCCCGACTCCCATCTCTTTCGCCATTGATGGAATGGTGTTGGATGGCTGGCTTGAACTTGAAATAGGAGCTGGTTTCCGACTTGCGGAAAGCCCTTCGGACGAGGAAGGAGCGGCCCTTAGGGAAGGTTCGATAGTCCTTTTCTAGGTCTTGCGGCGCAATGTCATGAGCAAGAAATCCGTACTCATCGTGGACGACTCTCTTACAGTTCGGCAGCAGGTGTCGCTAACCCTGACGTCGGCAGGGTACCAGATCGTCGAAGCCAGTGATGGACGGGAAGGCGTGGATGCATTGCGTGCACACGCGGAGATCGCCATGGTCTTGTGCGACCTCAACATGCCGCACATGAACGGACTCGAGTTTCTCGACAGCATCAGGGGCGACGCGACCGGACTGCCTGTGCCGGTGGTCATGTTGACAACGGATGGATCGCCAGAACTCATCGCCCGGGCCAAGCGCGCCGGGGCCAAGGGCTGGATCGTCAAGCCGTTCCAGACCGATCTTCTTCTGGCAGCCGTGCGCCGCATCGCCGGTGACCCAGGTTGAATCTAGATCTTTCTTCTCACTAGTCCTAAGGACCTGCCCCAATGTGCCGAGTAACTAGATCGGTACCCGGTTGGGTTCTGCAAGGGAGGAACTCGATGGCCGCGACGAGGCTCACCTATTGGCTGGCCCAGTTTTGTTCATGGCACGACAAGTTCAAGGAAGGAAGCTTGGGGGTAACGCTGCTGCCTGCCTACATGCAGGCGCGCGCTGACCTGGGCGCAATGTTGGTTCTGGCCCAGCGGCTTGAGATTCGCGCCAATGATGGCGCACGCCAGGCGGTTCGGGTGGCGCGCGCTGTGCCGATTGAATTCGACCTGCACACTGGCAAGACATCGTCGCTCACCCAGGACCTCAGCACAAGTGGGCTGTCCGCGCTGGTGGGCGAGGCCCCTGCCGTGGGAACCTTGGCTCCCTTTCGCCTGAAACTCGGCCGCGACACGCAACCAGTGGTGGGTCGCTGCCGAGTGGTGGCCAACATCCCATTGCGGGGCAGCGTGCGCATGGCAGCCACCTTCGTGGAGCTTGCCCAGGACGGACGCAGCCGCATCGAGACCCTGGTCTACGACGCGATTTGCGCCGAGATTCGCGTGATGTTACGTGCCGGACAGCCAGAGGACTTGCCCGCGAGTTCATCGACAGCAACGCCCTGAGCGACACGCCTGGAACCGCACCGTACGCGAGTAGTTTCATCCACACAGCCAGGGCCTGCCGTTGGTACACTGGCAGCGGGATGCTCACCCGGCCCCCAAAGGCAAGACTCCTCGCCAAGATGTTGGTGGCCGTACTGCTACCGGCGGTGGTTGCGCTGGTGCTGTTCGGCATGCTGGCCCATCTGGTGGCACGACGCGCGCTGGAGGATGAACTAGGCCAGCGACTCGCCACGGCCGCGTCCGGTATCGCCATGCAGATCCTGCCCGAGCAGTTCACGGCCATCGGGCTCGGTGATGAGCAATCCAACACCTACGCCAATCTCACCCGGCGCATCGAACTGGCGCGGCAGCGAATGGGCGTCCGGCGGGTTCTGCTGGTTGCCCGCGATCTGACTGGGCGAGGCGATACTGAGGGACTGGTGGCGCTAGGCGCGCACGCCTACGAACTGGGCGCCGACCAGCCCGAGATTGAGCGGGCTGCGGCTGGCGCCCTGGCAGGCTCTCCCCTGTTCTGGGGACGCGATGGCCGACCCTATCAGCGCGGCTATGCCCGTGTGGGCGGAGGGGAACCTGCGGGATTCGTTGTCGTGGAGGGCAGTGCGCAGTATTTCGCTCAGTTGGCCGCGTTTCGACGCTGGCTGGTGGCGGGCGGTGGCATGTGCATGGTCCTCATCGCCGTGCTGGCGGCGTGGCTTTCGCGCCGGATGACCGGGCCGCTGGCGCGCCTGGCACGAGCCGCGGAAAGGATCGGGCGCGGCGATCTGGCCCGCCCGGTGGCGGTCGAGACCCGGGACGAGATTGGCTATCTCGCGGCTCGCCTGGACGAAATGCGGGCCGCGCTGCAGGCGCGCGACGAACGCATGCAGATGATGCTGGCGGGGATTGCGCACGAGGTGCGCAACCCTTTGGGCGGCCTGCAGCTCTATGCCGGCCTGCTGCGCGAGGGGCTAGCTCATGAACCCGAGCGCTTGGCCGAGGTGGCGCGGGTGGAGCGCGAGATCGGCTACCTCAAGAACGTGGTGTCCGACTTCTTGGAATTCGCACGCCGGTCGCCGCCCGTGATGGAACCCGTCCCCGTCGCGCCTTTGCTGGATGAGGTGTGCGAGATTTGTCGGTTCCCCGCTGGCACGGGGCCTGCGCTGCGTACCGAGGCCACCCCGGGCCTGGTTGCCGAAGGTGACCGAGGCCAACTGCGCCGCGCCCTCATCAACCTGGTCAAGAACGCCATGGTCGCAGCGGGCGTTCCCGGCCAGGTGGTGGTCGCCGCGCGCAGGGCTAACGGTTTGGTCGAATGGGAAGTACGCGACAGCGGCCCCGGCGTGGCGCCGGAGTTGGGGGACAAGATCTTCACCCCCTTCTTCACCACCCGCGAGAGGGGAATCGGGTTGGGTCTGGCCTTCGTGCGCGAGATCGCGCACGATCATGGTGGCGAGGTGAGTGTGGACCGCGGTGAAGAAGGCGGCGCCCGCTTCCGTTTCACGAGTCGCACCCGGCCGCCCACGTAGTATGGTTCTGCCATGGCGCGCGTTCTCATCATCGACGACAACGAGACCATGCGGGAGGGCATGGCGGTCACGGTGCGGCGCATGGGTCACGACGTGGTGACCGCGGCCTCGGGCAGTGAAGGCCTGGCTGCGCTGAAGAAACAAGCCGCGGATTTCGTCATCACCGACCTCAAAATGGAGGGCGTCGGCGGCCTGGAGGTTCTGGAGGCAGTCAAGCGCATCGACCCATCGTGCCCGACGCTGATCGTGACGGCTTTCGGCACGGTTGAGACGGCGGTGCAGGCCATGCGCCTGGGGGCCATGGACTTTCTGCAGAAG
>Ga0182010_10001871_pt1 | contig 10883 bp, 11 predicted proteins | sample 611E1MmetaG_FD_120488 | JGI IMG/M metagenome (GOLD analysis project Ga0182010, IMG submission 120488) | Permafrost microbial communities from Stordalen Mire, Sweden - 611E1M metaG | ecosystem: Environmental > Terrestrial > Soil > Wetlands > Permafrost | place: Sweden: Stordalen | collected...
ATCTCCACTTCCATTGCGCCCGTGTCCACTGTTTTCATGTCGGCGACTATCTTTACTCCAGGGAGGGCCTTCTTCATCTCGCGCACAGCGTCCATCCCCTCGCTCTTTATGAGAGGAGTTCCGGCCTCGATCCAGTCTGCGCCTCCTGCTATTGCCTCCTTTGCTATCTGTATAGACCTGTCCAGCTCTAGAAGATCTAGGGCTACTTGTAGAATGGGTTTAATAGCACATCACCACCAAAGCAGCACAGATTTAGGTAAACTGAGCATGGTATATAAAATGAAGCTGGCGGAGATTTCTGAAATAGAGCTTGATGACGCGCCCTTCGGGCCGAGTACGTTTACGTTCACCAAGCTTCACGGGAACGGAAATGACTTCATACTGATAGATGAGATGGCCCGGGAATTCGTCCCTGAGGTCGCCAAAGGTCAGTTCGCAGTACGCTGTTGCAGCCGCAACTTCGGCATTGGTGGAGATGGGGTACTCTTCATGACCGGCAGCGGCAGAGCTGATCTAGGTATGAGACTCTTTCAGCCTGACGGATCTGAGGCAGAGATGTGCGGTAACGGCGTAAGGTGTCTGGCCAAGTACGCCTGGGAGACGGGCTACGTTGGCGAGTCCTTCGAGGTGGACACTCTGGCTGGAATAATATCAATCCAGGTCCGAGAAATGGATAACAACTTCTGGGCCAGGGTGGACATGGGGGTTCCCAACTTCGAGCGGCCGTGCATTCCGGCCATAGGCCAAGGCCAGTTCCTTATGGAGCCTTTAGAAGGTTTGGACGTCTCCGCCGTCAACACTGGTGTTCCCCATTCGGTCATCTTCGTCGAGGATCTCGATCTCCCCATCGAAGAGATTGCCCCGCAGATAAGGTACAGCTCGATCTTTCCAGAGGGAACCAACGTGAACTTCGTAAAGGCTGGAGACCCCTTCGAGATCAGAACCTTCGAGCGCGGAGTGGAGGGGGAGACCTTCTCGTGCGGTACTGGTGCGGTGGCCAGCGCAGCGGTAGCTAGAAAGCTGGATCTAGTAGGAGACGAAGTGCTGGTGGGAACGAAAGGTGGTCCTCTGATAGTGTCCTTTGAAGGCAAAAGAGCATTCCTTGAAGGACCAGCAGTTACAGTCTACCAAGGAGAGCTGAGCGACGAGTATAGATGGAACCTGTCCCAAGAGCTGTGATAACAGGAGTCTGATCTAATGATAAAGGAGGCCATAATCGTCGGGTTGTGCCTGATTGTCATCTTTCCAGCCATGGCAGCGCATTATACCATGGAGATAGGAAGCAAGAGCAATCCTCATGCCCATCTCTTCTCATACGACCAGAAATTCGAGGAGAGCACCGACCTCAAAAACTATATGATGAAAGTGAGCGCCTCCAAGCAGTTTACGGATGCCACCCGCCTCTCGACTAGAATGTCCCTACAGGCCAATAAAAATTTAACAGAAATCGATATCAACGCCGATTTCATAGGGATAGGCCGAATAGGCTACGTTGTCCTGGACCCAGAGACAGGTAATCCGAAAGATGAGATGGCCGACATCAATCACATGTATGTTGGCAACTTCAGCCTAGACGAGCACTTTTTGGTAATAAAAGATCACCTGAGCGAGGCGGGCTTCCTGCCCTGCGTCTGACCACTGAGCTGGCGTCCAACAACGACATCTACCATCTCCAGGAATTCTTCGCGAGCCTTTAGCGGGATGGTTGCTCCGGCTGCCACGTTGTGACCTCCTCCAACGCCGCCCAGGGCGTGCGAGACTTCTGACATGGCTTCCGATAGGTCAAGACCCGATCTGACCAAGTCCCTGGTTCCCCTTGCGGATACCTTTATATCTCCTTCAGGAGTCCGGGCAAAGGCCAGAATGGGCATGGATCTGTCCGCCATCTGGAAGCACATACCAGCCACAATTCCCACGATTGTGTCCAATATGGAGGCTCCTGCATCGAAGTACTGGATGTTCTTCAAGGGCGTGATCCCCTTTTCGCTCACAAGCTTTAGGCCGTTAACCAGGTTTTGCCTGTGCTGTTTGAGAAGGTCGCGCGCCTCACCGAAAGCCTTCTCACGGTCTCCCATGCATACCTTTAGGCCAACTTCTGAATGTCCGTAGCGAGCGGTGGCGTTCAGCAGAGTGGAGTACTCGCTGGCGTCTCTAAGTTCAGTACCCTCCACCTCCCGCAGAAGAGTGTAGACCTCTCCCACCAGACGTTCCAATTTTGTTTGGGAGATCCCGCTACGCAGTCCCCGCCTTACCAGGGAGGAGACCATTCGTGCCTTCTCATCCTGGTTCAGGTCTATCCAGCGTCTCCACTTCTCGCCTCCCAGGCGGATCCCAACCTCCTTTAAAAAGGCGATGCAAGCGTCCTCATCACCGGACAGTCCCGGAACATACGGATCCTGGGAGTACTCCAGCATCTTATAGACAGGTCGGGTCTGCTTGCCAAATAGCTTCAGGTCTTTGCCGAAGTGAAGGACCCCAGCCTTAGAGCCAATCTCAAGAATCACGCGGTTAATCCCCACCAGCTGGCCTGCGTTCAGGTCTTGGAGATCCCCCACTGCGCCAACAACTGCTAGGTCGGAGAGATCGTCGTTTCTCGAGGATAAAGCACGGGAGAGAAGAAAAGACGCACCGCTGCCGCTAAGCTCTGTGGCTCCATCTGCTCCAACGAGATGAGGATTGATGTGGGCCACAGGTCCTGTCTCGCCCTCTGGTCCAGGCCTGTGATGATCGACAATAATGGCACGAATGCCTAATTCACAGATCTCCTTCACCATGCCGCTGCCTAGATCGGTGAACACAACTAGACCTGCGCCCAGGTTTGCGATCTGCTCTAGGGCAGACCTATCGAGCTGTCTGAAAAATTGAGGCTTGTATTCTATCCCGCATCTCTCAAAGGCTGTGCAGATTATACCTGATGATGTCAAGCCATCTGCATCAACATGAGATGCCACCACAATTTGATCATTCTTGGAGATCTCAACCGTCGCCTTGGCACAAATGCCAACCAGCTCGGAATACTTCTTCCCGATCTCCTCAGTCTCCATAACGGTAATTCTGCAGTGGAAAATTATAAGGTTTTGGCTTAGGGAGAGAATATATTCAATCTCTTAAGACCAGTGCTATTGCCTGATGCTCGTCCGTCATCTTCGTAAAGACCCGCTTTGATTATCCGATCACGCTTCTTTGCAGTGAGGTTACCGCTGTTTGACAAAGCGGTTCGATAATCGAATCCTTTCCGGGCCAATGTCCAGGGACTCGTCAACGTTAAGGTTTCTTATACCTTATATATGAGTGGCAGCCAAGGTGCAGTCCCTTCCTTAGAAGCATCCTTAAAACTTGAATTCTCCGCCGCCCTAATTATTGCTTTTCCCTCTTTCGAACCAGAAGTTTGAAGAGAGCTGGAATGTGAACTATCGTAGTTTTGTGAACTGTTGAGGGATCCAATCTCGATGTTCTCGGCCCAGCTTTTTCCTATCAGCTTGAAGCTGCCGGGTTTTCCTGGCCAAGGGGGAAAACTAGGAGGGACTGACATAGTTGTTGCTTTGTCGGTAGTTTTGGTCAGCACAAACCTGTCTTCTATCCTTAAGTCAGAGGTGTTGTTGGTGGAAAAGGAGGTGCTACTAACCACATTGCCTGTGCCGCGAATAGCCCCAGAGGCCACTGATGTCTCTTGGTCCCCCACCTTGTAATCGGTTATAACAGTTCCATTGCCTGCAACATTATGACTGTAGTCGATATCGACCTTCGCGAAGGCCGTGGATGCGAACAGGCAGACGAGAATTAGGGCATTGCAGATGGCCGTAAGTCTGTTCAGGCAAACCATACCATAAAGCTACTGTGCATTCTATAATAAACCTTGTGCAGACGATGATATGTTGCCGCCATTGTTGTTAGTGGTGTTGTAGTTAGAGATGCCTTGATGTAAATCCAGAAAGCCTTTATTCTCATGGCGATATGGAGGAAATCCTTTGAGCATTAATGCTAGGATGATGTGATTAGACATGTCAGACAGGTAGACATCGCTCCTACTATCGCTCACGTTTTGGCATAACCATTCACAATGTGGATGACAGACCGATTAGAAAGGTGGAGGACTGGAAATGCCGAAATGCCATTCTAATAATCGTTGACAGCCTAGGTTACGATCTCTACAGGTGGCTGGAGCCTGATCTCAAGCACATCCCGGCATTAGCCAGATGCGGCCTTCTGATAAAAAGCAGAAGCCGTATCCACTCACGCATCTCCATCCATTGCCCCCATCCTCAGCGGCATATTGCCTGAGCATCACAGAATCTTCGATAAAGAGAGCGTCGGAAAATCGAACATGACAAGCATACCGGAAGCTGCCAGCTCACAGGGGCTCAGATCGGCGGTGATTATGGAGAAGTGTGGGGCAGAAGTCTATAGAGACAAAATAGAGATAACTTCAGGGATTCCAGATTGCCTGAGCCCGGAAGATTTCGATCGTGAGTCCTGCCACAAGTCCCTCGAGGCCCTCGCCAGCAGGCAGAGGTTGATGGTATCTTATTTCATAGGAATAGATAAGACGGTTTACTTGGGCCTCGGACCGGAGGAGATAAGAAATGTCGCGATTTCGATAGATCGTTGTGCGGGTGAGATAGCATCTGCAGCCTCAAATGAGATTCTTCTGGTCATCTGCGGCGACCATCCGGTGCATGCCGGCAGACTGAAGAGGTTGGAAGGGCCTTACTTAGTTGCTCTGATCCTGGCGAAAATAAACCGTGGTGCTCCGCAGAATCTAGATTTGATATAAATTAGAGCTTGCCTAGCCTGGTTTCGATAGATTTAAATGCCGCCTAGAACATAAGAGACATCAATGGATGAAGATTTATCCGAGGTTTTTCAGCTTATTTTGGAAGATGAGCGCAGGCGCAAGTATCTAAAAGAGATCGGCGACTGGCTCATTGAAGAGTACTTCGAGCCAAATCAGGCTTCTTAAACTAGTTCACTTTTTTGGTATAATGAGGAAACGACCGCTCTTTGGCGGTCCCAATCATAAGATCCCGTAAAGAAGTCCACCTTTGAACTCCACGCACAAACCCGTTAATCTGGAGAGTTAGTCCATCTAAGAATAGGGCTCACAATCTACAATATCTGCAAAATTCTGGGGTTGTGAATAGCTTTCACAATGTCGCGAACATAACAAAAAGCCTCTGCAGATATCTTATTATTATGATAGTATCAATTCATATCTCCTCTCAACAGCGATATATATCACAGATTTCCGGTCGAAAGCATTATGTGTGAATACTATTTAGACTACTATACTGGTCTTATTTCAAGAATAAACCTTGATTATTTGTTTTTATCCATTAGCTACAACTTTCGACTGTTAGAAAAGTTTATATACTTCGATTACAAGGTAATAGTTGTTAAAAAAGGATTGACACCTTGTCTGAGCACATCAGACAGGAGTTGTCTGAGGAGCTATTCGTCTTGAGGGGATGGATGGGTCTTCGCAAGTCCGCAAACGGCGTACTGTGGAAAAGTCGTGATCGGGTTCGAAGGCATTCAACAGATATAACGATGCACAAGATCTGTAACGATCTTGACTTTATCCATATTTGCACAAGCTCGAGTCACCTGAAGGGATGGCACGAAGGGAGAAGCAATGAAGGGGATGTCAGGATTCTTCAATTTCCTGGCTAGAATACGAGTTTGTATGTCAGTACGCTTCGATAAGGGATGGCACAAAGGAGCAAGAAGGGGTAAGCAGTTGGATCGGACTCAAGATTTCGGTTCGAGCTCAATCGGAGCCGGAAAGGGACGGCCGAGTTTGAGGATAGCTAGTCTGGATCCATTAATAAGCCTAACTTGTCGGAAAGGGACGGCAAGAGGGCTAGAAGTTGGAACGGGAATGCATAACGTCACGTCATCCAGACCGTCGGAAAGGGACGACGAGTGAAGATAGAACCGTATCGGTTTTCGATCGGTGAACAATTGTGCTGGTGGCGGTTTGTGCATGAGTTGAAGGGATGACACAAGTTGAGGAATTAGGTCGGGTCAGGCACGAATAAGGGGGGTCTTTTCGATCCTGATTCGATCTTATAGATCTGTAGGGATAATTGGAAAGGGATTAGACATGAGGGGAAGCATTAAGCTGTTCACACTGTCAATTGATCTGCGCCAAGGACACAGGTTTGAAGTAGCCGGATACGAGAAGATAGATCGTTCAATCACAGATGGGATTTCAGCGATTCTCGATCAAGCTCCTGGACTTAACGCTTAGACATCAAGAAGGTGTGACATGAGGATCCGGATTGAGATCGAAGACAAAGGCATGAAGTCAGTCTATGAGTTCGAATCTCAAGAGCTTGGGGGAGAGGATCTAAGAGACAAGATTGTGAGTTATTTGGGTGCCTCTGGTGTATTCTCTGAAAAAGAAAGCCAGACTCAATCCGCTCATGCCTATGAAGCCAGCGGAACCTTGATGGATAGATTGGAGAACTTCATCAGGTTCGAATTTCCTGATACCTGGTTCACAACCCAGCTGCTTAGAGATAAATATGAGACTGTTTCTGATGACATCAAGGTCTCCACCGTCTCTACTTACCTCTCCAGAATGAACCGTGATGGTCTGCTGGAACGCAAAGGCAACAGAAATAACAGGCAGTACAGATTGGTCACTGAGGTTAACAATGGCTTGGGAAATCATGAAATTTTGCAGGCCAAAAACCGAAGTGCTGAGGGAAGATGGTAGCTAGGCATTGCCGGTGTGCTGAAGAAGGGTTTCCCACCTCCCTTTAGGCATTCTTCCAGCGCCATGCACCTCAGCTTTTCTGTAACCAAAAGATAGTCGTTTATTATTTATCGATTCCAGCTCATCTGATATTTCTAGTCGACCGAAGACCCTCTTTTAACCCGATCCAGGAGCAAATCCCTGCTGTATTTGGCCTCAGAGACGTTTGGATTGATCTCCAGAACACGGTTAAAGCAATCGACTGCTTCCTGACTGCGGTTCAATTCTGCCAGGGCCAGTCCCTGATTGTACCAAGCGGCTGTGTAACCAGGATCTAACCTTGTGGCGTTCTGATAGCTTTTTATTGCTTCATCGATCCGGCCTGTTCTGTTTAGAGCTAGCCCTCGACCGTACCAAACGGTGGAGTCTTCCGGTTTCAAGCTGAGCGCTTTTTTGTACGAATCCGCAGACTCCTGGTATTTGCCGAGCTCGTAGAAGGTCAATCCCAGGTTCGACCAAACCGCTTCATTTGAGGGGTCCAAACCTGCTGCTCTTTGAAAGCATCCTAGAGCATCAGTCAGTGTTCCCATAGCCGCCATAAGGCTTCCTTTGTTGGACCAGGCGGTCGCGCTGCCAGGATACAAAGAAACAATCCGGTCAAAGCATTTCACTGCATCATTAGAGCGGTTAAGTGCAGCCAGCGCAATCCCTTTCCCCATGAGGGCATCTAGATTTTTTCCATCCAGGAAGACCGCTTTCTGATAATAGGTCAAAGCGTCGTTGTAGTCTCCCATAGCTGAAAGGGCGTTGCCTTTTCCCGTTAATGCCCTCACGCAGGTGTCGTCTCGTTCAATGGCCATGGAGTAGAGTTGCAGGCCCGCAGTCAGATTGCCGCGATCACAGAGGATGTCTCCAATTCCTGCGAGAGATTTGGCACTCTGGGGGTTTAAAACCAATGCTTTTTGGTAGGAGGCAAGAGCCCCCTCCAGATCCCTTTTGTAGTAAAGGGCATCGCTCCTTCCCTCAATAGCCCTGATGTTTCCCGGATCGATGGAGAGCGTCTTAGTGTAGAATCCCAGGGCCAGGTCGAACTTCTCTTCCAAGAGCAAAGCATCTCCCTTTCCTAAGAGGGCTTCGATGTCTATTGGGTCAAGGTCCAAGGCCATTTGGTAAGATTCTAGGGCCGTTTCTAGCATTCCCTGCAGACGTAGGATGTCTCCTTGTCCCACCAGCGCTTTTATGTTCTTCGGTTCCATTTGGTGGACGCTCTGGTAGGATTTAAGGGCGCCTTCGAGGTCCTTCTGTTGGTATTCCACCTCTGCCAGGCCCTCCAGAGCCCTGGTATTCTCTGGATCAAGGCCGAGGGCTGACTCGTAGCTGACGCGAGATAAGTTCAATCTTTTCTGAAGGCGGAGCACATCTCCTTTCCCCGCCATAGCAAACGAATTGCTCGGATCGAGCTTGAGAACGTCCTGGTAGGATTCCAGGGCTGGTTCAAGACTGCCATTCTGACATAGAAGATCCCCTTTTCCTAGCAAGGCCAAGATGTTTTCAGGATTTATGTTCAAGGCTCTTTGGTAGAACTCAAGGGCCAAATCAAGTTTCTTCTGAGCGGATAATGCGGCTCCGCTGCCTATAAGGGCTGTGACATTTTTGGAATCGATGAAAAGGGCTTTCTGGTATGATTCCTGGCACAGGTCGTACTCCTTTAAAGCAAGATGGGCATCTCCTTTCTCCACCATAGCGCTCAGGTTCTTGGGATCGATGCCCAAAATCTGGTCGTAGCATTTTACAGCATCATCGTACCTTCCTAGAATCATCAAGACGCCGCCTTTTCCAAGGAGCGCAGGGATGTTACCAGGTAATAGCTTTTCAGCTCTATCGTAGCAATCCAGAGCATCGGAATACTCCTTAAGGCCGGAGTGTACATAGGCAGCATTATACCAGAGCAGGGCGTTATCCGGGTCCAGGCGCAGCGCTGCATCTAGACTAAACCTAGCCATTTTAAACCTACCCAGTTTCGATGTGGCCAAGCCCTTGCCTTCCCAGGCCCTTGGGTTTTCCGAATCAATGCCCACAGCCCGGTCATAGCAGTTGGTTGCTTCCTCGTATCTTCCTAGATTGTAGAGTGCATCTCCTTTGCCTATCCAAGCCGCTGCCTGATGATCGTCGAGCTCAAGAGTTCGATTGAAGGAGGCCAGGGCTTCATCGAATGATCCATTTCGGCTGAGTTCCAGGCTTCTGTTAAGCCAGTAGTTATAATCGTTTATAGGTTTTCGAGATGCAATGTTGGCCTCAGGTGCTTTAACCCCCGGTTTAGTGAGGCTGGTCGGAATGGGTTCTGTTGAAGGGAGCGTAACGTTGGTTTTTTGCTTCTGCTGCTCTGTACTCGATTTTATGAAAGAAGACACGTTTTCCAATCCGGCTAAAGCGAACGAATTATGTGGGCTTAACAGCAGTGATTGGTTGTAAAGCTCTGCAGCCTCTTTGAAGCTGCCTTGACCTAGCAGTTGGTCTCCAATTCCAGCCAGCGCTCTAGCCTTGCCCGTGAGCGAATCAGAGTTGTTTGAGTCGAGTTCAGAAGCCTTATCGTAGAGTTGAATAGCTTCATCAAACCTATGCTGTCCGGAGAGTTCATCGGCCTGACCGACCAATGCTTCTGCTTTTCCCAATGTTGCATACCGGTTTCGTGGGTCTGTCTTGGTTACGTTGTCATAGCATTCGATTGATTCTTCGAACCTGCTCAGACCTCTTAGGGCATCGCCTTTGCCAAGAATCACGCTGAAGTTCCCCGGTGTCATCTGATCCAACTTGTTGTACGCATTCAATGCATCCTGGAAATCCCCTAGATTATTTAGTATCTGAGCCCTGTAGTACAAGAGTTCTCTGTTGTTCGGGTCCAGGCGCAGAGCAGCGTCGAAGCTGAGCCTGGCCATCTTGTATCGCTCCAGCTTCACGGCGGCCAAACCCTTGCCTTCCCATGCCATGGGGTTCTCTGAATCGATACCCACAGCCTGGTCGTAGCAGTTGGCTGCGGTTTCGTATCTCCCCAGTTTGTACAGCACATCTCCCTTGTCCGTCCAAGCCTCAGCTTGCCGGCTATCGAGACCAAGTGATCGATTGAAAGACGACAATGCTTCCTGATAAGAGCCGTTAGAGCTGAGTGCCTGGCCTTTTTCAAGCCAATACTTGGCTGAATTCTCCTGGGCTTGGCTTGTAGTGAGAAGAGCCGTGACCAGAGTGCAGACAAAGACCAACTTGACGAAGTCCATTTTCTCCTTCCAGCAACTTATTTGACAAGCATCGCGTGAGGGCCTGGGAAAGGAATTTCCCGTTATCGTCCTTGCAGTGTTTCAGATGGACATTGGAATGCTTAGAATCTATATTTAGCTTTAGCTCGGGTTGCGAAGAAAATGAAGCGTGAAGTCTGGGCAAGGGGAGGATTGGAAAGAAGAACCATTCGGAAGGATCGTCTTTTCAGAAAAAGGGATTCGGGATTAATTGATCGATGATCTCATAGCAGCTTCGCTCTAGTGATATCGAAAATTTTGAAATTAGAAATGCATCATGAGTTTTGGGATAAAGCAGGAATACAATCTTTATATTTTTTGAATATTAGTAACAAGTTGTCTTTTGTTTCGCATATAAAAATCGATTTATCGGCAAGAAAGCCGCGATTATGGAATACGATCGACATCAATGGAAATAACTTATCCGATCGCTTGAGATAACTATTTAACTTTAAAAGATATTTCTAATGTATGAGGATTTCGATGTTAAGACGAGCTTTATTGCTGCTGGTGGTTATCGTAATAATTTCCAGCATATCGAGTGGATCAACAGACCTAAGGTCCGCTAGAGAACTGAAGGCGATCCAGACTATGATTTCGGTAAATGGGCATTCCTGGACTGCGAATCATACTTCAGTCTCAGATCTGTCACCGGCTGAAAAGCAACACCGCCTAGGCCTGATATGGCAACCGCCCACCGGCTTCAGACTTCCTTATGTCGACATGACTGCGACTGTAGCCTCGGCATGGGACTGGCGAAACACCAAGGGAGCCAACTGGGTAACGCCTATCAAAGACCAGGGCGACTGTGGATCGTGTGTAGGTTTTGCTACGGTCGCCACGATTGAATCTGCTGTCGAGATATCCAGAGGCAACCCTAAGCCGACCCCTGA
>Ga0182010_10001875_pt1 | contig 10871 bp, 11 predicted proteins | sample 611E1MmetaG_FD_120488 | JGI IMG/M metagenome (GOLD analysis project Ga0182010, IMG submission 120488) | Permafrost microbial communities from Stordalen Mire, Sweden - 611E1M metaG | ecosystem: Environmental > Terrestrial > Soil > Wetlands > Permafrost | place: Sweden: Stordalen | collected...
AGTTGTCCCTTCTTAAACCACAGAAACGCCGTCTGATAGTTGATGCCCTGCGATTTTGCCCACTCGCTTAGTTTCATATCGTATTAACATATATTACGTGATATAACATGCTGATTTATGGATATGTTGTCAACCCTCACGCCACTAAACTGTGGCAGCAGTGCTAGTGGGGGGGGCCGGTTGGAGAAATCTTTCTGTTTTTTAGAAAGACGCGTCTGACTTTTGACCTTGCCGACCATCTCCCTTTGAATGTTCTTCTTCTGCTCAGCAGAGTAATCAAAGGTGCGCCCATTGAAGATGTGATGGGCGCTACTACATTTCTGTCGAAACCTGGTAACTGCCATCAACTGTGCTTCTGTCAGATGCTGTTAATCCGCGGGTAGTTCAGCCTCGGTAGCAGTAACGCCATCATCCTCATTGGAGAGGGATACATACCATTGGCCTTCGGACTTGCAGGGGGGAATGCGCTCAGATCTGTTCAATTGGATCGGTCATTGTGCGAACTCACAACTGAGGCTTGTTATGCGACCACGCCAGTAGGCTTTGGCCCTTGGGAAGCATCCACGCCACGTCGTCTTCGGTAGGGACACGTTTCCCGTGTTATAGCTCCGAGTTGCTCAATCGCACTTCCCATGCTGCTTTAGCAGCTAAGTGGAGTCAATGTTTTCAGGAGAGGAGACTTTCGGCAGATATACTCCTACTTTTGTACCTCGTCCCAGCTTGCTGTCTATAAGGATCTTCCCCTTATGCCCCTCAATGATTTTTTTTGCTATAGGCATCCCTAGTCCCGATCCGGAGCTCTTCTTCGTATAATACGGAATAAAAATATTTTCCAGTGTTTCCCTGTCCATTCCCGCCCCGTTGTCCTGGATTATAATGAGAACATCCGTCTTTTCGATCGACATGGTAATGCGCACATGCTGCCCTTTGCCCGATGCCTCGATTGCGTTATTGATGAGGTTAGCGAGCGCTCGTTCAACCCGAAAGCCATCAACTTCAGCCATTACAGATTGAGAAGGAAGATCAAGTGTAAGTGAGGTGCCGTTTTCGGCGGCCTTCAACTTACAGGCTTCGCAGGACTTCTTAACAATGTCCCTGATATCCTGCGCCTTGACCTCCAGCACTATCGGTTTCGCGAAGTCGAGAACATCAAATACTATCTTTTGCATGACCTCTGCCGATTCTATAATGGCTTCGACGGCGGTATCGGTATTCTCCTTTTTTTCCATAATGCGTTTGGCAAATCCAATGATAGTAAACAACGGATTTTTCAGGTCATGCACTATCATCGTGGCTGCCTGCCCCAGACCCATGAGATAGCGGTCTCTTTCTGATTGTTTGCGATATCGCCTTTCGCGGTCTATGAATACCCCGGTAAGGATAGAAAACATGCCTATAAAAAAAAGGGCTAGAAGTCGCTCGGACAGAAAGGTCCCTGTGAGGTTCAGAAAGACATAGGGGAGGTAAAGCACCAAAACAAAAATAAAGGCGCCAATCCCGCCCCTTAATCCGAAAAATAAGGCCCCCAGCAGAACGGGTATGTAGTACAGCTCGGCATAAATGCCGTGCAAAGCGTGGATTGAAACAACAGTAGAATAGTGAAGATAGCTTATTAGTATCGTCAATGCCGCAATAACTGCCACAGAATATCTATGTCTATTACTCATATCCCTTTCTGCTTCAAAACCGTCTGATACTAGGAATACTTCAAATTATAGCCAGATGTGATACGTCTGACAAACTGCAACTCAGGGGTCTTCCCCTGGATTTATTTGTAATAAGCATTTCAACGTATGTTGCAGGGTAGACGCGTAGCTAAGACTATTGACTTTTTGGGATGTGCGGAAGTGGTGCCAACTTCAGGCTTTCTTTGTTGTTTAGTAGTTGGTGAAGTCGCATATTGCTCTTACTACCTGGATCTGAATATCACTAAAATTCACTTAAGCTCTGATGCTATCGAAATCTATCAGAACCAAAGTGTGATTGGATATACTTTGTGAACTTGATATTCTTAAAGCAAACAGTGATCCGCTCATGATAACGATGTTCAGGGATCCAATGGATGACTGATTAAGGGGAAAGATGATTACGAGAAACAAAGCCCTCGGAAATTGATCACAAAATAAAGAAAGTGGAGCCATTCGGTTTCTCCTCAGACAAGGAGGAGTGATATGATAAAGGCGATCCCAGAAGATTATCACAGCGTCACGCCAAGGTTTATGTTCAAGGATGCCCGCAAAGCCATCGAATTCTATAAATTGGCCTTTGGCGCCCAAGAACGGTTCGTCATGCCCGGACCCGTCGGCAAGGAGATAATGCACGCTGAGCTTCGGATCGGCAACTCGATCATCATGATGGAGGAGAAATGCCAGCAGCATCCCGGTAAAATGCAGAAACCATCGGCAGCTCTCCGGTCAGCTTTTACCTCTATGTCGAGAATGTTTCTGAGGCTTTCCGAATAGGCCTTGCCGTGAGCGCCATACGATCAGATGGCAAAGAAATGAACCTATAAGGAGTCGATCCGGAAGGGATATTGCCTAATTCGTGGGGCGCACCATACGTCCCATGCTCTGATCAGATATGTGCCCCACATCCCCCATTAATAGAATTAAAGAAATAAATAGCTACAGGGAGGTTATATGCAAAAAATAACCCCGCAAGAAAGTAGAAGGAGGTTCCTATAAAACAATCAGCTATTCGAACATTGTTTTTCTCATGCTGTATCGTTCTTGTCCTGCTCATGGCAAACGCCTTGGCAGCTGATATGCCGAGGGTAGAAGACGTGATTCATAACCTTGATGACCTGTATCGAACATCTGCATCCACGGGTCATGTCGAACTGATCGCCAAAACCGAGACCCAGACCAGACATTTGAAGATGCGGGTCTGGTCAAAGGGGAAAGACAAGTCGCTGATAATCATAGATGAACCGGCAAGGGAAGCGGGCACCGCGACGCTCAAAGTCGGAAACAACCTATGGAACTATCTCCCTAAAATCTCCCGGACTATGCGTATTCCTCCGTCGATGATGCTCAGTTCCTGGATGGGGACAGACTTTACCAATGACGATCTAGTAAAAGATACCTCGTACGAAAGAGATTTCGATACCAGGATAGTCGGACGCTCAAGCGATCCAAACGGGTGGAAGGGGGTAATGGAAGTCAAGCCGGGTGTCGTCGGCCGTTGGCAGAAAATAGAATGGGTTGTGAACGAGGAAGGCACCTTGCCAGTTGTCGCGCATTACTACGATCGCAAAGGCCGTCTGGCGCGCACCATGTGGTTCACCGACGTCAAGATGATGGGAGGCCGTAAGATCCCGACTCGCATGCTGTTGGAAACGGTCGACCAACCGGGACATCTGACCGAACTCCTTTACCTGGACATGAAATTCGATGTGAAACTTCCGGACAGCCTGTTCAGTCTTTCACAGCTGGAAAGCCAATAACATGCGATTTTTCTCCGGATGGCGGACTGATATACATATGGGGTGGCGCAATGTTGGGCGGAACCCCGTCAGGACCATATTGGCATATTTCGCGATTGCCATTGCCCAGGTGACGCTCATCTGGATTAACAGTTTCATGAACGGATACGATGCGAGTATATTTGAGACATTGACCGGACCCATGCTGGGCCACATACAGATCCATGCTCTTAAATACAGGGATGATGAGGCAATCGAGCGAGACATCACGAATGCGACGGCCCTTGCTCACAAAATCGCGGAAGTGCCCCATGTTCGGGAAGTATCGATGCGGGTTTACGTCCCAATTCTTGCCTCTGTGCAAGAAATGGGGCATGTGGCTAAGCTCACAGGCATGAACATTATGGCAGAAAGAAAGTCAGGCGGCGTTCTGGAAGGTCTTGCGCCGGACTTGGTGCCGAGCGGTTCAGATATCCTGGTAGGAAAAGGTCTAGCCGCAGACATGGGGGTGCACCCTGGCGATACCTTGGCATTAATGGGCCAGGCTGTAGACGGATCCATCGCCAGCGGGCTATACCGTGTCAAGGCGATCGTAGAGACGCCAGTGGACCAAATCAATCAGACAGGCATTATCATGGATCTGCCCATTTCGCAGGATTTTCTGGGTATGGCGGACCAAATCCATGAAATGGTTATCCGGACTGACAGCCAACAGTCCACACCAGGGGTTTTGTCATCGCTTCGGAATCTTCCCGCTCTGAAACCTTATGAAATCCTCAGCTGGGACCAGATCGTCCCCAACATGGCTATGCTGCTTCAGATGGCGGGTAAGGTAAACTACCTGATCCTGATCCTGGTTTTCCTGACGACCATTGCAGGCGTCGCAAATACCATGATGATGGCCACGTTTGAGCGAGTACACGAATTCGGGGTACTTCTCGCCCTAGGATGCAACCCAAGTAGGCTAATACGTTTACTTGCAATCGAGTCATTGCTTTTGGGAATCGTTGGCGTAGCAATCGGGTCATCGGTTGGGATAGCACTCACTCTTTATGGCGTCCGCAACGGGATCGATCTCTCTGCTCTCGGCGGCGCATTGCACGGGTCGAATCTCACTTTTGAAGGGATGAGTCTCAGCATGAAGATATTCCCTATTTTGAAGCTGAAAGATATCGCAGGGGGCGTCGGAGCGGTATGCGTGACGTCAGTTCTAGCATCGCTCTGGCCCGCTCGGAGAATCAGTCGGCTTGAACCTGTGGAGGCGATGCGGACATGAATTTCAACCGATTGATGGAATATCTCTCCGTCACCACAAGATATGCAATCCGCAATTTGACCAGGAACCACAGGCGTACCCTGCTTTCAGTGGCTGGGATCACGATTGGTTGCTCCATTGCCCTGGTCAACATTAGCATGACTAGGGGGAAAACGGACATGTATATCAGAAATGCAGCCGAAGGAGGGATCGGGCATGTCCGGGTAGTCCCCGAAAACTGGACTGTAAGTCACGATCCCGGACTCCGTCTACGCGAATGGCAGAAAACACTCGGAGAATTGCGCGAGGATTCAGGTGTTGTTGTAGCCACCCCCCATGCCCGGATACAGGGGATGCTGGCTGTGGGCACACGGGTCAGCGGCGTGATGATGACGGGAGTTGATCCAGTGACGGAGCCGAAAGCTCTACGTTATGTCAGGACGCTGGAGTCCGGCAGATACCTTAAACCGGAAGATAGTCACGCCATGGTGATTGGAAAATCCATAGCGGAACGCCTTAGGATAGGCATCGGAGACGCTGTGGTCGTAACAGTCATGGACAATACCGGAGTGGCGAAAAGCGATATGTTCAATGTGATCGGGATAGTCAACCTGGGGAGCAGACAGTTAGACAGCGCGATCTGCCAGGTTACGATCCGGGATGTAGTTGAACTGAGCGGATCTCCGGGAGTCGGAGAAATAGCCGTAATCCTCAAAGATCCTGCTAACGCAAACCTCTTTAGGGACCGAATCACGGCCTGGCTGCCTGCCGGAGACACAGCTTTGACTTGGGCGCAGATCAGCCCCCAGAGCGAGGTTGCGGTCCGGCTCAATTACGCTTTTTCCCAGATATTTACGGTAATTCTGATATTAGTCGCCTTGTTAGGTGTCGCCAGTTCACAGCTCACGGCCGTACTGGAACGCAAGAGGGAACTTGCCATGCTGTCCGCCCTGGGAATGGGGCGCATCTTCATATTCAAGCTCGTTTTCAGCGAGGCTCTGACTCTCGGCACGATCTCTTGGTTAGCCACCGTAGCGCTTGCTGGTCCGATTACTTATTACTTAGCCAGTGTCGGCATCAAGATCTTAAGCGCGGGACAATCCATGACCGCGCTCGGAACCGTTGTAGACCCAGTCATTCACGGAGATTTCGGTATCTGGTTTTTCGCCTATGCCGCGATACTGTCGTATCTCGCTACGGTCGTCGCCTCAGTATATCCAGCTTGGTATGCTGTTCGTCTCGAACCCGCAGAAACATTGAGGATGAGCTGATGAACGATCCTGTTCTGGTGTCAGCAAAAGGTTTAAAGAAAACTTTCACCATTGGAAGCCAGGAGGTACACGCTCTTCGCGGAGTAAATTTCGAACTCAAGCACGGAGAATTCGCTTCATTGGTCGGTCCAAGCGGCAGCGGCAAAAGCACACTATTGAATCTAATTGGTGCCTTGGACTCGATTTCAGGAGGAGAGCTCTCAGTGCTGAATCATGATATCTCAAAACTCTCGAAAGAGGAACGTGCCAGGCTGAGGCTTACCAGTCTAGGCTTTGTTTTCCAAGCCTATAACCTTGTCCCTGTACTGACCGCGGTTGAGAACGTCGAGTTCGTACTTGAACTACAGGGGGTGGGCGCGGAGAAGCGTGGACGAGCTATGGAAATTCTGAGCGAGCTTGGATTAACTGATCTAGCCGACCGGCGTCCGTCTGAACTCTCAGGCGGTCAGCAACAGAGGGTAGCAGTGGCGCGCGCTGTTGTATCGCGTCCGAAGCTGGTTCTCGCCGACGAGCCAACAGCAAACTTGGATGGTGAAAACGCGGAGTCGCTGATGGAACTCATGCTGAACTTGAATAATTGTTACGGCATGACTTTTCTGTTCGCAACCCATGACCCTCGGATGATGAACCATGCCGCTCGAGTGATCACGCTGACTGACGGCGTCATTACCAGCGACGTGGCACGATGAATCCATGTGTGCATATCAGATCGTTCCTCGTCATCCTGATCATGACCTTGAGTTCGCCCGCTGAAGCAAGAGACCTCTGGACCAGCGATGCAGGCGATTCATCGCTCAAGTTAAATACCTCATTGGTGGGTATGGGACTTGTGTCCGCTCCAACGCAGCATCCCTTGCCAGAAGAACGGGGGATCACCGGATCGTTGTTCGGCGATATGCGTTTCGAGGCTATTTACCGGATAAACAAAGAGATTCAATTGGATGTTGCTTATGATAACCGCCTTACTTGGAGCTCTGGAACATCGAGCGGTATTACTGCCGCCCTCCCGTCAAATTCATCGGGACCCTACAGGATTAGGCAACTGAGCGGTGTCGTTGCACAGTCACGGGATTTTGTGGATTATAATGAGTTGGACCGTGCCTCTTTTAACTTCCAGACCAAAACTATCAATCTCACCATCGGAAGGCAGGCTGTCGGATGGGGACGCGGGACGATTTTCAGTGCAATAGATATTTTTGCGCCTTTTACCCCTCTTGAAATCAACAGGGAGTGGCGCAGGGGCGTTGATGCGGCAAGAGCCGACATCAAGATCTCCAATACGGCTTCCATCGATATGGTTACCGCTTGGGGGCCCAGCTTGGACCAGTCTGCATTGGGCGTAAGACTTAGAGGATATGCTGGGCCGATCGACGCTGAACTAGTGTTTGCAAAGCGAGCGACCGATTACATGTACGGCGTCACGAGCTCCGCTGCTATTGGCGATTTCGAGATACATGGAGAATTTGCTGTTTTTCAGACACCTGACGATGTCCCTTCCCCAGGATTGTTTGGAAACCCCAGCCTGGTCCCCAAGGCTGTGCTCGGGATTTCGAATAACTTCAACATCGGCACCGGTCTGAAAGTTCTCATGGAGTACCATTATTCGGGATTCGGCGCTAGCGATCCGAAGTCGCTGCCTTCACTGCTTGCTATACCTAGTTACAGTAAAAGGATTCAGAGAGGAGACACGCAAATACTTGGAAGACAGGTTTTGGCGGGGCAGGTTGCCTATACGTTTAATGAGAGATGGAATGGCTCATTCGAGGTCTTGCAGAGCCTCACTGATTCTTCTGGCGTTCTGCTTCCGTCCTTGTCCTGGGATTTCTCGGAGAGGATGAGCCTGCAGGGCGCGCTCTTTTATGGATACGGCACGGCGCCGGAAATGGGCGTGCCGCAAAGTCAGTTTGGTGGTGTCCCACTGACATTTATTCTTAAGATGAGTTTCTATGATTAAATGAAGATTCCGACACCCCAAGCATCGAACCTGTGTCCTGAACTACTAGGATGCACGTAGTCTTTGACTACGAAAGGATATCACGAACGGTATCAATACTAATTCGGCAGCCAGCGACGTAGCATTGAATCTAAATCTTTGCTGAATTGGTCTAAAGATAACGGCTTCTGAATATAACCGTTTGCACCGGCAGCAATTGCCTTTGCCATGTCCGATTCTAGCGATGAAGAGGTGACCACCACAACAGGAAGCACTTTAAGACAAGCGTCGGCACGTATTTCACGGAGCACTTCGATGCCGTTCATTCCGGGCATCTTCAGGTCGAGCAATATCAGATCGGGACGACCTCCTTCCTTACGGAGCAACGCCAGCGCCGTTGTGCCACCTAAGGCTGAATTCACATCGATGTCGGGCCTCGCAGCAATCAGGGCGATCGTCGCAAGCTCTATGTCGTCAGGTTGATCGTCTACGATCAGAACTGTATACACTCTTTATCCCCCAAGCAAGCCATCATGTATCGGTATTCACGATCTATTATTATGACGCCCTTTGCCTGTCAGTCCAATGTGAAGTGAATGGTCGCCCCTTTGCCAACTTTTCCCTCCGCCCTTATATTTCCTCCGTGGCGTTGAATGATGCGATCGACTATGGCGAGGCCTATTCCTTTGCCGTCGAACTCGCTCGCCGAATGAAGCCGATGGAAAGGCTGGAACATTCTGTCCACATACTTTTGCTCGAACCCAGCACCGTTATCTTTAATAAAATAGACGGTCTTGCCATGCTGTTTGATGGTCCCGAACTCAATGCATGCGTTACTGGTTTTTGAGGTAAACTTCCAGGCATTGCCGATCAGGTTCGAAACAGCTATCTCCATCAAGCCGGGGTCTGCATAAACCATACAGCTTTCCTGGATGATCACCTCGACCCGTCTGCCTGGAGCGGCCTCGCGCAAACTAGTGAGAACGGATGATACTATCTCACTTAGATCGACCGACTTACGCTGCACCTCCTGCCGCGAGACATTTGACAGGTGCAAAAGGTCGTCGATGACGTTGCTCATCCTCTCTGTCCCCTTGAGTATCTTGAGCAGATAGTCATTTCCTTTTTTGTCTAGTTGACAGCCATAACGCTTCACTACGATGTCAGCGAAGCCGCTTATGCTTCGCAGAGGGGCGCGGAGATCGTGAGCGGCTGAGTAGATGAAGGCTCCGAGTTCCTTGTTGACTGTTTCAAGCTCTGCCGTGCGATGTCGTAATGACTCCGCGGTATTCTTGCGTTCGGTGATATCACGAATATTGCATTGTACCAGCTTTGCCCTGTCGACCATATATATATCCGCGTCGATATATTGTCCGGACTTCGTTTTTACCGGGACATCACTGTAATTAATAATGCCTCTCTTATTCAAAGCTTGTATTATACTTGAGAAATCGCGCATATCGAGCGCGACACCGATATCCTGAAGATTTTTACCGATACACTCCTTGTTGGAATACCCCAATATCTTCTCGGTGGACGGATTAGCATGGGCTATTTTACCTTCGTGTTTTTCGAGAAGCACTATCCCGTCGCTTGCGGTCTCAAAGAGACGCCTGAAGCGCTCTTCAGACTCTGTTAATAAGCCTTCCAGTCGCTTGCGCTCGCTTATGTCTTCAATGGCGAGGAGGATTATCGGGGGTTCGTTTTTCTTTGCCACAATTTTGCAGGCGTTCAGGAGCATGGTTTTATGTCCGATGCTCTCAAAATTATGTTTAATTTCATAGTCATCAACTGTGTCGTTCTTCGGAAGGATATCCTCAAGCAGCATGCGAAGGCTTGGGATGTTCCATTGTCCGTTTCCAAGATCGTATAAAAGAGCGCCGATAGTATTTGCGGAATCCACTTTGAAAATACTGAAGAAACTACGATTGGCCGACAGAACCTTCATGTTTTCATCCAGGATGAGGATGGCGTCGCGAACTGTGTTGAATATGTTCTTGAAATAGCCTTCCTGGATAAACATCTAACCTCCGATTCATGAAACTATTTATAATTTATGTTCGTTTGTTCCTTTCAACCTTGAAGTCTCTTTCCTTTAAATCAAGTGGTCTACTATAACTCTGGCTTCCTCACTTTGCTATGGCATTCCTATTCCCTGGCATAAGCAATGCTGTCCTCTTGAAAATCCGTAATCATTCCTTCGGTTAACGATGGACTAACCCTCTCAATCATCTTCAAAAAAGTATCCGTAGTCACGACGTAATCATGCTTACTTGCATATTCCTCCTCAAAGGCAAATTGCGCCACCTGTTGAAATAAATATTCTATGTCGGAGGGCGTAAATCGAGATGTCATGCCCACAATTCTATCAAGATCAATCCCCTTTGTATGGAGCTTGCTTAAGTAATGCTCCATTATAGTCTTTCTCCCGTCTTCGTCCAAATCTCCGACCGGAATAATACAATCGAACCTTCCGGGACGGAGCAATGCAGCATCGAGCTGTCTGATATAGTTTGTCGCACATACGAGTAATATGTTATTCCTCTGGTCCTTAAGAAGAGGGACCTGCTTGAGAAACTCGTTTGTAATAGACTTGTCTACCATGGTCGCTTCGTCTCTGCTGCAGGCGATTTCGTCAAACTCATCGATAAAGATGACCGCGTCTTCAAGAGTTCTCGCTTTTTCCATGATGTCGTGAAGATTGGCGCCGAACTTCTCTATACCGTCGGCCATAAGTATGCTTGGCAAGATTTCAATATACCACCACGAAAGCACACCCGCTATCGCCTTGACAAAATGGGTCTTTCCGGTGCCGGGAGGTCCAAAGAAAATGATCGTCTTCGGAGGGGTGACGCCATGTTTCATTGAAAGGTCTCGCTCTGTCAAAGGGAGTATTATCCGCCTTTGGACTAACTGCTTCGGAGGCTGGGAATCGGAGATAGTATCCCATATTTCTCTTCCGAAAGTTTGTGCGCCCATCTCCACCAG
>Ga0182010_10001877_pt1 | contig 10870 bp, 8 predicted proteins | sample 611E1MmetaG_FD_120488 | JGI IMG/M metagenome (GOLD analysis project Ga0182010, IMG submission 120488) | Permafrost microbial communities from Stordalen Mire, Sweden - 611E1M metaG | ecosystem: Environmental > Terrestrial > Soil > Wetlands > Permafrost | place: Sweden: Stordalen | collected...
CCATGATTCGGGCGTACATAGCAGAACAAGGTAAAAAAGATGCAGGGCAAACGAAGTTTGAATTAAGTTAAAACCCCGACCGTAAGGTCGTGGGAAGTTTATCAACACTCTCACCTTTATCTCTCCTCTCAAGGGAGAAGAAAACCATCAATTGGTGAGTGTTAAATTGGAGAGAATAAAATGGGCATTGAAAAACTGATCAGAAAAGAACTGGTGTCTTTTGGCGGCTATTCTGCGGCGGCTTCTCCCGAAGTGCTGGAAGGCAAGATCGAAGTCGCTGTTAAAGACATAATCAAAATAGACGCCAACGAGAATCCGTATGGCTGTTCGCCTCGTGTGAATAAAGCTCTGGCCCATTATCCGCAATTCAATATTTACCCTGACGACGGTCAGGAAAAACTAAGACAATCCATTGCCGGATATGCCGGTGCAGATATGAAACGTATCGTGGCCGGGAACGGCAGCAACCAGTTGATCGACCTGCTGATCCGTCTATTGGTCAACCCCGGTGATGAAGTCATCAACTGCACCCCGACGTTTGGTATCTACAGCTTCAGCACTAAACTTTGTAATGGCATACTGGTGGAGATTCCGCGGGATGATAATTTCAACATCGATATTGCGAAGGTAAAAGCGGCCATCACGCCGAAAACAAAAATCATCTTCGTCACCAATCCCAATAATCCCACCGGTAACCTGACCCCGCAGAAAGACATTGTTACATTATTAGATACTGGTGTGCCGGTGGTCGTGGACGAAGCCTACTATGAGTTCAGCCGCCAGACCATCATGCCGCTGATCGGAAAATATGAAAATCTGATTGTTCTCAGGACATTCAGCAAATGGGCCGGGTTAGCCGGTTTGAGAGTCGGCTACGGAGTTTTCCCCGAGGCTATTGCGGATTTTATCCTGCGCATTAAAATACCGTATAATGTCAATGTTGCCGCACAGGTAGCGGTCGGTGAATCGTTAAGGGATGTCGATTACCTGCTGGCCAGCGTACAGAAACTCATCGCTGAACGAGAACGGCTGGCTGCGCAATTACAGAAAATAAGCTGGTTGAGGGTTTATCCGACACAATCAAATTTTATTTTTTGCCGTGTGCAAAATATAAACGCCAAAGATTTGCATAAGCAATTACAAATGAAAGGCATCCTGGTCCGGTACTTTGACCAGCCGCGTATACAGGATTGTATCCGTTTCAGCGTCGGCAAACCGGAACACACTGATGCACTGATCAAGACGCTGCGTGAGATAGGAGGCTAAAAATGGCCGCGAGAAAAGCAAACGTCAAAAGAGTCACCCAGGAAACCGAAATCGATCTGAGCTTGAATCTGGACGGCACCGGCAATCATGAGATCAGCACCGGTATTAAAATGCTCGATCATTTCTTGTCGCAGACGGTTAAGCACGGCCGGTTCGATCTGAAACTTACCGCCTCCGGCGATGACGAACATCATGTCACCGAGGATGTTGCCATCTGTCTCGGCAAGGCATTCAATGAAGCATTGGGCGAAAAGCTGGGGATTGTACGCATGGCGGATGCCACCGTGCCGATGGATGAATCCCTGGCCAGCGTCGCTGTCGACCTCAGCGGGCGCGGGTATTGTGTGCTGCAGGCGGAGTTTGTTAAAAATGATATGCGCGATTTTCAGACCGACCTGATCCGGCATTTTCTGGAATCCTTCGCCATGGAAGGCCGGTTGAACCTGCATGCCCGCGTGCTTTACGGCATCAACGACCATCACAAAGCCGAGGCGCTTTTCAAAGCGTTAGGTAGGGCGTTAGATATGGCCACGCGTATTGATGAACGCACGAGCGGGCAATTGCCCAGCACCAAGCAACGAATCGAGAAGTGAATTTGTCTTTCCCGACCTGATCGGGAATCCGGAATCATTTCTGTCTCAATACCGGCGAGAGCCGGTATCTATGCGACCATCAATTATTAGCTTTACGGATTTATTTTTTTTATTTTTAATGTTTTTTATTTAATTTAGAATTTGGTTATTGGATTTTGTTATTTTCCCCCAGGTGGCTCTTGACTCTCCCCCTGACTGGAGGTTTATACTTTACTTCGGGTATGTAAGCAGGAGTATTGTTAATGGAAAAGATCGACCTGAAAAAGGAATTTAAAGCATTCTACAATCCCACCGCGAAAGAAGTAACGCTGATCGATGTGCCGAAATGGAATTTCATTGTGATCGACGGCCAGGGTGCGCCGGAAAGCGAACAGTTCAGTCAATCTATGCAAGCCCTTTATCCGGTGGCTTACACTATCAAATTTGACAAGAAAAAAGCTGGCGGACCGGATTTTAGCGTAATGGCCATGGAAGGACTTTTTTGGGCCGAAGATATGGCGGTTTTTATGCCGGAGACTGCGGATAGAAATAAATGGCAGTGGACATTAGGGATAATGCAGCCGGATTTTATTACCCGGGAAGATTTTTACCATGCCCTAAAAGCTGCGAAAAAGAAAAAAGATAATCCTGCGCTTGATAAAGTGCGTTTCGAAAGCTTTACGGAAGGGAAATCAGCTCAAATTATGCACATTGGCCCATATTCAGCGGAAGGACCGAATATCCAGAAAATCCATCAGAAGATCGCGGGAATCGGCGGTAAGTTATACGGCAAGCATCATGAAATATATTTATCTGATCCACGCAGAGTGACTCCGGATAAAATGAAGACGGTGATCAGGCAGCCGTACAAGTAGACTATCAAATCTTTATTCTGGCTTACGCCAGAATGGAGATTTGATCATTTGTATTTTAGCCGGTGGTTATTGGAATTTATATTTGGGGTATTCCCAATTCTTCTATTTTCTCAGGTAGAGGAATTCCGGTCTCCGGGTTCCAACCCATCAACGCGTAGTAAAACCTTTTCGCTTTCTCGAATTTCTCGTAGTCCAGATGCGTTTTCGAAAGAATTCCATCGGTTTTCGGCTGGAAGAAACGCATGGGCAGTTTATCATCAGCTTCGCCAAAGCCCTCGCGGATATTGAATAATCTCATCATCGTCAATACGGTCTCGGCGTTTCTGATCTGTTCGGCGATATCGGTATCCCACCCTGTCACCGCCGCCGTCAGATCCGCCAGCTGTTTATAACTGAACGGCAGAATCATACAGACGGGCAGGCAATCGCCCAACATCCTCAGCCCCTGCATCGCTTTAAACAGCACTACCTTTTTTGGCCCGATGTCATCGGCGGGCACGCCTTCAAGTAATCCCAGCGGATGCAAATCGTTCATCTGGCCGTTCATTACAAAAAGCGTGTCATGCAGATTCAGGCAATGATCAGCGCCGATGGGGTCTACCATGTAACCTAGCCCCAGACCCGTTTTCAAACGCGGTTCGTGCAGTGCCAGCTCCAATCCTTTTACGTGCATGGCATATTCCATCGCTCCTTTCCCGATTTTTTCTGCCGCGATGGCGGTGCCTTCGGCCAGCAAATCGCCGATACCTTCTCTTTTCGCGATCATTTCAATCAATTTCAGCATTGCTTCGGTATTACCGAATCTTAAATCGAGGCCGCCAGTGTCTTTGGTTGTTAGTATTCCTTTCTCGAAACATTCCATGGCAAAGGCGATCGATCCACCGGTGGAGATGGTGTCTAAAGAATAAGCATTGCAGAGTTCATTGCCTTTACAAATCGCCGCCAGGTTATCAATGCCGCAATTGGAGCCGAGGGCTGCCAATGTTTCGTATTCCGGCCCGCCGTATTCCGGTTGGACATTGTAAGGGTCACCCGTTTTCACCACTTTTTTGCAGCGTACCAGGCAGCCGAAACAGCCGTCCATGCCGATACGAATCGTTTCTTTGATCGTTTTTCCTTCGATCGCGGCCACAGTTGGAAACAGTCCGTCGCGGAAATTTCTGACCGGCAAATTACCGCTGGCTTCGTAAGGGGTCATATAACCGCCGCTGCCAAAGTCCTGAAAAAGTTTTACCTTGGCGATATTAGCTACCAACCAGTCCCGTAATTCTTTCACAGCCTCCGGTCTGACCATATCCGGGGGCTTATGTCCCCGCACTGCGATAGCCTTCAGGTTCTTAGACCCCATCACCGCGCCCAGACCGCCGCGTCCGGCTGCATCGTAAAGGCCGTGCATGATGCAGGCGTAACGGACCATATTTTCACCGGCAGCGCCGATCATTCCCACTCTCACCCGCTTGTCATCCAGTTCGACGCGGATGGTGTCCTGGGTCTCTTTTGTGGTTTTACCCCATAGATGCGCCGCATCTTTTATCGCGACCTGCCCGTCGATTATCGAAATATACACCGGCTTGGCTGCTTTTCCTTCAATGATTACACCGTCAAACCCGGCAGCTTTGAGTTCGGAGCCCCAGAATTCTCCAGCCTCGGACTTGGCGATGGTATTGGTCAACGGCGATTTTGCGCCGATACAATGCCGTGCGAATCCCGATGCTTTAATGCCTGTCAATGGCCCCGTGGAAAAAATAAGTTTGTTTTCCGGACCAAGCGGGTCGACGTGCGCCCGCAATTCTTTCAGTAAATAATATGCGATAAATCCGGCGCCGCCCAGGTACTTGCGGCAGAAAGATTCATCGATTTCTTCTGTAGTTATATTGTTCATCGACAGGTTGATCCTGAGTATTTTTCCATTATAACCGCCGGGTATTTTACCTGTCTCCATTTAATTCTCCTTGCGTATCCGAAACACATTGGCAATTCTTTAGTCTCTGATGCCACGTTAACACACAGGTAATTTCAAGTCAATATCATTATATGCAATTTTAGGTATTGGAATTTTGTTAATATAGATTGTTCGGAATTTAGCTATTGGTTTTTAGTATTTTTTTCGGTGCTCTTGACTCTCCCCCTGACTGGAGATATATACTGCAAAATAAAGCGGCCGCTTCCTGTTTAATCAAGGAGACAAAAATGCTTAAAATCGGCGACTTTTCCAGGTTCGCGCGGGTTTCCGTTAAAGCGTTGCGTTATTACGATGAGCTGGGATTACTCAAACCGGTGAAAGTAGACGAATTCACGGGCTACCGATATTATTCCGCCACGCAATTGACGCAATTGCACCGCATCAGTGCCATGAAAGACATGGGGTTGTCTCTGGAGGAGATAGCGCGTCTGCTCAACGAAGATGTCCCCATCAGTTATATTCTGGACTTGCTGCACATCAAGCAGGAGGAACAAAAACGGAAACTGGAGGTTGAGGCGGAACGTCTCAAGCGCGTGGAAGAGTGGCTGGTTGGGGTTGAAAAGGAAGGTAAAATGCCAGAATTCGAAATTGTGATTAAAAAAATAGCGCCGCTAAAAGTGCTTTCGCTGCGAGAGATAATCCCTGATTACAGTCAGATCGGGAATCTTTTCCAGAAAATGGAAGCTTACTTAAAAAAATCAGGAACGCAAATGGTCGGGCCGCCGATGGCGATTTATTATGATGAGGGATTCAAAGATAAAGACGCGGACGTCGAACTGATATTCCCTGTTGCTAAAGAGGTTCCGTCCAAAGGCGAAGTCAAATGCAAGGATTTACCCGGTTGGGACCGGGTAGCATCAACAATCCATAAGGGTAACTATAATACCGTCGGCGAAGCCTACACTGCGTTGGGCAGGTGGATAGAAACAAACGGTTTTCAGACCGTTGGCCCTTGCCGCGAGATTTATTTCACCGACCCGCGCAGCGGTACCCCCGTCGACCAGTATGTCACCGAAGTTCAAATGCCCGTTGCCAAAGCATAGCATCAAACAAAATGCCCTCTTTCCGTTTCAAGGAAAGAGGGCATTTCTATAATTTCTTATTGTCTTTATTCCACAGTTCGGACTTTATTTGCTGTCCGTTTTTCATAACGCACTGCTTAAAACCAGGCGCTGACCGATGATTGCTGACTGCTGAACGCTCGTCTTCACACGCAATTGAAATTAGTTTTGAACTAGTGATAAGATAAAATTGTAGGTAGAAGATTATTAATACGGCAAACTATCGCAAACAAGCTGAGACAGCAGAGGGAGTTCTGGTTCGCTGACATTTTCCGTCAACCGGCAGCATAATTAAAATCCCTTGTTTTTACTGAGCCTCTGGAATGTGTGTCTAAACTACCACAAATAACGGGCTGCAAATGTTACCCGAATTCATTATAGGAGAATGGATGGAAAAGGAATACAAGTACGAAAAGTTTACCCCTGAGTATTACAACATCACCTCAAAGCTCATCGATGCGACAGTAGAAAAAGGGTTTGGCGATAAGATCGCCGTCTATTATAAAGACAAAACCTATACCTACAAAGAAATGCAAAGCATGATCAACCAGGTGGGTAATGCGCTTCACCTGCTGGGCGTGCACATGGAAGAAAGAGTCATGCTGGTGATGTACGATTCACCGGAAGCCATGGCCAGTTTCTACGGCGCCATCAAGATAGGCGCAATTCCGATCCCCGTCAACTATATGTATACCAGTGATGATTTCCGCTATCTTTTAAATAACAGCCGGGCGCGGACCCTCATTTACCACGAAGATTTTGTTGATGAAGTTGATGCGTGGCGCGAGAAATTCAAATATCTTGAGAATACTATTATCCTGGGGAAGAAAACAAAATCCTATCAAATCAGTTTCCATGATATCGTTGACCGCTGCTCGGACCAACTGCAAGTCGCTTTCACCACCTATGATGACGCAGCCATCTGGAACTATACATCGGGCAGCACTGGCACACCGAAAGCAGCTGTTCATCTTCAGCATGATGTCTTCACATGTCTGGAAAGTTATGCCAAAGGCGTTTTAAACATTGATCAAAATGACATTCTTTTGTCTGCATCCAAGTTCTTCTTCGCCTATGGTCTGGGAAACAGTTTTATTTATCCCGCCGGTGTCGGCGGCTCGGTCGTTCTGGTTCCTGACAGGCCATTACCGGATATCATTTTCTCCGCGATAACACAGTATAAACCCACCGTATTTTTCGGTGTTCCCACTCTTTATGCCAACATGCTGCAGGTAAAAGATGCCGAAAAGAAATACGACCTGTCTTCATTGCGGATCTGCGCTTCCGCCGGTGAGGCTTTACCCAAGAATATTTATCATGAGTTTAAACAGAGATTCGGACTGGATATCCTGGATGGTATAGGGTCGACCGAACTAATGCACATCTTCATTTCCAATCGTCCGGGTGATGTCATGCCGGGCAGTTCCGGTAAAATAGTCCCCGGGTACACCGCGAAAATCGTTGATGATAACGGCGTTGAGGTGCCGGTTGGCGAATTAGGCAACCTCCAGGTAAAAGGTGATTCCATGGCCGCCTTCTACTACCGGCAGCATGACAAATCCAAAGCTTCCATGCTGGGAGAATGGTTCAATACCGGCGACAAGTATTACCGTGATGCCGAAGGTTATTATTACTATTGCGGCAGAGGGGACGACATGCTCAAGGTGGGCGGTATCTGGGTCTCGCCAATTGAGATCGAAGATACTTTGATGTCACACCCCGCAGTGCTGGAAACCGCTGTCGTTGCACGTAATGATGAAAATGGTTTGACCAAGCCCAAGGCCTATGTGGTACTCAAAGCAGGTTATACCCCTTCTGAGGAATTAGGCAAGGAAATCCAGGCTTACGTCAAAAAAACTATCGCCGCCTATAAATATCCGCGCTGGATTGAATTTGTAAAGGATCTGCCCAAGACCGCCACCGGTAAGATCCAGCGCTTCAAACTCCGCGCATAAATATCCTTTTCAGTTAACATTAAAGATGGGGAACCTTTCATCGAATGGTTCCCCATCTTTTTGTTACCACGGACGTGAAGACAGCGCTATTTAAAAAACCGCTTGACTTATTTTTCCTATGCGAATATACTTTAGGCAAAAGGCCGCATCCTTGAGCGGATTTTCTACGACATAGTAACCTGCCAAAAACGGAATTGTTAAGGAGGTCGAATATGTGGTGGATTCCAGTAGTCATTGTCGGTGTTATCCTCATTGTAATTCTGTGGGTTATTAACGCACGCCAGAAAAAAACCAAGTAATTCACTGTTTTATGGCGTCACTGGTAACCATCAGCTTAACGTATGTTCGGAGACGGTGTTTTCTTGTATTTAATTTGTCCAATACGTCTCCTGTATTGATGTTGTTTTTATTATTACAAACTGTTCTCCGGAGTTTCATTTCATTCGGTTGTTTATCGATTTATGTTTTAATACAATTTAGAACATTTGATACACAACCATATCATTATTCATTTAGTTGTGATTAAAGATACATCACTGCCTATTTAAAAATAATAAGATAAAATCAATTAATCATATTTTCGGGGTGGATAATTATGGCAGACGGACTAAAAACAGCCCCCAAACAGGAAGAATGCAAAGAAGATTCCATTATCGTTGAGGAAATCAGTAAGCATTTTGGCAAAATTCAAGCATTGGATAAAGTGTCGTTACGGGTGCCGGAGGGCTTAGTATTTGCTCTATTAGGACCGAACGGTTCCGGTAAAACTACACTTATCCGCATCCTGACCACGCTGCTCATTCCGGACGGCGGCAGCGCGCGCGTCGGTGGTTTTGATATACGGAAAAACCCATCCTCAATTCGTCCCATTATCGGCCTGGCCGGGCAATATCCCGCCGTCGATGAAGATCTGACCGGAAAGGAAAACCTGGAAATGATCGGCCAGCTTTATCACCTGGGAAACCATAAATCACGCTCCCGCGCCGGTGAACTACTGGTGACCTTTGAACTGGCTGATTCCGGCGACCGGCGGGTGAAAACCTATTCCGGCGGTATGCGCCGCCGCCTGGATTTGGCTGCGACTCTGGTCGCCGAGCCGAAGATCCTTTTTCTGGACGAACCAACAACGGGTCTTGATCCACGCAGCCGTTTCGGTTTGTGGGATGTCATCAGTAAACTGACAAAAGATTGCCATACAGTTTTTCTGACCACACAATATCTGGAAGAAGCCGATCGTCTGGCTGACCGGATTGCCATCATGGAAAGCGGAAAAATTATCCGCACAGGGACACCCACCGAGTTAAAGGGGTGCTACGGAGGGGAAACGCATGTGAAAATGCGATTGGTGGACCCGGCGAAAACACAACAGGCGGTTGCAGTGCTGCGTGACCTGGGCAAAGAGCAGATCTACAGTGTCGCCGAAACCGGTGATATCAGTTTGCCCGGTGACGGCGGCTCTTCGATCCTTGCCGATGTGGTACGGCGACTTGACGCAGCCGGTATTCAACTGGCAGAACTGGGCCTGACACAACCAACCCTGGACGATGTCTTTCTGGCAATTACCGGGCATGCGGCGGAAAACACGGTTGAAGCAGCTCCGGTTAAGAAATAATAAATCTGAAGAATGGGTGGGTTGGGTTAATATGGAGAAAATGTCTGCGGTTATTTCAGATATCATGGTCATGACGCGGCGTAATGTTACGCGGTATATCCGTTTGCCTCAGCTGCTGGTTTTTAATGCCATGCTTAACGTGGTGTTACTGCTGTTATTTAATTATGTTTTTGGCGGCGCTATCCAGAAAGGCGGCATTTCTTATATCCAGTACTTCCTGCCGGGATTTTTGGCGCAGACGGTGGTTTTTGGTTCTACGCAAACCAGTGTCGGTATTGCCGAGGATTTATCCAAAGGGCTGATCGACCGTTTCCGTTCGCTGCCGATGGCGCGTCCGGCTTTCCTGACCGGCAGGGTGATCGCCGATGGTATCCGCTATGCCCTGTTGATCGTATTGATGATCGGAGTGGGGGCAGCGGCCGGTTTCAGATTTGAGAACGGCCTGTTACCGGCAATTGTTGCTATTTTACTGGTAATCCTTTTCGGTATTTCGCTGACCTGGGTGGGCGTCTTTATCGGGATTTCGGTCAAGAACCAGGAAACTGCGCAGGTCGCCGGTTTTGTGTGGGTGTTTCCGCTGGTTTTTGCCAGTTCCTTATATGTCCCGATTGCCACGATGCCGGGCTGGCTACAGCATTTCGCCAACGTGAATCCGGTTACCTCGATGGCGGGTGTGATCCGCGCGCTGTTCCTTGGTGCGAATCCGGCTGCGGGCGGCGCTGATCTTGGACATTACCTGTGGCAGATCCTGGTCTGGGATGCGGCGATCATGCTGGTCTTCGTCCCGCTTTCGATTCGACGCTATGTTCAACTGGCAAAGTAGTATTGCTGATTCATACTGTATTTTTAAGCTTACATAGGATAGCGACAACTACTTATTTGCTTTTGTGTTCGACACTGCCGCTAATCTCCGCTATAGTTAGTAATAGAAAACCACTTTGCGCGGCAGTCTATGAATAAAAAGACTTTTCATATTGTCTCTCTCGGTTGTGCGAAAAATACCGTCGATTCCGATTCGATGGCGCAACTATTGATCAAATCCGGGTATAAAAGAGTTGCGAATCCGAATCAAGCCGGTGTCATGATCGTGAATACCTGCGGCTTTATCTCGATTGCCAAAGAAGAATCACGCAGTGTCCTGGCGGATTTAGCGGCGAAAAAGAAACCGGGACAGATATTGGTCGCCGCAGGTTGCCTGACCCAGCGTTACGGCAAAGATGCCGCGCCCGATGTTCCCGGCATCGACGGTATCATCGGCACGCGGCGCTGGATGGACATTGCAGCGCTCGTAGATGGTCTACAGGACGCCAATCCACCAATACCGCGTTATCAGCTGCCGGAAGCAGCTGCGGTCGGCACTGACGATCATGGTGCGTTAGGTGTCTCGGTGCAGGGCACCAGCGCTTACCTGAAAATCGCCGACGGCTGCCGAAGACCATGTGCTTTCTGCGCAATTCCGCTGATAAAAGGCACAGCGGTCAGTCGCCCTGTTGACATAATATTAGCCGAAGCCCGCGCCTTACAAACGGCCGGTGTGCGGGAGATCAATCTGATCGCCCAGGATAC
>Ga0182010_10001878_pt1 | contig 10869 bp, 10 predicted proteins | sample 611E1MmetaG_FD_120488 | JGI IMG/M metagenome (GOLD analysis project Ga0182010, IMG submission 120488) | Permafrost microbial communities from Stordalen Mire, Sweden - 611E1M metaG | ecosystem: Environmental > Terrestrial > Soil > Wetlands > Permafrost | place: Sweden: Stordalen | collected...
AAGCCCCGGGCGAACGAGTCCGCCGGGTCGAATCGGTGCGCTGACGGTGTTTCGAGTGGTTGCCACCTGTGGGCATCCTTCTAACGTGTGTTAGATGGTAGACTAACACGTGGAAGGTGCTTGTCAACCAGTGGGCCATCTGCCGGGCAGGTTCGGTGCGCGGATTGCTTCTGAACTCCGAACGGATAACCGCCCGGGCTCAGCCCCGTACAATGCCAACACCCGCGTGACCGCGGCACGCCGAGTAGTGCGCCCCTGAGGAGCCCGCCCGAATGACTGCCCCAAGCGTCAGGTTCACCGACGAACGCCTGGCCAACGGCCTACGACTGATCGTCTCGGAGGACCACCTGGCGCCCGTGGCTGCGGTGAACATCTGGTACAACGTCGGCTCCAAGCACGAGGTTCCGGGCAAGACCGGCTTCGCCCACCTGTTCGAGCACGTGATGTTCCAGGGCTCGGGCCACGTCGCAAAGGCCGAGCACATGGCCCTGGTGCAGTCTGCCGGCGGGACCATGAACGGCACCACGTGGCTGGACCGGACCAACTACTTCGAGACGGTGCCGAGCCATCAGCTCGAGCTGGCGCTGTGGCTCGAAGCGGACCGAATGGCGACCTTGATGGATGCGCTGAACCAGGAGAACCTGGACAACCAGCGCGACGTCGTCAAGAACGAGAAGCGCTCCTCGTACGACAACCGGCCATACGGCGACTGGTTCCACAAGCTCCAGGAGCATCTCTTCCCGCCTGAGCATCCCTACCACCACCCAACGATCGGGTCGATGGAGGACCTGGACGCAGCCTCTCTCGAAGACGTGGCCGCATTCTTCCGGACCTACTACACGCCCAACAACGCGGTCCTCGCCGTCGTCGGCGACGTCGATCCGGCACAGGTGCGGGCATGGGTCGATAGGTACTTCGGCGAAATCCCGGCCAACCTGGCAATCCCACCGCTCGGCGACATGAGCCTCCCGACGGTTCTCGGCGCCGAGTCGCGCGAAGTGGTCGAGGATCGCGTCCCGTTGCCACGCCACTTCTTCGGCTTCCGCGCTCCTGTGCTCGGCGACCCGCGGTACGACGCGCTGGAAGTTGCGGCCCAGATACTCGCCGGCGGCAAAGGCAGCCGCCTGTATCGGCGCCTCGTCCGCGATGAACAGATCGCCCAGGACGTTGCCTTCTTCGCTCTCGGCTTGATCGGCGGAGCCTCGATTGCGGCCGGCCAGGCGACCGTTCGGCCAGGCGTCGACCCGGCGTTGGTAGAGCGCGTCTTCGAGGAGGAGTTGGAGCGATTGGGCCGGGAGCCGGTGACAGACGACGAGCTGGTCCGAGCGCGCGCCCTGATCGAGACATTCGAGCTGGAGGCGCTCCAGCGGGTCGACGAGCGAGCCGACCGACTGTCGATGTACGCCACTCTCCTGGATGACCCGGAGATGATCAACCGCCAGCTCGGGCGGTATCTGGCGGTGACGGCCGCCGACATACAGAGGGTTGCTGCGGAAGTGCTACGACCCGACAACCGTGTGGTGCTGACATACATGCCGGCGACGGAGTCTGCATCCGGCGCCAAGAACGAGGAGACGGCGGCATGACTCTCGAACAGATCCTGTCGTCTCGTCCATCGCCCGGCAAGCCGCGGACCTACGATTTCCCACATTTCGAGCGGACCGTTCTCCCGTCCGGACTCCAGGTGATCGCCGTCGATGTGCCGAACCGCCCGCTCGTCTCCGCGAACCTGATCGTCCGGCACGGAGCCGCCGAGGAGCCGCCGGATCTGGCCGGAGCCACGATCCTGACCGCGCGCGCGATGAGTGAGGGCACGCAGCGCTTTCCTGGCGTGGAGCTGATCGAAGCCGCTGAGCGGCTGGGCGCGACGCTTCACGTCGACGCCAGTTGGGACGTCGTGACGGTCTCCGTCGAGGTAGCCGCGAGTCGTCTCGGAGCGGCTCTGGAGTTGCTCGCCGAGCAGTTCGAGCATCCGACCTTCCCGGACTCGGACGTGGCGCGTCTTCGTGAGGAGCGTCTCAACGACCTGCTGCAGGTAAAGGCGGACCCGCGACGGAGAGTGGACCAGGCCTTCAACCGCACGATCTACACCGCCGCCTCGCCGTACGGCAGACCCGCCGGCGGCGACGAGGAGTCGGTGCCGCGGCTCACGCCCGACGTCCTTCGCGGAATTCACCGATCGGTTCTGGATCCGCGTCAGGCCGCGGTCGTCATCGGGGGCGACCTCGCCGGGTTGCGTGTTCCGGAGATCGTCGAGGCTGTACTTGGGTCCTTTGGTGAGGATGCAGGCGCCAAAGCTGCCTTGCCCGCCGCGCTACCAAAGGCGCCCCGCTCGGACTCGGCGGTAGATCATCCGATCGTTCGCTTCTACCACCGCCCCGGTTCCGTCCAGACCGAGCTGCGGATCGGGCACGTGGGGCTGGCGCGGCGGGTGCCGGACTTCCACTCCGTTCAGGTGATGGCTGCGATCCTGGGTGGGCTATTCAATTCCCGATTGCAGATGAATCTGCGCGAGGAGAAGGGCTACACGTATGGCATCGGGGCCGGCTTCGACATGCGCCGCGGGGCCGGGCCATTTTCGGTCCGGACGGCTGTGCAGACGGCTGCCACGGTTCCCGCGATAAGCGAGTCGCTGGCCGAGCTGCGCCGCATTCGCGAGACGGCGGTCACCGCAGCCGAACTGGCGGCCGCGCGCGACTATCTCGTCGGCGTCTTCCCGCTCCGGTTCGAGACTCCGGGCGCGGTCGTCGGTGCATTGGGCGGACTCTTCGTCCACGATCTGCCGGACGACGAACTGACTCGCTACCGAAGCGAAATCGAGGCGGTCACGATCGAGAGTATCCAGAAGGCCGCTCAGGACCACATCCATCCGGACCGATTGGCGATCGTCGCCGTCGGCGACGCAGACGCGGTCGCGGCCGAACTGACGGCCGCCGGATTCGGTGACCTCGAGATAATCACCGAGGAATTGCCGGCCGGGGCCGAAGAGGTGGAGGAGGCCGAATGATCGTCGTGGTTGGACTGCCTGCCTATGCCGATTCGCCGGACGGCGAGAAATGCGCCGGCGGGTTGGCCGTGGAGGTCGCGACCGCGGCACAGCGCCGGGGCGGCGTCGTCGAGCTGGTCGGGAAGGTGGGCAACGACGGGGCAGGGGATGCCGTCGTGGTTGCGCTTGGTCGGATGGGCATCGGGCACGCCGCGCTCTTGCGCGACGCGCTTCTGCCCACTCCCGTCCTGGTGGCGGAGGTTGTAGATGAAGACGCTGCCGAAGTCGATGCGGAAGCTCCGGAAGCGCGGCTGCTGCCGGCAGACGCGGCTGCGCGGCCCGGGCTGGATGCCGGCGACATAGACCTTGCCCTGAAGTTCCTGCCGCAGGCCGGTGTGATCGTCCTCGCCGGGCCACTCCCCGAAGCTGCGGTTTCCGCCGCGGTGGATGGTGCGGCCTTCGCCGGAGCCCGCCTCATCGTCCTGGTGCCGTCCGGCGTGGTATCGCCCGCAGTCCCATCCGAAGCCACGGTTCTCGAGGCGCCGCCGGACGACGATGGTTCGTTCGGCCGCCTGGTCGGGATCTTCGCTGCCGCCCTGGACGCCGGAGTGGATCCGGCCGTGGCATTCTCAGAAGCGGTCTCGGCCGCGGGCTGGGAGCCGGCTGCGGACTGACGAGCGCTCCACCGAGGCGCCGATCCCCGTCGCCGCATCCCCGCTTCCTGTAGAGTGCCGGCCATATGGATCGCGCCACAAACGGACTTCACGGGGACGGGCCGATGGGACTGCCGCCGGGGTTCGACCCCACCTCTCAGGCCCCGCTAGATCGAGCGACGGCCATTGCCGTCATTTCTCAGGCCGACGACCTGATGGAGCAGAGCGATCCCGAGCTGGCGTTGCCGCTCTATTCACGAGCAACGTATGCCGCCGACCGCGACGTCTCGGCTGCGGGTTTCTACGGTCTTGGCAACGCGCTGTATCGGCTCGACCATGAGACCGATGCGCGGCAGGCGTGGGAGCGGTCCGCGAGCATCGGGGAAACGCCGGTTGCGTACCGGGCCTGGCGCCAGGTAGCCGCGGCCCGAGTTCGAGAGGGAGATCTGTCCGGGGCGCTTGACGCCTACAGCCAGTGTGAGAAGCGCGCGCCCAGAGAAGATCGGGCGGAGATCGCCTCTCGACTTGGCTGGCTCAGCAAGGAAACTGGAAACGCGGGGGCAGCCAACCGCTATTTCGCCCGCAGCCGTGGCGACTCGCTGCCGACTTTCATGACCTACCTGATCATCGCGGTGACGGTGGTGACGTCGCTGGCGGCCATGTCGGGTGCACTTGACCACCAGGGCTTCCTGGTTTCCGGGTCGCTGGAATGGCAGCTGGCGCTGATCCCGCTATTCGTCGCTCACGGTGAGTACTACCGTCTTCTGTCGGTGACGCTCGTGCATGATCCGACGAGCTACCTGCATCTGCTCTTCAACATGTATGCCCTTTGGTACGCGGGCAAGCTCGTCGAGCGAATGTATGGCGCGTGGCGGCTTCTGGCCCTGTATGCAATCTGCGGAGCCGCCGGCGGGGCAGCCAGCTTCGCGTTTGGGATGACCATCCAGAGCTTCGGTGTCGGGGCCTCCGGTGCGATATTCGGGCTCTTTGGAGTCGTTCTCGTTGCCACGCGCTTCCATCACGCCATCCTCGACGCCCAGTCACGGGCAATTGCCGGGCAGGTGGGTTTCCTGATCGTCCTCAATCTCGTGCTCGGCCTATCGGGCTTCTTCAACGTCGACAACTTCGCCCATGTCGGTGGGCTGCTTGCAGGACTGTGGCTCGCCTTCGTGCTGCCGCCCGGACAGGTCCAGACGCTCGCATCGGCCTGGCAGGGAGGGCGCTCGCGGCCTCGTCATCAGGCTCTGGCGTTGCGTGCCGTCGGGGTGACCCTGCTGATCGCCGTGATCGTCGGTGTCGTTGCCTATGGCACCGCGAAGTGGCAGGAGGACCCCGCCTATCGAACCCTGTACGGTTCGGTCGCGGTGCCCGCCGGACATACGCTCGCCGTCATGCCGGCGCCCGGTGCCGTTAACGTGTTGGTGATTGGCCGCTGACCCGACTCAGGTCAGGTCTTCTCGCCAGCCGAAGCGGTCGAGCACCCGATACATGTTGCGCCGATTGAGTCGCGACCGATCGGGAGGCCAGGCGACCTCGTCGCGCTCCAGCGGCAGCTCGAGTCGAACGGCCCTGCGCGGCGCCGGCATCTGGGTCTCGTGCTCGCCGGAGTCCGCGCCTCCCGCGGCGGCGTTGGCGGCAGCATCGGCGGCGGCCGTCACGGACGACTCATCGGACTCGCCGCGATCTTCTGCTTCTTCCGACTCCACGTACTCGGCGCCTTCCGGCTCGGCCCCGGCCCGAAGACGCAGCGTCCACAGCACATCGAGCCAGGACGGCGTGACGAACCGTTCGTCGAAGGGGCCCAGCTCGCGGTAGTCGGAGCGTCGGAACGCGAGCCACGAGCCCTCGAGGGCATTGGCCTCGGTCGCGTCTTCGCCCGCTGCCTCGTCTGCCACAGGCTCACGCGTCAATGCATTTGGCCGGAGCGGAGCATCGGCCGCGCCGTAAAGTCCGAAACCACCGGCCGCTCCGACAGTTGGATCCTGAAGCGCGGCGGCGAGAGCGGTCAGAGCATCGCCGGTGGGCCAGGCCGTGGCGTCGGTGAGCAACACGAACTCACCGGCGGCCCGTTGCAGTGCGATGTTCAGCGCGGCCGCGTAGCCGAGGCGCGTGGAGGTCCGCACGACTTCCGGCACGATGTCGCCGATCGGGGCGCGGTCCGGAGCGTCGACGGCGAGGGCCGCGGCCTGCGCCTCACTCGGGTCGTTGGCCACGACCACTACCTGCGTTCCGGCGGGTGCATGGGCGCGCAGCGCGGTCAGAAGCCGGGAAATTCGTTCGGGTTGTTCCGACGCCGGAACCACCACCGTCCAGGCGAGTGTGGCGGGCGCATCCAGCAGCGATGTCACCGCAGACGCCGCGCCGTATCGCAGCTCTCCGTCGACATCGAGGGTGGCCGGCGCGGCCGCGCTGACGCTGGTGCGGTTTCCGCGGTCGACTACGCGCCAGCCCGCGGCCTCGATCTGGGCCTTCAGGGCGTCGGCGCGAGTCCAGTCCTGGCGGGCCCGTGCCTCCGAGCGCTCGCGGACGAGATGGGTTACGTCGGCCGGTGGTCCGGCAGGGGAAGTCTGGTCACTCACGCAGGGAAGGATAGCGGGGCCGGGGCCTCGGAGCGTTGCGACGTGTCGGTGCGACGCCACGGACGCCACGAGAGAATGCGCCACGTAGCCAGGGAGGCCCGAACGACGCCCGGATGCGGGCCGAACGACGCCCGGATGCGGCCACTCCGGAGCCGCGGTCCAGGCGCCTGGCCCTCCTACTTCACCGGCACCTGGGGCCGAACCGCCGGCATCGCGGGCACCAACGGCAACAGAACGGTGACGCGGGCGCCGTGCGGGGCCACGTTCTCGGCCCACGCCTCGCCGCCGTGGGCGCGCGCCAGCTCCCGGACGATCGCCAGACCGAGTCCGGAGCCAGTGCCGCTTCGTGAAGGGTCGGCCCGGAAGAAACGCTCAAACACCTTCTCGGTCGTTCCCGGCGGGAAACCGGCGCCGTCGTCGGTAACACTCACCGATACGCCGGGCGGCCGACCGGGCATCGCCAAAGCCGCCGCTCGCAGCCAGATGTGTCCGCCCCTGGGAAGCACTGAGAGCGCGTTCTCCACGAGGTTCTGCAGGATCCGTTCCACGGCCAGTCTGTCGCCGGTGAAGGTCAACCCGGCCTCTCCGGGCGCGGCACCGGCCACATCAACCGTCACGCGCTGAGTGGTTGCCCGGCTCTGGAAGCGGGCCGCTGCGTCGGTGAGAAGCTTCATCGCATCGAGCACCTCCGGGCGGAGGGCCGCGGGTCCCTGTCGCAACCGCTCAACCACGCCCAACTCGCCTACGAGCCGCTCCAGCCGCTGCGCTTCCTCCGCTATCGTCCTCGCCGCCGTCATCGCGCGGTCGCCGGACGCGGTCCCATCGGCGATCGCCTCGGCGAACCCGCCGATGCTCGTCAACGGGGTTCTCAGATCGTGGCGCAGGTTGGCGAGCATCTGGGTCTCCTCGCTGCGCGTCGATGCCAGCTCGTGTGCCATGGCGTTGAAGCGTTCCGTCAGGACGCGCACCTCCGTCGGACCCTCAAGCGGCAGCGCCTTATCGGACGTGCTCTTCGGCAGCTCGGCTGCTGCTTCGGCCAGCCGCCGCATCGGCCCGGTGATCGATCGAGATAGCAGCCAGGCGGTCGGAATCCCGGCAACCAGCAGGACCACTATCACAATCAAGAGTGCTCGAATGAGATCGCCAAGAGCTTCCTGAGTTGACCGATCCGGCTCCGCCATCACGAAGGTCCAGCCTTTCGTCTGCGTGCTGGCCGGCTCGATGTAGACATATGACTTGCCGTCGGAGGTCCGGGTCGTGTCGATCTTCACCGTTGCGGTGCCCGTCGGGCCGTCCGGTATCTCGACAGAAGAGGGATCTCCAACGAGGACTCGAACGGCTCCATTGGGGTTCCGGGTCAGGATGAAGCCACCGTCTGCCTGAATCTGCGCACCCTCGTCGACGATCGTCGCGTTCCACGTCGCGGCCTTCCCCGAGTTGACGGCGTAGACCAGCCACACGATCTGCGCCCCCAGGGATTGCTTGGTCTGGTTCTGATGCTGTTCACGCAGAACCAGGAAAAGAGTGGCGCTGACCGCGATGAGCAGCGCGACCGAAAGCCCGACGAAGGCCAGGATGATCCGGCTTGTCAGGCTGCGGGGCAACACGGGCGGAGATTCCTACTCGGCGTCGGGTGGGGGAGTGGACAAGGCCGCGCCGCGAGGCGGGGGCACGAGCCGGTAGCCGATGCCGCGGACCGTCTCCACCTGCGGTCCGTCGTCCCCGAGCTTCTTGCGGACTTCGGCGACGTGCACGTCGACGGTGCGGGTCTCGCCGGGGAAATCCGTGCCCCACACATCTTCGAGCAGCGCATCGCGGGTCAGGACGACGCCTGGGTCTCGGGCGAGCGCAGCGAGCAGATCGAACTCGCGGGCCCGCAGGTCGAGCCGCCGGCCGCCGATCGCGGCTTCGCGGCGCCGCGGGTCAATCCGCAGCTCTCCAACCTGGATCGGCCGCCCGCCCTTCGCCGTGGCGTCCGTTCGGCGGAGGATCGCCTTGACTCGCGCCACAAGGGCTCGCGGATTGAAGGGTTTCGTCACGTAGTCGTCGGCCCCAAGCTCCAGGCCGACGATTGCATCCACGTCTTCGGATCGAGCCGTCAGCATGAGGATCGGCACGTCCCCGCGGCGCCGTAGCTCGCGGCAGACTTCGAAACCGTCCATCTTGGGCAGCATCAGGTCCAGCACTACGAGGTCCGGGTCGCAGCGTTCGTACTGCGTCAGGGCTTGCTCGCCGTCACTCGCGGTGACGACGTTGAAGCCCTCCTTTTCGAGGTACAGCCGAACGAGCTCCACGATGTTGCGTTCGTCATCTACGACGAGGATGGTCTTCATCGTCGCAGGATACGTCGCCCGGCCTTCGATCAGGCAATCAGATGTAAGGCGGACGTAAGGCAGAATCTCCGGACCTTGGACGCCGCCTCGGCCGAGCTGGTTCGCGCTCGACCTCCAGGCGCTACGATGACCGGGCTGCGAATTCGCGGTGGCCGCGCCATCGCCCAACATTTCCGGACTCTCGTCCAGGAGGAAACATGCATCTGTCAGGGGAAACAGAGATCGCGGCGACCCGCCGGCGCGTCTGGGACACCATCAGCAACCCGAATCGCGCGGCCGCGTCGAATTCCTCTGGCCAGGCCCAAGTCGAGAAGATCGACGACCGTCACTACAGGGTCACGGTCTCGGCGCCGACGGCAATGGGCGCCATGAGTGTCGTTCTCGAATTGAACGTGACCGACCTGGACGCGCCCTCGCGAATCGCAGCCACGATCGAAGGGGCAATCATGGGCGGCCCGATAACCGGTCAGGGCTCGATCGATCTGGCTGAACTCGAACCCAAGCTGACGCGCGCCACCTGGGCGGCCGACGTGACGCTGGGCGGTCTGCTGGGCGGCTTCGAAGGCATGATGCAAGGTCCAATTCAGAATGCCGCGGACCAGGTTTTCGCATCCCTGAAGGAACGGCTCGAGGAAGAGGAAGCCGCGGCGGACGGCTCACCGGCGAACTAGGCGCGAGATATCGATGGAACTGCTGAGCCGTGCCGTCGGCCCGATCGGCACGAATGTCTACGTTCTGGCCGACTCCGCGACGCGCGAGGCGATCGCGATCGACACCGCCACTCCATGCTTGGCCTGGGTGAGCGGCCTGCTTGTCGAGCGGGGCTGGACGCTCAAGCTGATCGTGTCGACTCACGGGCACTGGGACCACATCGGCGACAACGCCGCCGTCCAGACGTGGAGTCGCGAGCAGGCGGCGCATCTGGCGCAGCACGCCGGTGGTGCGGAGGCGAACGAAGCGCAAATTGCGGTCCACTCGCTTGATCGGCAGCGGCTCATCCATCCGGAGCCGCTCTTCGCGCCGTTCGAGATACCGCCCAGCATTCCCGCCGTCGAACTGGCCGAGGGCGGCCACATCCGGTTCGGGGAGATAGACCTGGAGGTGCTGCACACACCGGGTCACACCGAGGGATCCGTCTGCCTGCTCGAACCGTCGGGAGGTCTGCTCTTCGCCGGCGACACGCTCTTCGCCGACGGTTGGGGCCGGACGGACCTGCCGGGCGGATCGGAAGAGCAGATCGTCGAGTCGCTCGGACGGCTGGCGGGCCTGCCGGACGAAGTGCGCGTTCTGCCCGGTCACGGCACCACGACAACCATCGGCCGCGAGCGCCGCTGGCTGGATCAGGTCAGAGCTTCGGGGCGCCTTCGAGACTGAGGCAGGTCGAGCTCGCGGTTTGATCTGGCCGACCTGCCTACTTGTGCCGCTCGTATGTCCCGGTGAGAGTCGTCTGGGCCAGCGTTCGAATCGTCAGCGCGGTCCGGACCTCCGCGGCCGATGGCTTGTCGCTCAGGTTCAGCCGGGCAGATAGCGCCCACAGCGTGAACCGGTAATGGTGAGTGCCGCTGGGCGGACAAGGTCCGCCATATCCGGTCTTGCCGAAGTCGTTGCGCCCCTGCAGCGGCGAGTCATTCGGGTGCATGCCTTCGCGCAGCGATCCGGTGGATCCGCCGGGGATGTTGTAGACCACCCAGTGGATGAAGCCTCGAGCGTCCGGGTCGTCGAGGATCAGGGCGAAGGAGACCGTGCCCTGAGGCGCACCTTCCCAATCCAGCTCCGGCGAGACGTCCGTTCCGTCGCACGTGTGGCGGACGGGGATGGCGCCGCCCTCGTCAAAGCTCGGGCTCGTAAGCACTAGACCAGGCATCGATTTCCACCTCGAGGATCGACTGCAGCGCGGGCGAGATCGGCGACGACTGCGTTCCGCAAGATCATGACGCAAACGGGAGCGCAGTTGTCAGTGGAATGCCGCGTTGAGGGCGGCGGCGTCTCGTCGTCCACTACAAGGATCGAGGTCACGTCCGACCCGCCGGGCGCTTCCGAGCCGCGGCGTCGGCGGCGGCGATGCGGACTCCCTTGCTGAACTGCCGCTCCTGCTCACGGCGCTCGGCGACGGTCGGTTGCTTGGCCAGCTCGTCCTGGAGGCGGCGGTAGGCCTCGAGCCGAACATCCTCGAGGCTGCCGGCCTCGATGGCCGCTCGAACTGCGCAGCCGGGTTCGAGGTTGTGCCCGCAATTGCGAAAGCGGCATAGGTCTGCCAGGTCGAGGATCTCGTCGAAGGTTTCGTCGAGGCCTTCGGAGGCATCCCAGAGGCCGATCTC
>Ga0182010_10001882_pt1 | contig 10856 bp, 6 predicted proteins | sample 611E1MmetaG_FD_120488 | JGI IMG/M metagenome (GOLD analysis project Ga0182010, IMG submission 120488) | Permafrost microbial communities from Stordalen Mire, Sweden - 611E1M metaG | ecosystem: Environmental > Terrestrial > Soil > Wetlands > Permafrost | place: Sweden: Stordalen | collected...
AGTCCTATTATGAATGCCCATACTGCTGCAACACCTGCCATTATTAGTGCAAAGGATACAACAGGTACTGATCTAACTTCGTCTCCTTCTAGTCCTAATTTTATACCGCCGAGTCTCGGTACAAGCATGTTATAAATGAGAGCGGTTACAAACGATAAAGTAATGTAGACAAGGAAGGTTCCAATGGGGTAGAGAACTATCATAGAAATACCTAGGCTTGCAAATATCAATCCTGCTGTTGGTATAAATGCTGCTAATGCTCCCAGGGTAATTAATAGTATTATTGCGTATATAAGAGCCAGAATGGCACCAATCGAAGATGTCATCAGTGTGAAAGGCACTAGTTCAATAGATTTTATTTCTTTAACTTCGACCATTTTTTCACCTCCTTTTACTATTTATAATCCTTTTTCTATTACCTACTCTATATTAAATTTTCGTTATATGGTCAATATCATGTACAATATGTCAATAAAATGAATTTAAACAGAATATAGAAATTTGCCATAAATTAAGTAATTTATGGTTTAAAAAAACGATTTTTAAAAAAAACCTAAATTTTTGTGATAAAATTAATCCTGAAATTAAATAGAGTAATTGTCAAGAAATATTAAAAAGGATATTATTTCGATTTACTGAATTAACAACCTATATAAAATAAAAAAAATCAATTTTATTAAAATTCAAATTAAGATCTTGAATTTTAAAACCAATTATTTGAAGCCGACAATACATTTTCCACCATTTGGACAGCAGAACCTATATAGGTATGGGGATCCATTATCTCTTCGATTTCATCTTCTGAAAGATACATGGTAATTTCTTTGCTTGAAGATATAACTTCCTTCAAACCAAGGCCTTTTTCATAAGCATCCATTGAACATACCCTTACAAGTGCATATGCAGTTTGTCTACCTACACCTTTCCTTGTAAGTTCTGCCATCACTCTTTCAGCCATTATTAGTCCATGACTGAGATTCAAGTTTCTTTCAATGTTTTCAGGTTTGAATGTTAGGTTTTTGAATAGTTTCAGGCTGAGTTTGATTATATAGTCTGTGAGCATGCAAGATTCTGGTATTATGATTCTTTCACACGATGAGTTGGTGAGATCCCTCTCATGCCATAATGGGTTGTTTTGAAGTGCGGGAGCAACATACGCCCTTATAACTCGTGAAATACCACATATTCGTTCGGCAGTAATAGGGTTCATTTTATGAGGCATTGTACTTGAACCAACCTGCTTTTGTGGGTCGAAACTTTCTCCTACTTCGTTTATCTCAGTTCTTTGAAGGTTCCTAATTTCTAGGGCCATTTTTTCAAGTGTGCTGGCAATGTTAGCAAGATCCATCAAGAACTCAGAATGAGCATCCCTTTGAACGATTTGGTTTGATATTAAAACAGGTTTAAGTCCAAGGATTTGAGAAACTTTTTTGTGGACAGCCAAACCTTCTTTTCCAAGAGCAGCAGCGGTTCCGACGGCACCAGTCATCATTCCAACACAGAGTCTTCCACTACATTCATCAAGCCGGTTAAGTTGTCTGTGAAGTTCATCAGCCCATAATGCAAATTTCATTCCATATGTGGTTGGAAGTGCATGTTGTCCATGGGTTCTTCCTATACAGACATTATTCTTATTTTTTCCTGCCAGATCAAGCACGGTTTTTGTGAGCTCGGTTAATCTTCCCTTTAATATTTTAATGGATTCTTTGAATAATAATGACTGGGAAGTGTCTATGATGTCGTTGGATGTTGCTCCGAAATGAACATATTCTCCAGCATCATTTTCACATACCTCAGCAAGTGCTTTGACAATTGAAACAATATCATGATTGGTTTCGGCCTCAATCTCGGACACTCTTTTTGATGTTACGAATTTTACACTTGCTTTGGATTTAATTTCGGCCGCAGCATCTTTTGGAATCATACCCAGTAAGGCTTCGGCTTCAGCTAGGGCTGCTTCAACTTCAAGCATCTTTTGAAGTTTATTATCTGTTTCCCAAATATTTCTCATTTCTTCAGTTCCATATCTGTACTCTATTGGGTGGATAGCCATGTTAAAACCCCTTAAAAATATTCTAAAAACTCATTAAAAATTATTATTAAAAATATAATTTATAATTTAAAATTTTCAGTTTAGTAAAAAATCAATAATGAGTTAACTCATCCTGAGTAAGTAAATCTCAATGCTATGCAGAAGACTGCAAGAACAACAGTCATTATTACTACCTGTTCCGGTGTAAGTTTAGGTCCCTTTGTTTCTTCTTCAAAGTACCTTACTAATCCAGCACCACTTGGTGGAAGTACTTGTTTATCCTTTTTTGCCATAATAAATCACCAACTTAAATTTATCAACTTGTAAATAATAATCGTCATACAAATTCTATGTTTATAAATCCTATTGATTTTAAACTTTATATCATTACTGGTTTTTAAACATTTATATAACATTTTTTTTCTGATGCCTAAAGTTTAAAGGTTTTGAAATCAAATATAAAAATGTCAGAGTTTGGAGATATTCTAAGGGAATAACAATTAAAGAAGTGCAATAATTTATTTGAGACGAATTTAAGAATTTTTACAGTATAATTAAAACTTTTATATTAATAATTGATAAATCCTGAGCAAATAACCAGATTAAAGTCAGGTATATATTCATCCAACTATATTTTGGAGGTCGAATTCATTTTAAATTCATATTTAAAGGTTTTAAGCAAAGCTTAAATGTTGTTTTGATCATACAATAATAGTAAGAAATTTTATTTAATTTGGGGGATTCATAAGTATTTTTAAGATGTTTCTGGATAGTTCTTAATTCGAATATAAGTATTTTCATTTAAATTCAATATCTAAAGGGAAAAGGTAATATTATGGGATACTTCGAGGATTTGGAAGAAGAAACATTGAAACTGTACGAAATTGCAAAAAATGCAAGACTCAAGGGTCACGATATCGAACTTGAACCTGAGATACCACTTGCAAAGGATCTCGCTGAGCGTGTTGAAGGACTTGTTGGACCTAAAGGGGTTGCAGCAAGGATAAAAGAATTAGAAGATGATATTTCCCGTGAAGAAGTTGCATTCCAAATAGCCAGCGAGATCGTAACAAAGACGGATATTGAAGGGAAGGATGACAACCTAGAAGTCAAGGAACAGAAGTCAGACCAGGCTATAAGAACTGCCCTTGCGATCTTAACCGAGGGTGTTGTAGCTGCACCTCTAGAGGGTATTGCTAAACTTAAAATAAAAAGAAATTTTGATAATGGATGGTACCTTGCAGTTTACTTTGCAGGACCTATAAGAAGTGCAGGTGGAACTGCAGCAGCTCTAGCAGTACTAATAGGAGATTATATAAGACTTTCATTAGGTCTTGATAAATACAAACCAACAGATACTGAGATAGAAAGGTATGTTGAAGAAGTGGAACTTTATGAATCAGAGGTTACCAATCTACAGTATTCACCAAAACCTGATGAAGTTAGAATAGCTGCAAAGAACATACCTGTAGAAGTTACAGGCGAACCAACAGATAAGATAGAAGTATCGCACCGTGATTTAGAACGTGTTGAGACCAACAATATTAGAGGAGGTGCTTTGCTTGCTATTGCTGAAGGTGTTATACAGAAAGCGCCAAAAGTCCTGAAATACGCCAAAAAATTGAAAATTGATGGATGGGAATGGTTAGGGGACTTTTCAAAACCGTCTGATTCAAAAAATGACGATGGAGATGCAGCAAAGGTCGATGACAAGTACATGCGGGATATAATTGGGGGAAGACCAGTACTAGCATATCCTCAGGCAAAGGGCGGTTTCAGGTTAAGATATGGAAGATCAAGAAATGCAGGACTTGCTGCAATGGGAATACACCCTGCAACTATGGAAATAGTTGAATTCTTAGCAGTCGGCACACAGATGAAGATCGAAAGACCTGGTAAAGGAAACTGTGTTGTCCCAGTTGACAGTATAGAAGGCCCAATTGTAAAAATGAAGGACGGTAGTGTTGTTAAAGTTGAATCAGAACAACAAGGAAAGAAAATCAAATACCAAGTTGACGAGATCATATTCTTAGGAGATATGTTGGTACCGTTCGGTGAATTTTTAAGAAACAATCATGTTCTTCTTCCAGCAGGCTGGTGCGAGGAATGGTGGATACAGACTATTGAAAAGTCAAGTAAGTACTCAGAAGGGGATCTGGATCTTGAATCATTAAAAACTGATAAAATAGACTCTAGGACTGCATTTGAACTTTCAGAAAAGTACCAAATACCTCTGCATCCAAATTACACCTACTTTTACCATGATGTCACACGACAGGATATAAATCAGCTTGTAACTTTTTTAAACGAGAATTTTGGCGATAAAGATATAAATATGGACTTAAATTATGGCCATGGATCATTTTCTGAGGAATTAGATGGTGAAGAATTAGAGAGCCCCACATCTACAGGTTTAACCGTTAAAATAGGTCCTGAAAAAAGAATTTTGGAAGTTTTAGGCATTCCTCACGTAGTAGAAGATGGGAACATGATAGTTTCACATGACCATGCATATGCACTTTTAAAAACCCTTACCGAACCATTGAAATTGACAGATGATTCCACAACTTTAGAAGCAATAAACCAAGTTTCACCTGTTAATATAATGGCCAAAGCACCCATTTATCTAGGTGCAAGAGTTGGAAGACCCGAGAAAACCAAGGAAAGGAAGATGAAACCAGCACCTCACGCACTTTTTCCTATTGGTACCAACGGTGGCAGCAGGCGAAATATTGTCGACGCTGCAAAAAAAGGTACTATCAGCGTGGATATTGCCCGGTGTAAATGTACCGAGTGCGGTGTTGGGTCTATGCAGGCAATATGTCCTGTATGTGGTGCAAGGACTGTACCAACCAGTTCTGGTAATAAAAGAATTAACCTGGGCAATCTATTGAAAAAGGCCTATGAAAATGTAGGGGTTAGGAAGATGGATGAAATTAAAGGAGTTATCGGAATGATATCTGAGGATAAATTTCCTGAACCCCTTGAGAAGGGAATACTCCGCTCTAAAAATGGTGTTTTTACTTACAGGGATGCTACAATTAGACATGATTCAACCAACCTTCCGTTAACACATTTTATACCGCGTGAAATAGGTGTTACTCATCAGAAGCTCAAAGAACTTGGATATACCAATGATATTCGTGGGAATGAAATAGAAAATGATGAGCAGATGATTGAGATCAAGATCCAGGATGTTGTCATATCTGAAAACTGTGCTGAATATCTTATTAGGGTATCACATTTTATTGATGATCTTTTAGAGGAATTTTATGGACTTGAGAGGTTTTATAATATATTGGATAAGGAAGATCTTGTAGGACAGTTGATTGTTGGACTTGCACCTCACACATCTGCAGGTGTTCTTGGAAGAATAGTTGGATTTACCAAAGCAGCCTGCTGTTATGCTCATCCATACTTCCATTCAGCCAAAAGAAGAAATTGTGACAGTGATGAAGATTCAATAATGCTTTTATTAGACGCGTTGTTAAATTTTTCTAAAGTTTACCTTCCTAGTTCCAGGGGTGGTAGAATGGACGCTCCACTAGTTCTATCTTCAAGGATTGATCCTGAAGAGATAGATGATGAGTCCCACAACATCGATGCAATGTCTCAAATTCCATTAGAATTGTATCAGAAAACCCTGGAGTTTGCAAAGCCTTCTGAAGTACTTTATCTTGTTGATAATGTCAAAAAGAGACTAGGTACTGAAGATCAGTATGAAGGGCTTTTATTTTCACATGATACATCAAGCATTCACAGTGGACCTAAGCTTTGCCTCTACAAAATGTTACCTACTATGAAGGAAAAGGTGGATGGTCAGATAAAACTCGCAGAGAGGATAAGGGCTGTTGACCAGAAAGGAGTTGTTGAGGGAGTTTTGATGTCCCATTTTCTGCCGGACATGGCTGGTAACAGCAGAGCATTTTCAAGACAGAAGGTTCGATGTACTAAGTGCAACAAAAAGTACAGGAGAATACCGCTTTCAGGGGACTGTGTATGTGGCAGTAACCTTATACTGAGTATATCCAAGGGTTCAGTCGTTAAGTACCTGGAAATATCTAAAGATCTTTCTCAGCGTTATCCAATAGATAATTATCTTGTTCAGAGGATAGAACTAATTGAATCTGGTATAAACTCACTTTTTGAGAGTGATAAGTCAAAACAAAGTTCTTTAGATGTGTTTTTATAATGAAAATATCAAAGGGGAAGTGATAGTAATCTATTCGTATTATACCAAACATTTTAATATGTGTAAGGTAAATTGTAATCAAGGGCAAAGATTAGTAAATCCACGAACAACTTTAAGATGGTGGATTTCAAACCTTGATAACAACGTGCAGCAAGACTGTTCAAAAAAGAATATTTTAAAAGATATAAAAATTAATATAAAATACAGGTGTTGCCAATGAGGGAGGATATAGAAAGGGACGAGCGGATTATCGCTGCTCTTCCTACAAGGGCACAAACATGTGTCATAAAGAATAACGGGATATATGAAAGATTCACACACGAGAAAATAGTTAAATCATGTCTTATGGTGGGTTCGCCACTATGGGCTGCGGAGAGAATTTCATCGTACGTTGCAAAGGCAGCTTATGACGGTATATCAACAGCTGAAATAAAGATGCTGGTTTATGACTGTCTCAAAAGAGTGGACAGGAAAATAGCCGATAAATATTTGGCATCCAACAATCTTAGGGTGAGAACTTCAAGGGATACAATAGAAGCCTTTGATCAAAGGAAGATAGAGAAAACACTGATCGTAGAAACCGATGCATCAGGAGAGCTTGCAAGAAAGATAGCTACAGAGACGTGGAAGGAACTTAAAAAACTTGATGTGGATTATTTAACTGCTCCAATGATAAGGGAGATAGTTAACACAAAACTGGTTGAACACGGTCTAGAAACACTTCGAAAGAAGTACACAAGGCTAGGTATACCTGTTTATAACATCACAAACCTCATAAGAAATGGGTCTCGTGATAACGCAAACATGATACACAACCCTGAGACAGTACACAAGTACGTTGCAGACGAAGCATTAAAACAATACGCTTTACTGCGAATTCTTCCAAACGAACTTGCAGATGCTCATTTAGGTGGAGATATTCACATTCATGACCTAGAATTCTTTGCAGGTAGACCGCTTAACTGCTTGCAGCACGATCTAAGGCTTTTCATCAAACATGGTCTTAAGGTGGATGGTACAGGCGATCATACATCGGTTGCGGGACCTCCAAACCATATAGAAACACTTATGAACCATTCTGGAGAAATAATGCTTGCAGCCCAGCAAAATATGAGTGGAGGCCAGTCAATGAGCCTTTGGAACGTCTTTGTGGCTCCATTTGCTGCAGGACTCTCATACGAAAAGGTTAAACAGTCTGTTCAGATGTTTATATATAATTTGAACATGGCTTACGCTGCTAGAGGATCACAGGTTCCATTCACATCCATAAATCTTGAATTTACAGTTCCAAAATTCCTTGAAGATGTACCTGCATACGGTCCCAAGGGAAAATTAGCAGGTGTATATGGGGATTATGAGGAAGAAACCAGAATTTTACAACGGGCTTTTACTGAAACTCTTCTTGATGGTGATTCTGATGGTAAACCACACCTCTTCCCAAACACAATTTATGCTTTAAGGGACAAAGTCCTAACAGACGAATTTGAAGAGGATGTTAGACGGGTACATGAACTTTCAGCCAAATACGGGTCATCTTACTTTGTAAATATGTTCCCGAGCTACAGGGGCGATATGGCAAATTATATGGGCTGTAGAACATCATTAAACGATAATTGGACAGGTGACTGGGAACAGGACTGTTTCAGGACAGGTAACCTTGCATATGTCACACTAAACCTTCCAAGAATAGCTTACAATTCAAGGGATGACAATGATGTTTTCGACTATCTTGATTCTTATATGCATCTTGCAGAAGAAGTTCTAATGCTTCGAAGAGAACAGGCTATGAACTGTCTGGACAATTACAACCTCCTACCATTCTTGACACAAGAAGCAGAAGGAGAACGGTACTACAGGGTTAACAATGCCACTCTGTCATTTGGGTTTGTTGGATTAAACGAAATGCTTATGGCCCACTGCGGAGAAGGAATAGAAGATCCTGATGCTAGAAAATTCGGATTAAAGGTAATAAAGTACATGAACAAAAGAGCTGATGAACTTAAGGAAGAAACAGGTCTTAGATGGAGTGTGCTCCAGACACCTGCAGAATCAACAGCCTACAGATTTGGAATGCTCGACAAGGAAAAATATGGAGATAAAGCCATTTTACAGGGAGATGATGTGGCATCATACTACACCAATTCTTCACATGTACCTGTCAATTCAGATGTACTTCTACCTGAGAAGATCAAGATAGAAGAAAAATTCCACCCACTAACCCTTGGAGGCCACATATTCCACGCTTTCATGGGAGAAGCATATTCAGACCCTGATTCACTGATGAGCCTCACCAATAAGATAGCTAAAAATTCCGATATAGGATTTTGGGCATATAGTTCTGCACTCAGCTTCTGTATAAAGTGTAAAACACTTATGAAAGGTCTTCAAACCCAATGCGGAACATGCGGCGAAGAAACTGAGGTTGAATGGTACGACAGGATAACAGGATATGTACAACAAGTAGGAAGATCCAGATCAGCTTCAGGCGGCTGGAATCCGGGTAAAATGAGGGAATTAATGGACAGGAAGAGGTTTTAATACCTCTATATTATTTTTTTTAATTTGTTAAAATTTTTATCAAACAATTTAATCTTGGTTCTTAAAAATGGAGAATTTAGATGAAAGCTGAAGCTGACGAATCAAAGCTAAGAAAGAGGATGGACAACCTCCATAAAGACATTGATATCATGAAGGGTGATAAATTCAGATTAACTGATATTAATCTCGATTATATCAAAAAAGAACTTTTTACCCGAGATTTCATGGAAAACCACACAAATTTTTCAAGTTTTGACAAAATGATCAGATCTAGTGATTTTAAAATAGAAAATGAATTAGAATTTATAGATGCATCAAACTCAGCCAATTGGAACGAATACGTGGTTAAAAGTACTGAATTTAAAGATTGGAATGAAATGTTGAGAACATCGGTGCTTGAGAGGGCAACCAGGAAGTTAATGGTAAAACATAACTAATAAACTTTATACATACATTCTTTTCATAACTTTTATTTTAAAATAAGGCTAAAACAATATTTTTATTTTTTTTATTCTTTAAAATCATGAACCGACTGTACGGGAGTCCCATCTTTAAACAAAATGGGTAAGGTAACAGATTCTGAAGATGTTCCAAATCCATGTGCTATCATGGTATGCCTTCCATCACCGCCGGCCACAACTAAAACCACATCATTGGGTGAACGTGTTATACGAATATTTCCATCAACTATCCATTTTTTGTCAAGTTTCCTTCCACCCCTGTCTCCGAGTTCAACAGAAACTAAAGAATTTTCATGCAAGTAATTTTTTACATCCTGTTTATCCAAACCATCCCTTGAAATAGTTCTTGCATGTTCAGGGCTCATGATAACCAAGACTTCTCCGGGTACATGACTGTTGTTGGATCCTGGAGAAGAAAGTGTGTGGGATATGGTTTCGAGCAGTTCTTCAGCATGCTTGCTGCGATGATCATTTATATTATGGGGGGCCTCAACAGCCATTACAGTTGTTGTGCTTGTAAGCGAATCAAAACCTTTTTCATAGTGCATTGAATCCCAAGGACTCTCAGATTCTGATTCTGCAAATGCATAACTGTACTTGGCAGGTGATCCCATGGTGGCGTGGTCGCCAATTCCCGGAACTGCCCCTGCAATATTAATGAGACATAATCGCACTGCACGTCCTATGGTAGCGTTTGCTAGGTTACCTGGACCAAGACAACCATCACCACTTGATGCTCCTATTTCTCGAGAAACTGGTCCATTTAAGATTGTACAAACAGCAACTGGATGCGTGGTGGCATTGACGCTTGTAAGGTTGAATTTTTCAATTGAAAGGGCTTCTATGCTATGCTGTACAATGGGCATGAATTGTGGTAGACATCCGGCCATAACAGAATTTATTGCTATTTTTTCTATGATGGCTTTTCCCTGTCGTGGGGGTAAAACAGCAAGAAGATCATCAGGATTTCTGTCTGTATACGCCATGAATTTAAGAACTCTATCCCTTGTTGGGGGTATTATAGGAAGTCCATCTGTCATTCTTCGTATGTAAAAATTATAACTAGTTTTTTCAGGATCGGGATCTATGAAAACCTCAATGTCATTTGGACTTACTTCACATAGTCGATCATCGGTTTTTGCATTTTCAAGCAAATCTTCTATAAGGCAACTGCAATTCTCCTTAGATCTCGAACGAGGGGATTTTTTTTCCATTTTTACACTTTTCATGGTATTTGTAGAAGGTATTTAAGTGAAGGGAGTATTTGTATAGTTTTTTCTTCAATTTCTTCTGTTGAAAGTCCTGCCACTGGATGTTTTATACTTAATATATTCAGATCTTCAGCTCCATGCGATTTAGCAAGTTCATGTGCAAAATTCAAGAATCTGTCAGAGCAAATAGAAATGGTAGATCTTCCCATTTTTTCAAGGCGTATAGCATCAAGTATAATCCAACTAAAACACGAACCACAGTCACCAAGAGCAAGAATCACAATTTCAGAATTTGCTGCTATTTCAAGCTGTTTAATTGTTGCAGGAGATCCTGCAGGTTTTTTAACCCTCACAAACTTTCTTTTGCCCAAATTTTTCTCTAATAGTTCTAATATTACATTAGCTCCAGGTTTAGTATTATC
>Ga0182010_10001883_pt1 | contig 10856 bp, 21 predicted proteins | sample 611E1MmetaG_FD_120488 | JGI IMG/M metagenome (GOLD analysis project Ga0182010, IMG submission 120488) | Permafrost microbial communities from Stordalen Mire, Sweden - 611E1M metaG | ecosystem: Environmental > Terrestrial > Soil > Wetlands > Permafrost | place: Sweden: Stordalen | collected...
CCAAAGCATTCTCCAGTGTACCCTGAATGCTGGAAACATTTGCCTGCCACTGGAAGCCGGAGTAATTAGTGCCGTCATATTCCAGCACTAACGCCAACCGGGTGGTCAGTTTCCGGTTCTGCCCAATTTCATGAGCAGTCATTGTCAGTGTCATTATTTCACCAACTCAAGTTGGACGATTGGTGCGCCATCACCGAGTCTTGCACCCAGTTTTACCATGCGGGTATAGCCCCCTTTGCGCTCAGCGTACCGTTTAGCAAGCTCATCAAAAAGTTTATCAGTAGTTTTCTTGCCATAAATAAATGACAGTGCCTGCCGCCGGGCATGAAGGTCACCCTTCTTACCCAAAGTAATCATTTTTTCGGCTACCCCGCGTATTGCCTTGGCTTTAGCTTCGGTAGTGGTTATCTTTTCATAACCCAGCAGATCTGTTACCAGACTCCGGTATAAAGCTTTGCGTGCTCCCGACGATCGGGTAAGCCGCCGGCTGTGCATTATTAATTTACGTGCCATAACATTCACCTATATCCAATGTAGTTTTAATTGCTGTCCGACTCTGTTTCGGCCTCTTCTGTTGTAGAATCTGTTAAAATCTCCCCGGATTGTATCAAAGTTATGCCCAGTTCATTCAGGCGGTCAGCTAATTCTTGAAGAGACTTAACGCCAAAATTACGCAGCGTCATCAATCCTTTTTCGCCCTTGTTAACAACTTCGCCAACTGTCTGGATGTTACCACGCCGCAGGCAATTCATGGTACGTACGGAGAGATTCAACTGCTCGACAGGCATGTTAAACAACTCCTGTGGAATGGAAGATTCAGAGACTACCTTTTCCGGAACAGCTTCCACCACTTTACCAAAACCGGCAAAGGGAGCCAGCAATTCCTCTAACATCCTGGCGCTCTGACTTAAAGCATCAGCAGCTTCGATAGTTCCGTCCGTCCAGACTTCAAGATATAACCTTTCCAGCGTGACTTCCCTACCGACATGTACCGGCTCGATAAGATAATTTACCTTACGGGTCGGGGTGAAGATAGCATCCACCGGGATAACACCTACCGGTAAATTATCAACCGCTTCAGCCTGTTTAAAACCATTCCCAATCTCAACATCGAACTCTATATAAAGTTTGGCATCTGACGAATTAAGTGTCGCCAGGTAGGTTTCCGGATTAGTAATCTCGAAATCGGCCGATGGTTTGATATCAGCGGCGGTCACTTTCCCTTCGTTATTGACATCCAGAATCATTTTACCCGGCAGGTGTGTGACGGGCTTCAGCCTGATGGCTTTTACATTGAGCAAGAATTCAATGACATCTTCCTTCACACCCGGGATAGATGAGAATTCATGCTGTACGCCGTCGATCTTGACGCGGGTTATCGCGGCACCCGGTAAATGTCCAAGCATAATCCGACGCAGGGCATTACCCAGAGTGATGCCGAAACCCTTCTCCAATGGTTCAATTGCAAACCGTGCGAAGTTTTCCCGTGTTTCAACAATTTGAATTTTAGGTACTACTGACAAAGTCAAAACCGTACCTCCTTACCGTGAATAGTATTCAACAATGCTTTTTCCATTAAACTGGGCAACCGCTTCATCAACAACCGGCAGTGTTACCACCTGTCCGGAGAGGGTAGCTCGATCCAAAGTCAACCAAATGGGGATAGTCTTAGATTTGATTTCCTCAGCGACCTTCTTGAAATATACTTTTTTCAGGCTCGCTTCTCTGACATTGACGGCATCTCCTTCGCTAACCAAAGCGGAGGGAACATTTACTCTATGTCCATTAACCATAATATGTCCATGAAGAACCAATTGACGTGCCAACGGGCGGGAATCAGCTAAGCCTAATCGATAAACGACGTTATCAAGTCTTCTCTCCAGCATTACCTTTAGATTATCACCGGTTATGCCGGGCTGTTTGGCGGATATTCCGTAGAATCGACGGAATTGCCGTTCATACAATCCATAAATATAACGCGCTTTCTGCTTTTCAATCAACTGCGTGCCACGCTCTGAAACACGGCGCCGGCGTCCCCGGGTACCGACAGAAGCGGTCTTGTGCCGCCGTTCCATAACACACTTGGGTGTCATACACCGATTTCCCTTAAGCATTAACTTGTCACCACAACGGCGACACAATTGACAATTTGCCTCTATATGTCTTGCCATATTCTATATCCTTATACCCTTCTTCTCTTGGGAGGACGACAGCCATTATGCGGGATAGGAGTGATGTCTTTAATACTGGCGATCGCCAACCCTGAGGCTTGTAAGGCACGAATAGCCGCCTCACGCCCGCTTCCAGGACCTTTCACAAACACATCCACCTGGCGTAAGCCGTAGCTCGCCGCTTTTTTTACAGCATCCTGCGCCGCCAATTGAGCGGCATAAGGAGTGCCTTTTCTCGAACCTTTGAACCCTGCCGTGCCAGAACTTCCCCAGGAGAGCACATTTCCCTCAGGGTCAGTAAGAGTCACAACCGTATTATTAAAACTGGACTGAATAAAAGCACGTCCAGAAGGAATTACCTTTCGTTCTTTCTTTCTCGTTTTTCCCTTTTTACCTGCTGGCATTATTACCTCCCGTTAGTTGAATTAATATTTACTTCTTAGTGGCGCCGCGCTTCTTACCTCTGCCGGCGACCGTCTTCTTAACGCCACGCTGCGTACGGGCATTAGTACGTGTTCTTTGTCCTCGGGACGGGAGATTACGGCGGTGCCGGGTGCCACGATAACAACCGATCTCCATCAATCTCTTTATATTGAGATTTACTTCTTTACGAAGTTCTCCCTCAACTGTATACTCTTTATCGATAAGCTCACGAATTTTATTGACTTCAACTTCTGTGAGTTCATCTGCTTTTACTTCAGGGCTGATACCAACCTGCGCTAAAATCTTTTGGCTAAAGGTCGGACCTATGCCATGAATGTACTGTAATGAATACAGAATCTGTTTTCCTCTTGGTATATCTACACCTGCAATACGCGGCATTCTTTTTCCTCCCTAGTTAACAAAAAACTAACCCTGTCTCTGCTTGTGTTTGGCACGAGTACAAATAACCCTGACAACACCGTGCCGTCTGATTACTTTACACTTTTCACATCTTGGTTTGACTGATGACCCGACTTTCATATTTACCTCTTTATTTAAACCGGTAGGTTACTCTGCCCCGAGTTAAATCGTACGGGGACAGCTCAATTAATACTCTATCACCCGGTAATATTCTAATATAATTTACTCTCATCTTCCCTGAGATATGTGCCAGTACTTTGTGACCGTTTGCTAATTCCACCCGGAACATTGCATTCGGGAGAGACTCTGCTACTACTCCTTCAACTTCGATAGTCTCTTTTTTTGCCATAATCTCCTTAACTAAACACGGGTAAGTACCTCAGGTTCGCCATCCGTGACAGCGATTGTATCTTCAAAATGGGCGGACAGACTCCCATCTCTGGTGCGTACCGTCCAGCCGTTACTATCAACTTTTGTTTCCCATCCGCCGATATTTACCATGGGCTCAATGGCCAGGGTCATCCCCTTCTTTAATACCGGTCCGGTTCCTCTCATCATCCCGAGCAGGGACTTGGTGGTATTCGGGATCTGGGGGTCTTCATGCATACTTCTACCGATTCCATGTCCGGTGTATTCACGAACTACCGTGTAGCCGCGTGATTCGGCATATTCTTCGATGGCGGCGGAAATATCGCCCAACCTGTTCCCTTTATAGGCTTTTTTAATCCCGGCTTTTAGTGACTCCTCCGTCACCTCCATCAACTTCTGGGCCTGCGCACTGACTTTGCCCACGCCAACCGTTCTTGCCGCATCCCCTTGAAATCCCTGATAAATCACACCATAGTCAATTGATACTATATCACCTTCCAGCAAGATTCTCTTGTCCGGTATTCCGTGCACTATTTCTTCATTTACCGAAACACACAAACTTGCGGGATAACCCCGATACCCTTTGAAGGAAGGTATTGCTCCAAATCGTCTCGGTTCTTTTTCAGCAATGGCATCCAATTCATCGGTACGCATCCCCGGTTTTATACTGGATGTCAGTATTTCCAATACTGCTGCAGTTATCCTGCCAGCCTCCCTCATTATCGCGATTTCCGCGTCGGTCTTAATAATAATGCCCATATTTACCCTCGCCGGGTACTTTTCTTCCCAACGGCAATCAATATGCGCTGCTTGATTTCATCCATTCCGCCTTCGCCGTTAACTTCAACTAACTTGCCGGTTTTGGTGTAATAATCAATCAAAGGCGCGGTTTGGGCAAAAAACACCTTCAGTCTTTCTTTTATTGTTTCCGGTACATCATCGGAACGCTGGTAGAGTTCGCCCTTGCATTTATCACATTTTCCCTTAATCTTGGGTGGTGAGGCGACCTCATGGTAAGGTGCCTGACATTGCCGGCAAATCCAGCGGCCGCCAAGTCGTTTCAACAACTCTTCTTCCGAGACTTTAATGTATACCACTTTATCGATAGACCTGGATTGTTCAGCCATGGCTTTATCCAAAGCCTGAGCCTGTGCTAAATTACGCGGGAAACCATCAAAGATGACACCTTTCAGACAATCCGGAGCGGAAATTCTTTCTTGCACCATTTTAATAGTTATCTCATCCGGCACCAGCATGCCTTTATCCATATAGGTCTTGGCTTCCAGTGCCAGTTTGGTTTCTTTCTTCTGAGCTTCACGGAACATATCACCGGTGGCAATGTGAGCGAGTTTTAATTCTTTCGCTACTTCTGCCGCCTGTGTGCCTTTTCCTGCTCCCGGAGCTCCCAGAAATACTACGTACATCTATAATCTCCTACTTGATAAACCCTTCATAGCGCCGCATGGTTAACTGGGCTTCCATCTGGTTCATCGTGTCAAGCACCACACCGACAACGATGATCAAACCAACGCTGGATAATTGCACCGTCTGAATGTTAGTTGTAAATTTCGCAATAAACGGGATGATAGCCACAATTCCCAAAAAGAGCGAACCTGCCAGTGTGATACGATTGATAACATTATTGAGGAACGATTCGGTGTTCTTACCCGGCCGGATTCCGGGGATAAAGCCACCCTGTCTCTGTAAAGTACCAGGCAGGTCCTGCTGCTGGAAAATAACCATTGTATAGAAAAATGAAGCGAGAATCGTCAGCAGGAAATACAATATCCAATAAACCATACCTAACGGTAAGGAAGTATTGGGGCTGAAGATATTATAAATCGCATTTGCAATATTGGGGGGCGCCGGGGGTTTGGTTATAAAAAAATTCGCGACCATGCTGGGGAATACAACCAGCGACATCGAGAAGATTAAAGGTATCATACCGGCCGCATTTACTTTAAGCGGAATATGAGTGCCGCCGGTCTGACGGTACATACGTCCTCCCCGGAAGGAGGTACGGGCATATTGCACCGGGATGCGGCGGTGTGCTTCATTGAAAAGGACGATAAATACAAGACTCGCCAAAAGAATAATGGCGAAAATTGTCACACCGACTTTGTTCGTATCCCAGGCTAAACCCAGGTCACCCAACATCGAGGGATATCCGCAAACAATACCGGCAAAAATGATAATCGAGATACCGTTACCGATACCATATTCGGTGATTAACTCACCTAACCAAACAAGGAAGACGGTTCCCGCAACCAAACACATTATCATTGTCACCACGGATAAAGCACCGCCGTAAACGATAACCCCGTTATTATGCATGAGAACAATTTCACCCCAGCCGGACAGAGCAGCCAAAGGAATCATCAAGAGATGACTGATACGGTTAATTTTGTCCTGGCCGGCTTCTCCTTCCGTGGACATTCTCTGCAGTGCAGGAATAACCGGCTGCATTAATTGAATGATAATCGTAGATGTAATATACGGATAAACACCCATTGCCACGATGCTGAAATTCTTCAACGCGCCGCCGCTAAACATATCCAGCATACCCAGTAAGGCATTACTGCTGAACATTTGTTTCAAAGTAGCCGGATCTACGCCGGGTAATGGAACATGGGCAATGAAACGAAACGCCACCAGCATTGCGAAAGTAAGCAAAATCCGACGCCGCAAATCCGGCATGCGGAAAGCATCCATTATTGCCTGTACTAGCTTTGGTCTAGTCTGCCGAGGCTTCATCACTAAACTCCTCGACTGTACCGCCCGCTGCTTCGATTTTAGCTTTGGCAGTAGCCGTAAATTTATCTGCTTTCACGGTCAAGGGGCGGTCGATTTCACCATCCCCCAGGATTTTAACCGGTTTCTCTCCGGTTTTTACCAAACCAAGCTCTAATAAAGAAATAATATCAACTACGGTTCCGGATGCGAATGCATTTAACTGAGCGACATTGACGACGTCATAATCAGTCTTAAAAATATTAGTAAAACCGCGCTGACTGGGCAACCGCTTGATAATAGGTAATTGCCCACCTTCAAAACCGGGCTTCATCCTAAATCCGGCGCGGCCTTTTTGTCCTTTACAGCCCCGTCCGGAAAAACTTCCTTTTCGGCTTCCGTCACCACGCCCGACTCTTTTCTTGCCTTTCCGAGAGCCGGGTGCAGGAGAAAGTGTATCCAGTCTTATCAACTTGCTTCCTCCACTTTAACTAAATGTCTTACTTTATTAATCATCCCTCTTATTGCCCGGGAATCCTCATGTACAACACTCTCATGCAGACGATGAAACCCCAGCGCCTTCAGAGTTCGCTTTTGATCTTCTTCATAACCGATGCCGCTTTTAACTAAGGTAATGCATAATTTAGCCACTGGTTACTACCTCCCCGGTTTGCTGCACCGCCGGTTTTCTTTTGGCAATTGTTTCGGCCGGGTTCTTGAGCTGGCTCAGAGCAAGAACTGTAGCACGGGCAACATTGGTTTTATTGGATGTACCTAATGATTTGGTTAAAATGTCCTTGACGCCGGATAATTCGAGTACCGCACGCATACTGCCGCCGGCAATAATTCCCGTTCCAGGGGCCGCAGGTTTCAGCATGATTCTCGCTGAACCCATTTTTAACTCAATTTCATGGGGAATAGTTGAACCTTCCATACATATCGAAATTATATTTTTACGGGCGTCAGCGTTAGCCTTATTTATCGCTACCGGCACCTCGTTTGCTTTGCCAAGTCCGACTCCCACATGACCGGCACCGTCACCGGTAACTACCAGCGCGCTGAAGCTCATGCGTTTGCCGCCTTTTACTACTTTAGCAACACGATTTACATAAATTAGCTTATCCGTTAGTGCCAGTTCAGCCGGGTCTATCTTATTGATTAACGCCATACTTATCTATCCTTATTTTCTTTTAGAATTTCAATCCCTGCTCTCGAACGGCTTCAGCAAGAGCTTTAACTCTACCATGATATTTAAATCCGCCGCGGTCAAAAGCGACCATTGTGACACCCTTTTCCTTAGCCCGTTTGGCGACCAGAGCACCTACCATTTTGGAAACATCAACCTTCTTTTTACCTTCGGCTGCTTTCTTGATCTCTTCGTCCAGCGACGAGGCGGATACCAGGGTAATTCCTTTGGTATCGTCAATTACCTGAGCATAAACGTTAGTCAGGCTACGAAAAACACTGAGACGGGGTCTGGATTCAGTGCCTTCCACCCTTCTTCGAATGCGGGTGTGCCGTCTGTCACGAGCTACCTTGCGGTTAAACTTTGCCATTTATTCTATACCTCTACTTCCCGACTGCCTTACCCGCTTTACCGGCTTTGAGCTTAATCTTTTCGCCGGTATATCTTAAGCCCTTGCCCTTGTAGGCGTCGTGGGGTTTAATTGCTTTAATTTTCGCGGCCATTAATCCGACAGCTTCTTTATCAATCCCGTTGATCTTTAACTTGGTGGTCCCTTCAACTGCGAAAGTTATGCCTGGCGCAGGTGAAACCTCTACCGGATGCGAATAGCCAACATTAAATACTACTTTGTCACCGGTTTTCTGTACTTTATAACCTACACCTACAATATCGATGCCTTTTTCATAACCTTTGGTCACCCCGATTACCATATTGGCAATCAGCGCGCGCATTAAACCATGACGGGCACGAACATCTCTTTCGTCGTTGGCACGGGCCACGACTAACGTATTTTTCTCCATACTGATCGAGATATCAGAACCCAGATTACGATGAAGCTCGCCTTTCGGTCCCTTCACGGTAACTTCACCATTTTCAATCTTTACCACTACATCTTTGGGAAGCGGTATCGGCAAACGTCCTACTCTAGACATACAATTTGCTCCTGTCTTTGCTTACCACACATAACATAAGAGTTCTCCCCCGATCCCCTGATGCCAGGCCTGACGTCCTGTCATCACTCCTTTTGGAGTAGAGAGAATAGCTATTCCCATGCCGCCGTAAACGCGGGGAATCTCTTTTTTCTCAACATAGATTCTCAAACCCGGTTTACTTACCCGTTCTAATCCGGTAAGAACCGGTTGATTCCTATCCTGATACTTAATATAGAGTTTAATACTCTTGTGCGATTCTTCCCGAACGACTTCAAAGTCTTTGATGAAGCCTTCTTCTTTCAGAATCCTGGCTATCGCCAGTTTTAATCTTGATGATGATACCAACACCGCATCATGCCTTGCCATGGTGGCATTGCGTATCCGGGTCAGCATATCTGCAACTGGGTCAGAAATAGTCACCCTTTCCCCCCTTTGGTTAATAACCTTACCAGCTTGACTTTCTCACGCCCGGAACCTTACCGGCTAAAGCAAGTTCCCGGAAACATATTCTGCACAGTCCAAACCGACGCATGTAGGAACGCGAACGACCGCATACCTGGCACCGATTATGCTGTTGCACTTCAAATTTAGGAGTCCGTCTCCATTTAGCAATTTCTGACTTTTTAGCCATTTAAACTCCATTAATCCTTGCTGAACGGCATACCCAGCAATTCCAATAATAATCGACCTTCTTCATCGGTCCTGGCTGTAGTAACAATTGTTATCTCCAGTCCACGAACTTTATCAACTTTGTCAAATTCAATCTCAGGGAAAATCGTCTGCTCTTTCAAACCCAGGGTATAATTACCGCGGCCGTCGAAAGCATTTCGGGGCACACCCAGAAATTCCCGTCCTCGGGGCAAAACTACATTAACCAGCCGATCAAGGAAATCATACATTTTTGCCTGGCGTAATGTTACTTTTAGCCCTATGGGCATGCCTTCTCTTAATTTAAAATTAGCGATGGATTTTTTAGAACGGGTCACGATCGGTTTTTGCCCGGTGATAATCGGTAAATCCTTTTCCGCTCCTTCCAGCGCTTTAGCATTGGCGACAGCTTCGCCTAACCCAATGCCGACGACGATCTTTTCCAGCTTAGGCACTTCCATGATATTTTTATAGCCTTTGACTTCCATCAGTTTGGGCATAACTTCTTTGCGATACTTTTCTTTCAGACCAGCCATTATTCGATAACCTCACCACAAGCACGACAAATTCTTGTTTTTTTACCGTCGTCCAGGGTTTTGTAACCAATACGAACGGGATGGTTACAACGATTACAAATCAGCATTAAATCCGATAAATTAATCGGCGCTTCCCGTTCAATAATTCCTGCCTGTTTAACCTGTGCTTTCGCTTTGCTGTGCGTCTTTATAATATTGACGCCTTCAATAAGAGCCTGATGGTCTTTGGGATATACAAAGCGTACTTTTCCCTTTTTGCCCTTATCTTTGCCGGCGATAACCAGGACGTTATCATCCTTTTTTATTTTCATCGCCTTTCTCCTTACAATACCTCTGGCGCCAGAGATAGAATTTTAGTAAACAACTTCTCTCTTAATTCTCTGGCAACGGGCCCAAAAATACGAGTTCCTTTGGGGTTATTCTTCTCGGTGAGAATCACCGCAGCATTATCATCAAATTTAATATATGTGCCATCGGCGCGCCGCTGCGGTTTAGTAGTCCGGATAACCACGGCCCGAACGACATCTCCAGCTTTTACAGAACCGCCGGGAACTGCCTTCTTGACACTACCCACAATGACATCACCGACATGAGCATATCTCCGGCCACTGCCGCCGAGGATATTGACGCACATTACCTGTCGCGCTCCGGTATTATCCGCCACCTTTAATCTGGTATATATCTCAATCACTTCATCTTACCCCAAGATTTATTCTTTCTTTTCTTCTTCCGGTTTAACTTCGGTCACAGCTACGGCTGCTTCATCTACAATTTCAACAGCGGTTTTCTTTGCTTCAGTTAAAACAGCAGGAGTAGCGATTTCTCCGGGTTTTACATCAATCGCCGCCGCTTTGATGATAATTTCTCCGACACGCCACCTCTTCTCTTTGGAGAGAGGCCGGGTTTCCACGATTTTCACGGTATCGCCAATCTTACATTCATTCTTTTCATCATGAACTTTATAGCGTTTTACCTTTTTCATGGTCTTTTTGTATAAGGGATGGTTACGATGGGATTCAACCAGTACAACCAAGGTTTTATCCATCTTGTTGCTCAAAACCTGCCCTACTTTACTTTTCAGAATTATTGTCATAGACTATACCCTTTTCTTCTGCCAATTACTGTCAGATTTTCATACTTTTGCCAGGCACTATTGTCCTGCCAACTCTCTTTCTCTGATTATTGTTTGAATTATTGCAATCTTTCTTCTGGCCCGGGGAATTTCCCGGTGGTTCACCAACTGTTTTGTCGACGCCTTTAGCCGCAAATCAAAAAGCTCCCGGTTAGCCGTCTGCAGTTCTTTGGTTAATTGCTCGGAGGTCATTGCCCGCACTTCGCTAACTTTCAACTGCCGCTACCTCCCTGATCTTGGTGAGGCCGGCCAAACCACTTGTCTTCCTGGTAACGAACTTGGCATCAACCGGCAATTTATTGGCAGCCA
>Ga0182010_10001885_pt1 | contig 10854 bp, 9 predicted proteins | sample 611E1MmetaG_FD_120488 | JGI IMG/M metagenome (GOLD analysis project Ga0182010, IMG submission 120488) | Permafrost microbial communities from Stordalen Mire, Sweden - 611E1M metaG | ecosystem: Environmental > Terrestrial > Soil > Wetlands > Permafrost | place: Sweden: Stordalen | collected...
AGGCCCTCCAGAGGCAACTTGGTCGAAGCAAGAACTGCCGGTGCGAGTGTCGTACCGCCTTCATCCCGCCACCGGCGGCGGCGAGTCAGCGCCGTCGTCCAGCTTTGCCCTCCAGGACATCATCGGCCGAGCACCAATTCATCCGCCACTGATGAAGGCTTCGATCAGCTGGGCTGAGAAGGTGATGGCCAAGCAGGCGCGTGTTGTCGCCAGCCGCCGGTGACCAGGGAGGGGTGCATCGCCGATGAGTGCTGAACCTGATCCCCAACCCATCGATGACTCGGCCCAGACGGAATCGACACGGACGCCGGAAAGCTACACATGGCCTCTGGTGTGCATCGTTGTGGTCATCCTGCCTCAGGTTCTGGTACCGGCTCGCGACCGGGTGGGTCCTCCGCTGCTTGTCCCGATGATGGAGGGGGTCGCTTTCCTGGCCATGTTCATCATTGCGGCAAAACCTGGGCCTGTCCCGCGTGGCGCCCGCCCACTCGTGCTGTTTCTCTTCGGCCTTCTCATCCTTGCCAACGCCTTGGCTACGATCCGGCTCGTCCTGCTTGTCCTTGACGGTGGCAAAGTCGATGGAAGCCCACTGACCGCCAACCGACTGCTGGTTGCGGGGGCTATCGTGTTGATCACGAACGTCATCACCTTCGGGCTGCTCTATTGGCAGCTCGATAGTGGTGGTCCGTCCGGCCGCATATTAGACCCAGTGCCTTACCCCGACTTCCAGTTCCCACAGACCGTCACAAACGGGCTCGCCGCCCCAGGGTGGCAACCCCGGTTCCACGACTACATCTATCTTGCGTTCACCAGTGCGCTCGCTTTCAGTCCCACGGACACCATGCCGCTGGTGGGTCGTGCGAAGGGGCTGATGGCGATGCAGTCGGTGATCTCCCTGTCCGTGCTCGTGGTGGTGCTGGCCAGAGTCATCAACATCCTCCCGGGCTGATGCAACGGCCTCGCTGGCGATCGGCTTCGGGCCACTGAGGGGAGCCGGACTTCTTGAGTGGTCTGGCGATTGACAAACCGGATCACTCCCGCTTTGTCCACTCCCACCAGGGCGTCAGGCAGTGCCTCTAGCAGGTCATCGAATGTCTTCCCATTTGAAGGCATGTGATCCCTCGGAGGTTTTGCAGATAACCCATCAGGGCGCGTCAAGTCTCTGTGAACCACGCCGACTTCGCCACAAGGACCCGGTGAGTGCCTCTTGACTCTTGGCCATGCTCTTCGGGATTGCAACGTTGTCCAGGCGGATTCATTGAGGTACTCGATTTCCTTCTTCCGGAAGCTTTTGGAACCGCGCTATCTCTAGCCCAGACACATCGCCCAAAGCGCCCGTCACGGCCACTGGGTGCCGTCAGATTGACCTTCACGCCCTTCCAGGCCATCACCCACAGGTGGGTGCCATCCGCGCGGCGGACGAGTCACTAGTGCCAATGACTCATTTGCGGTGGGGATGGATTCACCATCGAGACAGAAGTTCATTCTCTTCGTCCCTTGGAGGTCGCCATCATGAGGACAGTGCTCGACCCCAGATGGACCGGCATCATCGAGGTGCTCGTTCATGGCCTTGACGGATCGGTCCGGTGGGAGCCTGACTCGGCGGTCCTGCAACTACCGGACCGTCCGCGCGACGACCGGGTCGGGGACCTCGACGTTCTGAGTCTGTGTCTATGCCTGGTGGACGTGTCTGTGTTCTTCGACTCCTGTGGCCTGACTCCTCAGGGCGCGAGTTCCTCAGGACGCGAGTTCCTCAGGAAGCTAGTTGAATCCGGCCTCGAGGTGGATGTCGGGACCTTGGCGGCCTGACAGCGGTCAAGCGTGGGACCATCGCAGGAAGGAAGGCACCTCGTAGGGAGCATCGATGAGCGACAGGCAGCCCGGCCCGACCAATAGCCTGACCGATGTGGCCGGTATCCGGGTGGGTCATGCAGATCGCCGTGTTGGCGGTTGGCTGTCCGGCACCACGGTGATCCTGGCTCACGACTCTGGCGCCGTTGCTGGGGTGGACGTCCGTGGCGGTGGACCAGGCACCCGGGAGACCGACCTGCTCGACCCGCGCAACCAGGTTGAGAGGGTTCACGCCATTGTGTTCTCGGGCGGGAGCGCCTTCGGGTTGGCGGCAGCCGACGGAGTGATGCAGCGGCTCTTTAGTGCAGGGGTCGGCTACCCGACTGGCGGGCCGGGCGAGGTTGTCCCGATCGTGCCTGGGGCCGTCATCTTCGACCTCGGCCGTGGCGGCGACTTCACCAAACGTCCTGGAGCAGGCATGGGTCAGGAGGCCTATGACGCAGCATTCTCCAGTCCAGACGGACCGGCGCTGATCGGGGTGGTGGGGGCTGGCACGGGTGCTATCGCTGGGGGGCTCAAAGGCGCGGTGGGCTCGGCCAGCGTGCTGTTGGCAGACGGGACGACGGTGGCCGCGCTGGTAGTGGTCAACTCGTTTGGTTCCTGCATCGACCCCCTCTCCGGTGAGCTGTATGCCGCGCGGTTCGGCCTCCCGGGGGAGTTCACCCAACTTCTGCCTCCTAAGGCCGATGAGGTCGTGGCAGCGCGCGCGGACGCCGAGGTGAAGATCTTCCCAGGTGGTCAGGGTTCTCTGGGAGCCGCCGCCCTTGCTACCACCATCGGCGTCGTGGCAACTGATGCGACCCTGACAAAAGCTCAGTGCGCCAAGGTGTCAGGTATCGCGCACGACGGTATGGCTCGCGCCATTCGCCCGGTGCACACGATGTTTGACGGTGACACTGTCTTCACTCTGGCGACCGGAGAACGTGGCTCTCCAGATATGTTGGCGTTCTATGCGTTGCTGGAGGTCGCTGGCGACTGTCTCACTCGCGCGATCGGGCGGGCGATGCTTGCGGCAGAGAGCGTCCAGACCCCGGCAGGTCTGTTGCGGTCCTACCGGGACGCGTTCCCCTCGGCCTTCCCGGCTACTCACTGACCAACTCTGCTACGTGGACTCCTGATTACTGCAAGTCGGCAGGTATGACAACGTTCCAAGGTCGCAAAACGTGATCGACGCCCACCCCGGCAGCCGTGTAGGGATCGCCCTCGACCACCCGTCGAGCCTCATTCTCGGACCTCACTTGCAGCACCACCATGGCGCCCGATCCGTCACCGATGGGGCCGGCGAGCACGACCGTTCCGTCTTGATGCAACGACTGCATGTAGGCGAGATGGTGGGGCCGGACGCGAGCGCGTGCATCCAGGTCGCCATAGCGATACTCCAGCACGAAGAAACTCATGAGTGCAGCATGCCAGTGCGGTTGACGCTCTTAAGGGGCGACCGCCTGAGCATTGCCGCCCCCGCTGGGCACGAGACTGAATGCGCCCTCTTCTTCCTGCGCATTGTGCAGCCTGAGCACTGCGTACAGCCCATAAAGCAGGCGCCGCAGCTCGACGACGTCCTCGGGCTGGGTGCTCTCGCTGTCGAGCTCGTTCAGAAGGCGTCGCAGCTTTCGGACCTGGTGCTCGATCTCCGCGTGTGTGCGGCTCATCGCCGCCGTCGCGTCAGTGCCCCCAAGCGCCCGGTCCACCAGCGGGACGAGTATCTCCTCGTCGGCTCGCTCGTGCGGAAGGAGCTCGGCTTCCAAGCGGTCCAGCAGGGCACGCACCGGGGTAAGGTCGGCTGCGCGGGTGGACAGCGCGTCTGCCGAGGATCGGATCTTCTCGATCAACGGCAGTACGGCGTCGTGTTCGGCGCGCAGGCGCAGCGCCGTGGCGACGTCCGCGCGGGTCATCGCGATCGTGTGCACCTTGCCCGGCAGAACGCCTCGCAACGCGATGCCGATCGCCAGCACATCAATGATCTCCTGAACAACGGCGCCCGCCGCAGGTGGCAGGAACCCCAACGAAGCCACGACCATCGCAACTAGCGACAGACCCATGCCAATTGCTACGGCCTGCAGCGCAATTGCCTTCGAACGGCGGGCTATCAGGATCGCGTCGGCAAGCGCGTCGACCCGATCGACGGTCAGCACGACGTCGGCTGCCTCGGACGATGCGGTCGCTCCGCGTGAGGCGAGTGCTACCCCCACTCCGGCAGCTGCTAGTGCTGGAGCGTCGTTGATGCCGTCGCCGACCATGATCGTTGGGCCATGGGCCGACTCGCGTTTGATCGCGGCCAGCTTGTCGGCGGGGTCGCAGTCGGCCAGCACAGCGTCGACGCCAACGATGCGCCCGACCATGTCCGCGATGTCGGCACGGTCACCGGTGACCAGCACGACGCGGGTGATTCCGGCCACGCGCAGTGCGCGAACCATCCGGGGCGAGTCGGGCCGGATCCTGTCCTCAAGGAAGAAGGCACCTGCGGGCTCGTCGTCCACGGACACGAACACGGTCAGGGATCCGTCTAGATCGGCGCGACGCCGCGCCTGGCGCACCCACGGCGGCGCCACGTCACCGACGATCCACGCAGCCTTGCCGAGCCTGACCCGGTGGGTCCCAACGGTCCCCGCGAGGCCGTAGCCATGAACTTCCTGGACATCCTCGGGCAACTCCAGGGCAAGCCCGCGACCGGTGCCGCCGGTTACGATGGCGCCCGCGAGAACGTGCGCGGACACCTGGTCGAGGGAGGCTGCGAGCCGCAGCACCTCATCCGCATCCATAACCCCGCCGGCCGTGACGACGTCGGCCAGGACTGGGTGTCCCTGGGTTAAGGTGCCGGTCTTGTCGAACAGCATGACTTGTCCGCCGGCCAGGCGTTCGAGGGCACTACCGCCTTTGATGACCACTCCGATGTGCGCGGCGCGGCTCAGACCGGACATGATCGCGATCGGAGCCGCAAGCAACAACGGGCACGGGGTCGCGACCACGAGCACAGCGACGGCGCGTACCGGATCCCCGCTGAGCGCCCAGGACGCGCCCGCAAGGATAAGCGTCAGTGGTACGAAAAGGATGGCGAACCGGTCGGCTGTGCGCACGAACGGAGCTGACGAAGCCTGGGCCTGCTGGACGAGACGCACCACTCCGGCATAGGTGGACTCGGCGGCAAGGGCAGTGGCTACCAGGTTTATCGGCTTTCCGGCGTTAACCACACCGCTGCGGACATCGTCGCCAGAGAGTCGCTCGAGTGGCAGGGGCTCCCCGGTGAGCGCGGACTCATCCAATGTGGCGGTGCAGCGAAGCCGTCCGTCAACGGGGACGATCTCCCCGGTGCCCACCAGCAGGAGGTCACCGACGACGACGTCGTTCACAGGGATCTCGACGACCCCACCTTCGATGATTCGTCGGGCCGTGCGGGGAGCCCGCTCGACCAGCAGGCTCAGCTCACGCCGAGCCCGGGTAGCTGCCCGGGCCTCCAGGAGCTGTCCGCTCGAGAGCATCACCGTGATCATGGCGCCCGCGAAGGGCTCGTTGACCGCTAGGGCTCCGGCCAGGGCGAGCACCGCGATGACGTCGACGCTCAGCTGGCGGCGCCGGATGGCGTCGACTGTCCATACAAGCGAGAAACCTAGGCCGAGCACGGTGCCAAGGATCCACAGGATGCGCGCAGGAGTCTGGGAAGACGCCAACCAAACAATGCCTCCGGCGAGCAGCAGCGCCGTGGATGCCGAGAAAAGGAGTGCTTCTTTGCTCGCGCGCAAAGCGTTCACGCGGGAAATTCTCCCTTTGCTTATACGCAGACTGCTCACAGAGGCAATTGTGCCCCTCGCGCCGGCGGGTCACAGAGTCGAAAGGCCCGCCTTGCCTGGAGCCGCCACCGCCCAGCGCGCTCTGGCAGTTATGGCGCGTGCTAGCAGCATGTTCCGACCACGAGCCGCAGTCAACGCTGCACTCGTGTATTGCTGCACACCAAGACTCCACTGAAGGCTGACAGACACTGAAGGCCCGCTCCGGTGGGAACGGGCCTTCAGTGTCTGCGCGTGTCAGGCGCGTTTGGTCCTGCGGTAGTAGTTGCGCCAGATCAGCTTGTGCAGCGGAATCCAGCGGGGGATGGAACGCAGCCCGGGGATGAAAGGTATGAACATCAGGCAGAGCGTGAGGAACATCATGACGCCCCAAACCTGCGCATCGGCATTATCGGAGGTCGAGAAAGGAGGCACCTGGTACCAGAACGTGTAGAGCCACATCCATGGCTGGCCGGGTGCGTTACCCGCCTCGTTCATCATGCCCCACTGATCTCCGCCGAGGTTCTGCGCGCGGGCCAGGCTCTCGAGGTATGCCCCGTCGCTGAGCAGGAGCAGTGACTGGGTCTGGTCGCCTCCGTAGAAGTTGCCTGAGGAGGTCAGTGCGCCCTCGAGGCCGCCTGTCTTGGCCAGCCCAAGGAACGCGGTCGACAGTGCAGGGACCGGCCCGTACTCACCCTTGGCGACCTTGGCTGGGTCGTTGTTGGGTGCCTTGGCCAGGGCGTCGGAGTAGTCGGTTGCCCACTTCGTCTGCTGGTCAGCGGTCGCGGTCTTCCACGTCGCCAGCGCTGTGGTCAGCGCCGGGTCGCCACTGAGGTTGCTCAGCGGGCGCAGCACCAAAGTGGAGGAGTCCACGGGATGTTGGACCCCTGCCCACTTCTGCAGGTGCAACGGCCCGAGATCCTGACCAGGGGCGTTGTTGTTGTAGGGCGGCCCGTAGCCTGCGCTGGTGGTGGTGCCGGCGAGCTCTCCGGCCGCTGTGGCGACCACGTCGTTGGGAGCGGCGTTCGCCCATCCCGCCATCGTGATCGCGGGGTCGTCCGGTGAGGAGAAGATCGCAGCCAAACCGCCGCTGAGGACGATGACCACGACAAGGGCGATGACGAACTCTCGCACCAAGTCATAAGGCCGGGTCGGGAAGTCATGTGAGTCAGGTGTGCGGTCACGACTCATGACTCAGCCCTCCAGTTCTGCGTCGAGGGGAGGCACGACGCCGTGGCGCCGGACCAAGATGATGTGGACCAACGTCAGGGCACCGACGGCCAGGGGCAGCAGCACGATGTGCCACATCAGCATCTGTCCGGGGTTGAGTACGTTGAAGAAGGCGCCCGCGCCGATGGAGTTCAGACCGTCCTTGGCCTGGCCGCCGATCCACTGCGAGTCAAAGTTGGACTGGGACAGGAACCCGGTGAACGAGGTGCCGATCGAGATACCGAAGAGCATGATGCCTGACATCCAGGTCAGGGCGCGCTTGCCGCGCCAGGCTGCCATCCAGAACTTGCCCCACAGATGGATCACCATGAACCCGAAGGTCATCTCCACGCTCCACAGGTGAATGGAGTTGAAGAAGTGGCCCAGTGAGGAGACGTGCCACCACGCCACCCCGCCCATTGCCAGGACGCATCCGGAGGCGACTACGACCACCAGGGATGCCAGGGTCAGTACACCGAAGACGTAGATCCACGAGGCAACGTACACCGGCTGCCGGGCGGGAAGCGCCTGTCCCTTCGGGACGAGCCCCTCGATCCTGCCGCGTAGCTTGTTGGTCCAGTTCGTCGGGTCGACCGTCTCTTCCGGGCTTGCATGGTCGGCGCGCGTGGTCATCAACGGTGCCCTTGCTCGTCGGACTCATCGTCATGAGTCGGGAACGGCACGACCAGGGCGAGGATGAATACCAGGATCATCACGCCGATGATCGTGGCGTTGGTCACCGAGATCTGGAGGACGCCCCAGGAGATGTATCGCCCCGGGGCCGCCGTCGCCATGCTTAAACCACTCATTACAGGTACCTGTCTCGTGTGGGGAACGGGTCATGACGACTCCGTTTGAGAACCTCCCCAAGGTAGCGCGTCGAACGTGCGGTGGGGAGGTAACTAAGGCAGGGAGTCTTGATTGTTGTACTAACGTTTCAGTGATGCTTGAGCGGAGCGGCTGCAGCGGCTGCACTGACGTCTTCGGTGTGGGGGCGGGAGGACCTTCGGTGCGCCACCTGGCTCATATCGCGTCTTAGCGTTCGGATTCTCAGGGCCAAGCGTGCTCGCGCCGAGCCCAACTGGGTGATGCCGCTGCTGGGCCACATGACTGCCCTGAAGCGGTCCTTGCTCGCCCTGGTTGCGGCGGCGGCCTTGAGCACTTGGCGGGCATCCGCGGAGAGGTCGTCGGGGAACGGGAGGGAGAGCGCATACCGCGAGCGTTCCAACGCCTGCACAACCCTGCCAAGGGCCTCGGAGGGCGCAACCCCAAGCAACGCCGCGCGGTCGTAGTAGGCGTGCAGCTGTCGTGGCGTACGAGTTGGCGCGGGCGCGATCCCCAGGTCGTTCAGCGATGAGGTCAAGAGTTCCCACTGAACCTCGACCCGTTCAGAGTCAGTGCTTGCTGTGCTCATGGCTCGTCGACGACGCCACATCGCCGCTGTTGGCACAACCAGAGCCCCGAGCAACCCGATCAACGATGCGAGCAGTGCCAATCCCCAACCGTGCGTAAGCCACCGTAGTACCGAGGTTGGGCTGAGGCTGACCTTCGGAATCGCACCATTGCCGGTTGAGGGGGCCACCAAATGCGCGCGAGGGTTGACGTTGGGAACCTGGGTCGTCCTGCTCAGGGGGCCAACGTCGAAGACTTTGCCGGGCGGTGCCACCGGAATGGCATACTGCGGTGGTGCTGCTCGCGAGGCCGTCGGCTCGAACCTGGTCCAGCCAATGCCTTCTAGATACAGCTCAGGCCAAGCGTGTGCATCGGCTGCAACCACGGTCCACACGCCTTTGGCTTCGGTTCCGGGCAGGAAGCCGATATCGATGCGCGCGGGTATGCCGGCAGCTCGCGACATCATCACCATGGCAGTCGCGAACTGCACGCAGTAGCCCTGCTTGGTGATCAGGAAGTTCGTCAGCGCATCGTAACCGGCGTCTTTGCCCGCCCGGTTCTTCACAGGTGGCGCCAGGGTCAGGGAGTAGGTGAAACCCCCGTCGGTGCGAAGGTACTGCTGGATGGCCATGGCCTTGTCGTAGGCCGAGTTGATGCCTGAGGTGAGCTGTTTGGTCAAAGCGGCAACCCTCCCGACGTATGGGCCATTGAGGGAGAGGTCCAGGTCGAAGAGGCTCCGTGTGCGGTCACTTACGGGGGGGGAGCTGCGCAGCATCGCCGTGCTGGGCTGCAGGTCCCAGTAAGAGGCGGTGTAGGAGTCGGGACGGGCAGCCACCCTTATGCTCTGGGTTTGGTAGTCCGCCCCCCACGCGATCCCACCCAGGTTGGCCCCGCTCAGCGGGTACGGCGCAGCCAGGTAGGGATCTGCCAGCAGGTTGCGACGGACGTCTATGGCGAAGGCTTGCTTGGGGACATCAGGCGAGAGTCCCGGGGGTGGTAAGACCACGGGGTATGCGGACAGTTCCGTCTTGCCCGAGCTTGAACTCCAGGGCCTGCCCCACGGTAGCCAGATCCCTGGCTGGGGGCGGTAGGAGGAGCCGACGGCAACTCGCAGCGGAGGTGGCGAGGGGTTGTTGGTGGTGTATTGCAGCACGGGAGCTTTGCTTCGGTCCTTGAGGTCGGCCGACAGGTCCAGGCTCTGCGAGAATCCCACCGTGTTGGTGCTGTTTCCACTCCGTGATGAGCTGCGGCCGAGACCGGACCCGATGAGCCTCGGGGAAGACTGGGGCAACACCGCCGGCACCATCACAGCGGCGACCAGCGCCAAGGTACCGAGCATCCGTGCCATCGAGGCATATTCATGCACACCCGGGGAATCGAGGCTCTGAGGCATGGGCTTGTGGGACAGCGCCACGGTGGTGCCCCATCGACGCAGGATGGTGCTGTTCGCCCGTGCGACCATGATGAGCCACATGGCGGCAGGCGCCAGGAAGAAGATGACCGGCATTGTGGAACCTCGGTTGGCCACAGCGGTCAGAAACACGGTCAGCAGAGGCAACCCAGCCAGCGCGGGGGAGCGGCGGGTGACGGCGAGGTAGTCGACAAGCAGAGCTACCAAGCCCAGAGTGCAGCCCGCAACGAATATTAGCCCGGGCGTCGATGGCGCTGGCGCGGAGTAGTGCTGCGCACTAGCCAGCGCCTCACGGACGAGCCCATCGGCGAACCCTAGTGTCTCGAACGTCGGTAGACCGTGCCAGAGATGACCTCGGCCATAGATCGCGCCCGCGGCGAGTGCGAAACACAGCAGTTGCATCAAGGGAACCTGCCAGCCACGCAGGGCCAGCGACCTCGCGCCGACGCCACTGACGGCGATCACTACCAGGATCAGCACAGCCCCGCGCAGCCAGGTCGCCTCGGCCAGTAACGTTGAGATGGGCCAGGCCGCTGTCAGTGTGGCGATTGCGGCGAGGGTCGAGTCCGTCCCACGGCCCGCACCCTTCAGATGGCTCCTCATCACTGGGTCGCGACCTTGACGGCGCTGTGGGCAGAGATGATTCCCCAGGCTTGAGCGACACTCATGCCGGAGCTCACGACGCAGGTGCTCCATCCTGCCGCGATGACCATCTCTGCCAGTGCCAGCGTCCGGTCGGTCGGTGCGGCCGGTTGTGGCCCGGTAAAGGTGGCAGTATCGAGCAGGATCAGTAGACCGGTCCCGTCTGGCTGCCGCAGGGTTGCGGTCCTTCGGAGCGCGGCCTCATCGTGGTCCGTGACGATGGCGATCACTAGGCCACCGGTCGCTGAGAGGGGATGCGCACAGGTGAGCACCTCATCGAACTTCTGGGATGTGCCGAGCTGCGCCATCGCCAACGAGGCCAGCGCATCGTCGACTTCAGCCACCCGGGTCGCCTGACTTGCGGCGGTGGTCTCGCTGCACGCCAGGTGGAACTTGTAATGGTGCGCGGATAGGTGCGCGGCGATGGACGCGGTTGCGCTGACCGCCCACTCGAAGGATCCCGTGGCGCCAGAGCCTTGGTGTCCGGCCGCGCGCGAGTCCAGGACAATAACCGCGCGACGCCGTGCCGGGGGGTCTTCCTGGCGCACCATCAACTTGGACCGATGGGCTGTGCTGGGCCAGTGGATG